>AUXO012038850.1_pt1 | contig 14177 bp, 10 predicted proteins | sample 768731 | NCBI WGS metagenome assembly AUXO01 (sample SAMN02715735, study PRJNA202380) | gut metagenome | biome: sheep rumen | host: Ovis aries | place: New Zealand: Palmerston North | reverse complement strand
TCGGTAACTGTTAGTTTTGATAAATCTTGATTTTCTTTTTTTGCTGGAGCTTTTTCTGTTTTAGCTTCAGCTTTTGTTTCAGCTTTTACTTCAGCCTTCTTAGGAGCTTTACCTTCGTTAGCATCTTTAGCTATTTTTACTAATTCTGCAAAAGATGCAGCATTATCAATAGCTAATTCACTAAGCATTTTTCTATTTATTTCAATACCAGCTTTGTTTAAACCACTAATGAATTTAGAATAGCTAATTTCGTTTTCACGACATGCTGCATTAATTCTAACAATCCATAATTTACGGAAGTTTCTTTTATTTGCCTTTCTATCTCTAAAAGCATATACTCCACTATGGAATGTTTGTTCTTGAGCAGTCTTAAATAATCTATGTTTTGAACCAAAGTAACCTTTAGCTGCTTTTAATACTTTTCTTCTTCTATTTTTAGCGACATTTCCGCCTTTAACTCTTGCCATATGTTAATCACCTTTCTATTAAATGAAATTTTTTAAACGTTTTGCATCAGATGTTGATAAAACGCCTTTATTTCTTCTTTTTCTAATTTGTTTTCCTGAATCACCAGCTGTTTGATGATTACCATTTGATTTTTTATAAGTTAAACTACCATTCTTTTTTACTTTAAATACTTTACTAGATGCCTTATGTGTCTTTTGTTTACATTTTCCCATACTAATTCCTCTTTTCTTTTACTTTTTTGGTGCAAGTATCATAACCATTGTTCTACCATCTAATTTTGGTTGACTTTCAATAATAGAACATTCTTCTAGTTCTGAAGCAAAACGAAGCATTACATCTTTTCCTATTTCTGGATGAGACATTTGTCTTCCTTTAAATTTTATAAACACTTTTATCTTATGACCTTTTACTAAATATTCACTAGCATTTTTCTTTCTAGTATTAAAGTCATGAATATCTATAGTTGGAGAAAGACGATATTCTTTTACTTCCTTATTACTTTCTCTTTGTTTCTTTTGAGCTTCTTTTTGTTTTTTTTGTTTTTCATAACGGTATTTGTTATAATCCATTATTTTACCAACAGGATTTGCAGCATTACCACTCATTAAAACTAAATCTAATCCAGCGTAATTTGCTAAAGTCAGTGCATCTTCTAACTTTTTAGTACCCATTTGTTCTCCATTTGGACCTATTACCATTAATTCTTGAACTTTAATTTCACCATTTATAGGCAATTCATTTTTATCCTTTGCTATGATAAGCACCTCCACACAATCAAAAAGGGCGAATACCTAGTATCCACCCATTAAGTCTTAAATCAATAATATAATCTTAAGCCTTATACCTATCGTAACTTTCTACAATCAGGTGGATGTGGATACATCGCTTTCTTTTTAATAACAAGATAGATTATAAACTATACTAATGATTTTGTCAACAATTTATTCTATTAATTCAAAATGCATTCCTGTCCATACTCTTATTTTAGTATTACCTTTATATATTTTGTTTTCAGATGTACTATACCACTTTCCTTCTGGTAATGTATAGTAATCTCCTTCTTTAACTAAGTAATCTTTTTTATTGCTTATTTTATCTTTGCTTGTAGTTACCATCCAATATCTCTTATTATCTTTCATTATTGGCTTTTTTATCATATTACTATTTACTATTAAGCCGCTAACATAGTCCCTAAAAGATTGAAGACTTCCTTGATCTTTAGCTATTAATACTCCTACTTCTTCTGCTCTAAATCCTTTAAATAGATAATAAGGTAATACATTTTTTACTTCTTCATAATCTACTTTTATTATATTTCTATTCTTTTCCCAAGTAATATCTTTATTAAACTTATATAAATTGCTTATATCAGTATAACCATCTGTAGTTATAAAATCATTACTAATTATATTCCAATATCTAGTAGATGCTACAAAGTAGTATTTTACCTTTTTATTAATTTTTTCTATCTTAGTAACCTTTACTTCTTTCAACTTATTATTATTTAATTTTAGAATTCTACTATTGATATGAAATTTTTCTTTATCATCAACACTAACAAATTCATTGTAATCTCTACTAAAGAATGAGTGTGCACCTACTACTCCAATATTAGATCCATCATTAAAGTATATTTTAGTATAACTATTACTTACTTTTTCTTGTTCCATCCATATTGGATACTCTTTGGTAAGTTTTCCTGTTTCATAATTCCAAACCATTAATAAATCATCATATTTTATATCTTCAATATTTTTATATGTTTTATTTGCAAGGAATATTTTAGTTCCCTCTATCAAGCAAACATTACCGGTTGTTGCTCCAGTAATATTTAAATCATCTGTAACATTATATACTGTTAAAGCTCCAGATCTATTGTTATAGTTATAATTATTACCATTTAAAGCCACTCCACCCATAGTAATTGTTAAGTTAGTAGGAAGATTCCTGTTGTTATTAGCAGTTATAGTTGTTGTATAGTTTTGATTATAGATAGTAGTATAGTTACCATTTGGTCCTCCTTGAGTAATATTTATGGTTACTTTCATAATCCATCTATACTCATTGTTATTACTTTCACTATAAGATGTTAAGCCACTGGTATCTTCTGCTATAACTTTAAATCTATATGTTTCATCTTCTAAATTAGTAATTATAGTACTTCTAACATCTGGTCCAATAGTTTTAGTATCTACTAATGTATTATTCTTATATACTTCTATTTTAAAATTATGTATTCCAAAATCATCTGAGGCCTCAAAACTTACCAAAACTTCACCTTGATTATTTTGCCTAGTTCCTATTACATTTGATACTATAGGAGGAGTTACATCTACTAAAGTAACATCTTTAGGTACTGTTAATTGAATCATTCCCATATTGATAGGTTCACCATTAACTGAAAGAAAGATATTTAGATTTTGTCTTTCAGAAGCAAATCTGGCTCCGTCTTTTATTTTTACATATATTGTTTTAGTATCTTCGCTATTAGCATTAATTGTATAGGTAGGTAAGCTATTTCCATTTAAATCAACTAATTCAAAACTATTATTAGTAACTATTATATTATAGGTTTTATTATCGGTATAAGTGTTAATAATTGTAGCTTCAATTGGGATGACACTATTATTAATAAGATTACCCGTCAAGTCTTTTGGTATACTACCAATTATATTTCCATTTTTGGTTTCTTCTTCTAATATAAAATCTATTTCACTAGAAATATTAAAATTACCAGCATTATTTGGAACCATGTTTATCGTTAAGTAAAATGTTTTTGTTGATTTTGCAGGTATAACCTCATTTATTTCTATTCCTTCTGTAAAATATGATAATTCTACATCTTCGGCGTTTTGGATATTTAAATCAGTAGAAAAATCACTTGATTTAAAGATGTAATCAAAGACAGAATCGTTATCTATAGTTACTTGATAGGTTGCATAATAAGTATCATTTAAACCTTCTTCTGTTCTCGGAACATAGAAGTTTAAATTAAAGGATATATTAGTATCTTCGATAATAGGATTTATAGGATTTTGTAAATTCTTATAATCCGTAAGAACAGCACTAGATATGGTTATTTTACCATTTTTATAAAAAGTTGCATTACCATTTATATTAGTCTTAGAAATATAAGTTGCGTATCCTATTGACATACTAAAAAGAAGACAAAAGAATACTATTGTTATTACTATTCTTCCTTTGTCTTTCATTATTTTATTCTCCTTTTTCTTTTTTTATAAATAATATACTTCCATGCTATGTTATCACTAATTAAGAAGAAGGCACTTAAATCTTTTTCTTTGTAATAATTAATAGGTTTTCTTATTTCACTATGAGCATCAATTAGTTCGTCAAAGCTTTCAACTTTTATTACATTATATCCTTCTAAATTAGGTAGTTCTTTTATATTAACAATAATACTATCATATGTTGATAATATTCTATCTACTTCTAAATCATATTTATAACTATTTTTATATAGTCTTCTACTTCTTAATAAGGTTAGAGCTAAGAAAATAGATAATAGTAAACTAAAAATACCAATAATAGTTAGAATTGTATAAGTAATTCCTTTTTCTTTTACTTCTTTTTTTATTTCTTTTATATTATTCTTTGTATCACTTTCTATAGATGCTTCTATTGCTAATTCAGATAATGGTAATTTTAATAATAAATTACTTTTTATTGGTGTTGATATATCCTTAGTTTTAACGTTACTTGATATGTCTAAATATACTTTTAAAACTCCTGTGGAAGAATTTAAACCTAGTGTTTTTTTAAATTCATTTAGAATAGCATTATATTTATTATAATCTACATTTATATGTTGGTTAATAGTATAACTAGGTTGTTTTTTTATAGATTTTAAGTTTTCTTCTACTAAGGTATACTCTTTAGTCCAATAATTACTTTTGGAAGTAGTATCACTCTTATTAGCTTCTATTTTAGCTATTATTTTATATTTATAATCAGCATCTACTGTATCATTAAAACCTATATTGTAATCAAAATCAACTTCTATATGATCTATTAAACTAGTAATATATGTTTTTCCTGGTAACATATATTCATCATCAAAGAAATTGTTTTCTTTTAAATAAACTTTATAATCTATATTATTACTTTCTTGATATTTTAAACTTATTGTCTTTTTACTATTTAGTCCTATATTTAGGAATGTGATTCCGATAATTAGAAAAACTAAAAAGAAGATAAAAATAATTACTATTCTCTTGGCATATGATTCTTTCATTATTCTTTCTCCTTTCCATTTATTATCTCATTAAACCATAGTGTTGGATATCCTAAATATTTAATTCTATATTTTACTATACCTAGAACTTCTTGTTCATTTACTGTCCAACTATCTATATTTTTATTAGCGTCTCCTTTAGTATATATAATATATTTATTATTCTTTTCTATATTTACTATTCTATGAGTAATTACTTTGTTACTTTTTTTAAACGCTAATATTTCTCCAATTTTAATATCATCTATTTTGGTTTTTTGATATATTACTGCGTCGCCTCTATCATATGTTGGTGACATAGAACCTGATCCTACTGCAATTATGGTATCGTTTGATATACCTGATACTAATAAGACAAGTATTACTATTATAATTATGATTGGAACGTATAATAGTTTTCTTAATAGAGTATTTTTATACATATTTATTTTATCTTTATATTGGTTTAATCTACTTGTACTAAAGTATATTATATATGGTAGTGCAGTGTTTGCTACAGCATATAAATAATTGCCTATATTGGGAATTATTGGCAATATATATTGATATAAAGATATACTTATGTTAAGTATTATAGATGGTTTATAGCTAACTTTATATGTTAGATATGAACATACTGCTTGGATAGAAATAGTTGGTATTATAATAGTTGTAATAAAGATAAATATTACTTCGCCATTATTTAAACTATACCCATTTATTTCTATAATAACATTCAATATTATTAATATTATAGTGTATATTATTAGTGGTAGTTTCCTATGTTGGGTATTTCTAGCAATAATATATCTTAAAATTTCTTCAAATACTATGACTATACTTTCTAATACTATTATATTAAATATATAATTTATATTAAGTGAAAATGGAGATTTATTAAATCCCATAATTAAACCTAGTGCATATATTGTTATAAAATATAATAGAATACTAGATAAAACTATTTTTGTTGTCATATTTTTTAAATAATTATTATCTTTCATTATGCCAAATCTAACTATGGCATAAATAGATATTATTATTATACTTAAATTTTGGAATAATACACTTTTATAAACAATATTAAACATTATAATAGAAATAAATAATAATATTTCTATTATGTATATTTCATATTTTTTCATGAAATCAACCCCATTTATATTATAAGAATTACAAAAAGTAATTCTTATAATATTTGGTTATTAAGCTAAAGCATCTTCGTAATCGAAAGCTGCAGTTAAATTAACTGTAACATCTTGTTGTGATGGTAAATCAGCTGCATTTTCAGGAATTAAATATTTAACTGTTACAGTTATTGTATGTGTTCCTTCAGCAGCTAAAGCAACATTTAATCCATCAGTTGTTGATGTATAATCTGTGCCATTATAATTTACAGTATAACTTACAAATTTTTCATTTTCTGCTGTAACACCACTCATAGTAATTTTTTTCATATTAGCATCGATAGTTCCATAGTTTTTAGCATCTATTTTGAATGTATAGGTATCTCCTGGTTGTGGTAATGTAACTGCAAAAGAAACACTATTATCACTAACTGTAGGAGTTGTGTTTGCTGTAATAGTTGATGTTTCTTCAAGTGAATTTTTATCGAAACGTACGTCCCAAACTGCTTTTTTAAATGTTGCAGTACTATTATTTATTGCAAGATTACTACTAAATGTTGCATAACCTACTGACATAACTAATACAGTTGCTGCTAATACTATTATTAGAATATTTTGTATATTACTTTCCTTTCTCATTCTCATTTCCTCCATTCTATATTAATTCTATCACAATTATTATTGGTAGTAAATATAGCAATATTTTTTTATATTAATGTAACAAAAAACAAATATAAATATTTGTTTTAGTTTAAATCGTATGATTTAGAGTTATAATAAGCAAATCCATTGGCTTTGCAGTATTCAGCTATTTCTTTTTCTTTACTTTCTGAAGCACCATATTCTAACAAATATACTAGTAAGTTTTTGGATTTTACTTCTTGTAAATAATCTTGATAATACTTTTTTTCTCCAGAAGATTGGTTTTTATAAGTATGATTATCAAAATTGATTAAAGTAAAGACTTCTTCTTGGTTAACTCCATCAAATAAACTTCCATAACTACCATCTTTTATAGCTTTAGAGACAAATTCGTCACCACCGTTTATTAACATAGGTAATCCATGACTATGAATTCCGCCAAGTATTGTTTTTAATCCTTCATAAATTTTACTTTTTTTAAAATTGGCATAAACATCACAGTTATCAATAAAATATCCATCCGCTCCATTAGCTCGTAATTTAGGTTCTAATTCATTTAGAATAAAACTTTGAAAACCTTTGTCACTAACATCAACCCATTTTTCATCTTCCCAGTTCTCATATGTTCCTAAATATAAATTTTTAAATCTTTTATAGTATGATCGATAGTTTTCTACTGATCCTACATTTAAATAAGAATATACTTTTATGCCATTAGCATGAAGTTTATCAACATCTGATTTATCATATTCTTGTAAATCTATTACTACAAGTTTATATTTTAATAATTTTTCAATGCCACTATCATGATCAAGTCCTAAGAATACTCCATAACTTGTTTCTAAAGTTTTATCACCATTACTACTACTATTACCACTTTGATTATTAGAAGAATTACCACTTGAAGAACCGTTTGAATTACTTTGATTATAATTAGAACTGTTATTAACTGAACCAGTAGCTTCTTCTTTTGAATCTACTTGACCATCCACCATTTCTTCGGTGTCTATTTCGCCAGAAAGCTTTTGTTCTTCTTTTTTGAATTCTTCTATCTCATCTTCAGCTATTTTATTATAATTATTTATATATCTTTCACAATCGCTACTAGAAGGTTTATACATACATATTGCACATATTTCAGTACTTTTTTTCATATAATCATTATTTACTAAAAAATGAATGAAAGCGTCAACTAGTGTGGGTATAAAAAATATTATTATTCCTGCTATTAATTTTTTACCTATTATTATCCATGCTCTTATAGTTTCTTCTTGGTTTCCTTTAGTAATAACACTAAATAATGATATCGTACTAGTTATTATTATTATTAATGGTACTAATATTTTTAATATAGTTATAAGGTATCCAAGTATTTGCCAAGCTTTAACAGTGTTTTGGCAAGTATTAACTCCTAATAGCATATTTAGATCACTTCCTATTGTTAGTATATCATTTGCTAACAAACAAAAAAAGTATATTATTTATTTTTTATAATATACTTCTGATACTGGTACTAATGTTTCACAATTAATTAAATTGATTATTACCATATTTTTGATTTCCATTTTTTCATTTAAAAAAGCTCTTATATGGATAGCTCCATTAAATTTACGATCATTCATAAAGGATGGAACAAGAGCAAAATTATTATATATTCCATTCATATGAGCTCCACCAATAAAGGTAAGAAAAAAATTATTTAAGGATATTTCTTGAGGACTATAATATCCTGACAAGTAATCTTTGTAATACTTGGTGTCATAAGTACTATCATCTAATGGATCTTTTACTCTCTTTTGTAAATGATGTAGCAAGAAGCTTGTTTTATTACTTATAACACCATTTACACTTAGTATTGCACTATCATAACCTAAATATATAAAATCTTCTCTATTATCTGTTAATTCTTTTAATAAGTCACATCCATAATCAAAACTATCTTTATCATGATTTCCACCTAATATGGCGTGGTATACTCCATCTAATCGTGGAAATAGATTGATACATCTTTCAACTAATCGACAACCATTTTCATATCTTGTTTGTAAATCTTCTTTTCCTGATCTAAAACCTAAGAAATCTCCCATATCAACAATTAATGATATTCCATTCTGACTAGCATAATCATTTATTGTATGAGTTGCCTCTTCAATATCAGTATTGTTATCTATATGAAAATCTGATACAAGTAGAATGTCTATACAACTTGTATCGACTCCTAAAGTAAGAACTTGATTTGTATAATAAAGAGGTCTTTGAATACTATAATTTTTTTGACCATTAAAAATAGTAGTAGAAATATTCATCTTACTTTTTACTATTTTCATAGCTTTTAGATATTCGCCTTCTTGTAATACTATACTATTATTATTTAATTCTTCTTTTAAGGCGTATTCAGTAAATTTGTTTTGTAATAATAATCTTATTATTATATCGGCAATTCTTTGAATACGTATTTCTACTTCTACATTGTTTTCATAAACAGCTATACTTTCTTGTAATCTACTAATAGTATTTAAATCATTATCGTGATTAGTTTTAAGCGACTCTATTTCTTCTTTTAATCTTTCTAATTTTGTTTCTAAATATTCTTCTTTATTCGCTTTTTCTTTTAATTTTTCTTTTAATTCTATTAATTCTTTTTGAAGATCTGATACTTGTAATTTTAAAGACCTATTTCTATTTATAAATTCTTCATTAGAATTTTTAGCTTTTTCTAACTGGCCTTCTAAATCTTTTTTTACTCTTTGTAAATCTTTTTTTAATGATTCTACTAGTTTTTCTAATTCATTTATTCTATCTTTTTTTTCTTGTTCCTCTTTCAGTATATTTCCTTCTACTACATCAATTTTTATTCTTAGTAATTCAGCTATTTTAGCACTATAAGCAATTATATCTTCATTATCAATATTTTCTTTTTGACAAAAAGAAAATATTATTTTTAATACATTGTTTTGTTCTTCGCTTAGATCTATATTAATAATTTGATTAAAAACATCAAACATTATTATAAGTTCTCTTCTTAATAAATTTTCTGATACTTTTTCTTTTGTTGTTTCTTTATAAGTATAATTAATTAAGAATTCTATCAAATCATTTTTTTGAGCTTTTAAGGCCTTTTTTTTATCCATCAAAAGTAATAAATCACCATAGTTTTTATTTGAAAATTGTGTTGTTTGTATATATTTTATAATTTTCATTTGTTCCGTAGGTGTTACACTCATATTTTATCCCCCTTACTATAAATATTTATGAATATACTATTAATTCATGTTGAGCTCTAGTACAAGCTACATATAATAGATTTTTTTCAGTTTTTAAATATTTTGACTCTGGATCACTGTATGCTATGACACTATCAAATTCTAATCCCTTAGCTAAATAAGCTGGTAAAATTACTAATTCTTTATTAAATTCTTCCGTATTATTCTTTAGTAAAGAAATTGGAACAAGAACTTTTAATCTTTCGTATAATTTCTCGGCTGTTTTAGAATCTCTTGTTATTAATGCAACAGATTTATATTTTAATCTTAAATAATTAATATCTGTTGGTAATAGATTAATATTAGTTCGATGAACTAAAGGAACAGAATTAGTCTTTCTTATTGCACATACATGATTTAAACCTAGTATTTTGTTTGTAAATTCTATTATTTCTGGACTTGAACGATAAGTTTTTGTTAAACTTATACACTTACTTTTAGGAAATATATTACTTAATATATCTAAAGTTTCATATTTATAATATGGATTAATAGTTTGGTTTATATCTCCTAAAATAGTAAAATTACTATTTTTAAATATTTTACTTATTATTAAATATTGTAGATAATTGTAATCCTGAGCTTCATCTATTACTACTTGGCGGATATTTCTTTCGTATGGGAATCCTTCTAATAAGCCTTTGATGTAGACAAATAATAAAGCATCAACATATGGTATTTCTTTTGTTTTATTAAAATATCTTATTTCTTTATCGTTCATTCTTATTTTACAAAATTCACTACTGAAGAATCCTAAATAGATGTCTTTGAAATCTTTTCTAAAATTACTATTTTCATATATTAGCTTTTGATAAGTAGCTTTTTTCTTAGTACTACCTTTATAGTTTTTTTCACTTAATTTACCTGCTATTACTTCTATTCTTTCATAGAAAGGAAGATTATTATAATAATCATGTATTAGTTCATTTAATTCTGATTTTGATATGTCATATATCTTATTTTCAGTAAAATCTTTTAATACTCGAGCTTTACGTATATAATCTTCAATATAAAGATTAATATCTGTTATTATTTCATCACTTTGTTTATATTTTATTAGAGGAATATTATCTTGTTTTTCTGAGTAGTATTTTCCTATAAAATCCATAAATGGTTCTACTGATTGAAATTCAGTTATTTGTTTATTTAAATAATCATTAAATGTTGTTTGAAGTGTATTATTTTCACCTAGTTCTGGTAAAACATTGGAAATATATTCTGTAAATATTTGATTAGGTGAAAAAATAAGTATATCCTCATTAGTTAAATTATCTATTTTATATAGTAGAAAAGCTATACGATGGAGAGCTACTGAGGTTTTTCCTGATCCAGCTATACCAGATACGATTAAAGTCTTATCTCTTACGTTTCTAATAACGTTGTTTTGTTCTTGTTGAATAGTATTAACTATATTTTTCATCTTTTCATTACTATCTGAAGCTAATACTTCTTGAAGTAGTTCATCATCAATGTTAACAGAGTTATCAAAGGCACTGATCATTTTTCTATTTTCAATTTTATATTGTCTTTTTCTAAGTAAGTTCCCTTTTATCATTCCAGCAGGTGCGGCGTAGGCACAAGGACCGATTTCAAAATCATAAAAAATACTACATATTGGACTACGCCAATCATAAATGATATTACCATATTCCTCATCTTTTAAATATGTCATACCTAGATATATACTATATCTTTCTTTATCTTCATCTTCAAATACAATAGAAGCGAAGTATGGTTTGTCTTTAATTTTATATAGTTTTAAAAAGTAATCTTGTTTTAATAGTAATTTATTAGCTTCTAATTCAGTATCAGCAGTTGCTTGTCTAAGTTCTTGAGCATCAAAACTACGCATATTTTCCCAAGTATATTTTTTGAATTCTAATAGCTTTTCTTCGTCTTTAAAGATAACATTTCCAGCTTCAGTAAGTTTATCATCTAATAATTTTAATACTTCGACTAATCTTTTTCTTTCTAACGTTAGTTCTCTTCCACTTATTGGCATATTTTTCATCCCCTGACTTGAATATAAAAGAGCTATATACTAGCTATTCTTCTAACTAATTATATATAATTAAGTATTTATTTTCAAGTATTGAAGTCAATAAAAAAACTAATAATTATTTATATATGTTATTTATTTTAAAAAAAGAAAAAGTTAGAAACTTTTGTTTCTAACTTTAATTGTTTACACCAAAGGGATTGAAACCAGTATCTTCAGTTGAATCATCAGAATCGTCTGTATCATCTTTATCTGCACTTTCAAATTTAGGTTTATTTTCAATTGAACTTACTATTGTGTTTAGTTTTTCTTTGAAAGCTTTTTCTTCTTCATCTTCATATCCTAAGAAGAATATTTTATCTATTTGATCATGGTCGAATAAACAAACTTGATTCGAACTTAGATATCCTTCTGGATATACACATCCAGAGTAATCATAGATTTTTTCTTGGTTTTCTTGAGCTACTGAACAGAAACCTGTAATCATAGCTCTTTTTTTACCTCCCTTAAGAAGTACTACTGTACCAATTGGTAAATATTTTTCTCTCACTTATAATCCTCCTAACCTTCTTATTCTCTATATTGGAATATCTTCATTAGATATTGTTCCGCTTGTTGTTTGTCCAACATCAATTATTGGAATTCCACCATTTGATGTTTGCTCTGCTTCATCGTCATTCACTATTTCTTCTGGAGGTATATCAACTGGTGTTTCAGCTTCTGTTGGTACTGCTTCAGGAGTTATTACTCCATCTTTACCTACTTGAGCATTTCCTGTATCTGTTATTGTTGCTCCATTTTCAGAAATTTCGATTCCGCTAATAACTGGATTTCCACTATTAGATTGTTGAGATGATGGATCTACAATTTCAACTGCTGATGGATCTACAACTTCTTGGGCTTGATTAGCTAAGAGTTTTTTATAGAATTCGTCTTTTGCCGTTTGTACTCCAGTTTTAGCTTCTGCATATCCTGCTTTAGCTTCATCTAATTTAGTCATAGCTTCTTTTGCATTTTTTACTGCTTCATTATATTCTTTAATAGCTTTATTATACTCGGCAGCATCAGCTTTTGTCCAAATAGCTTCTCCAGTTGCTGTTGATGTTTGATCTGCATATTTTTTCTTGATTTCTGCAACCTTTTCTTCATATTCAGCTTTTTGCTCTTTTGTCCAGTTCTTCATGTCGCCATTCTTAGCTATTAGTTCATTTTTAGCTTTTTGTGTCATTGAAGCAATTTTCTTCTTATCTTCTGCAGTAAGTTTTCCTTTTCCTACTTCTACAGCCATTTGTTTATAAGTGTTATTCTTAGCTGTTTCATAGCTCTTTTTAACTTCACTACTCCATTTGTTTGTATCTTTTCCATATGCTTTATTATATTTTTCTCTTAGAGATACCAAATTTTTCTCGTATTTAGCTTTTTGTTCTGTAGACCACGTTGACAAATCTGTTCCTCTTGAATATGCAACTTTTGTAGTAGCATCTGCTTCGGCTGCTTGGTATTTCTTGATATCATCATTTGACCAGTTATTAATATTGCCACCTATCGAATTAACTGTTTCTGTATGTAACTTAGTAACTTCTTCGTTATAAGCTTTCATAGTTTTTGAATCCCATTGTGATGGATTTTCTTTTATACTTGTTCCGATTTTATTGGTTATTTCAGTAAGTTTTGTTTGAGCAGCTGTAACTGCAGCCATTGCGGTAATTGCTGCTGTGTTTGCCTCTGTATAGGACTTTTCAGATGCTGCTAATGTAGTATAAGCATTTTTAATACCTTCGTCACCACTCATATTGGCAAGTAACTTAGTTGTTGTACCATCTGTTAATGATGTTGCTGTTTGAGCGTTATCGTAAACTGTATCAAATTCTTTAACTCCATCTTTTTCAGCTAATTCATTAGCAATCTTAGCAAGTTGTTCTCTTTGATCACCACTTACTAAAGCACTTACTGTCAAATCACGATCTTGGATAATTGCTTCAATATCGGCATCTTCATATCCATATGCTTTTAATTTTTCTCTTAATGGAGTTTTATCTTCAGCTTCAAATAATCTATTTGCTTCTTCAATTACTTCGGCTCTATGTTCGGAGATTGCTTCCTCTCCTTGAGCTTCGAATTGTTGTCTAGCTAAGTCATCATAATCTTTTGCTAGATCTTGAAGTTCGGTTGGTAATGTTTCTGTTGGTAATTCTGAAGCATCCTCAGGTGTTTCTAATGGTTCTGTATTACCTTCTGTTGGTGTAACAGTACCAGGTATTGTTGGTTCGGTAGGTGTTCCTGTAGTTTTTTCTTTTTCTTTATCTTCTTTTGGATTAGTAGGCGTTTCTGTAGGTGTTACGGTTGGATCTTTTGGATCCGTTTCTTTTGGATTAACAGGATCAGTTGTTTTACCCTTACTCTGCTTTCCGCTACTGCCGCCTGAGCCACCTGAGCCGCCGCCT
>AUXO017836792.1_pt1 | contig 14178 bp, 14 predicted proteins | sample 768731 | NCBI WGS metagenome assembly AUXO01 (sample SAMN02715735, study PRJNA202380) | gut metagenome | biome: sheep rumen | host: Ovis aries | place: New Zealand: Palmerston North | reverse complement strand
GCTAAACCTAATATATCAGCCCATTGAGATTTCATTACTTGGCTTGAAGTATTTTTAGAAATATCTCTTAAATACTCAATCATAGAATGCATTATCTTATCCACGTCGGTATCAACTAAACCCCGTGTTAAAATATCTGAATAAGATAAACCAGCCCTATTAACTGATAATGCTAATAATCTTTGTAAGGAATCATTACCACCTAATGCTCCTACATTACCTGTACTTAAATAAGATAACCCAGAAGCAATAGACTGTGTGGCAGAATCACTTAAACCTACGGAATATAATGAACCTAACCATTTTTGTACAGCATAATTAAAAGAGGTCGCTTGATCAGGATTCATTTGAGAAGACGCTTCTAATAAAGCACTAGATACCCCATCATATACATTATTTAAATAAGATGTATCATTAAAAACACTATTTAATAAATTAGTTATAGAAGCTTCTGTACCTATTTGTTGTCTTGTTAAATCTGCCTGCTCCAACCTAATTAATCTAGTTAAATTTTGATCTAAAACATCAAAGGTTGTGGCAATTCTATCTCCAACTGTAGCTATTAAAGCCCTTTCTTCTAAATTGTAAGAGATACCAGATTCTACTAATCTATTAATATTTTCTAAATATTTTTTCTGATTAACATAGGCGTTCGTTCCTAAACTTGCCTTAGAAGTATCCCAAATTGTTTCTAAAGTTTCATTTGTACCCTGTAATCTTGTATTAATAGGTCCCATGTAACTAGAATACATAGTTGCAACTTCAGTTACAGATTGACCAATTCTATTATTTAATAAATTAAAACCATTTGTTAATGCCTGAACTACAGGATTAGCAATACCCCTACTTAAAGCCCCAGCTAATTTAGAAATACCAGAATCTCCACCTGCTACTATATCAAGGGCAGATTTTCCACGGGCATCTTGCATTAAATCTCCAAGTTTATTACCTGTAGGACTCTCATTTACCTTTCGTTGTTTAGCTTTTGCTTCTTCCCTTAACGCCTGTTTCTCTTCTTCTGTTTTCGCCTTAGAAATTAATTTATCATATTCTTTTTGAATATTTTCTTGTTTTTTAATTTTAACTTTTTCAATTCTATTCTGTTCTTCTATTTCTCTTTGAGTGCGATTTTTTATGTTAGTCTCTTCAAATTTTTGTAATTCATCTTCTAAAGCGTATTTTCTTGCATACTCTTGTTCTATAAGATTAAGTGTTTCTCGAGCATCCTTATATTGACCTTCCCTCTTTTGCTCTTTATATTTTTCTTCTAAATCTATAATTTTAGCTTGAGAAGCATTTATTCTATTTTCAAATTTATTATATATAATCTCAGTATGTTCCAGTTGTTTTTGAATAGATTTTAATATTGGTTCTATATCAATAGGTTTACTACCTTGATCTCTTAATCCTTTATATGCTTTAGCTTTAGCGTCTTTAATTTCTTTATGTAACCTTTCATACATTTCAGATTGAGATTTTACATATCTCTTATCTTCATTAATTTTAAAATTGGTTACTTCTCTATATCTCTTTTTAAAGTTATTAATATTAGCGTCATTTAAAATATCTTGAAGCTGGTTTATTAATTCATCAATATTATTTTTATTGTTAGCCATATCAACACCTAACTAACTATTTTTGGATTTTTTAAAACTTTCAGTAATCCTTTTTTTGTTCTCTAAGTCTTCTATAATTAATTGTAATAAATAACCCCTTTCTAAGGGAGTTATATATCCAGTATCTAAATAAGAAGTATGTATAGTTTTACTTATTAAATATCTTTCCTTGACTATCTCTTTATACCTAAAAGGTTTATAAGGTTTTCCATCAGATGTCAAGGGTGGGTCGAAAAAAGTCCCCTGAAAATCTAAAAGCTGAATTATGAGGTAACTTACAAACATCACACGTTACCTCAATTCTTTTATCTATACCTAAAAAATTATTTAATTTATCAGCGTAAGCAATTATAGTTTGTACATCAAGCATTGGAAGATTTCTAACCCAATCCTCTAAATCTAATGGATTAACTTTTACTCCATCAATAGTATCAATTAAAGACATTAAATTATATAATAACTGGGGATCAATTTTTGACTTCCTTGATTTTTGTCTATGTCTTTTTACTTGTTCTTCTATATTGTCTAACATTCTGGGAGTTTGTAGTTTAAGAGTGATATGTTTCTTTGTTCTTGGTAAATCAAAAGAAATATAATCATATAATTTAGAATCAAATTCTTGAATATATAAATCGTTTAAATCTACATCATTAATATTCTGATGATTACAATAGGGACAAACGGTTGAAATGGTGTATTCTGAACCATAAGTAACTATACGCAATTTAAATAATAAATATAAATAATCAGCCATGCACATATCGTATGCTGATAAATTAGGGCCAGAAACTTTACATGCATCTATAATTTCAGCCATTGCCCTATTAGGAAACTCAGTATTAGACATTCTTTTCATTTCTTCAATAGTTGTCATACTTCTTAAGGTTATATGAGGATCTATTTCCTCTGAATAAACCTTTCCTAAACTTGGTAAAACATAATCGCCAGTAATTGTAAAATCATTCATAATAAAACCTCTTTTATCTTAGTATTAATAAAAAAATATTCATCGATAAGTTATCTAAAAGTCATTTAGAGATTGTCATCTTAAATATAACCAAAAATAACCCTTGTCTAGTATCTATTTTAAACAAAAGTATTTATGTATATAAATTAATATATTTTATCTATTCAGATAAAATATATAATAATATCCTTACAATAAACTGTCAAAATCAAATTGTTTATTATCATTACTATCATCTGAGGTAAATCTATAACCAGAGGTGTTACCTCTTTTAAATTTACCTCTTTCCTCGGCCTCTTTATTACTAATATCGATATCTGTTTCATCAGAAGCCAACTCATCATCTTGATTTTCTATATCATCAATACTTAATTGAACATCTTTTTTATACTCGGTACCATATAAAGTAGGATATATAACATCTGCATATAATTTTTCATTATGATTTTTTATATAATTAACATAATTAACAATTACCGCTGCTACTTTATATAACCAGGTATTATTGGAAATAACTAATAATACATGTTTACATCCTGGACCTTTTGTATCATTTGGGTTTGCTATTCTTTTGCCATTAGTAGTCTGTTCATTATCAGGTTCTGAACTAATGTCATTCACTTTGGACCAATATGACATACGATACAACCAATCCGGACAACTACAATGAATATATACATTATTAGTGTTAAAAGATGTAATTAAAGACCTTACAACAATTCTTGTATCTAAATTTTTATCTGTGTCATTTAAGGTATCTTGTATATTCTGTAATACCCCACCGAACTTTATTCTAACTAAATAGGTATTAGTTTCTCCATTTATTCTAATATTAACATTAAGGATATCATCTTTAAAAAATTCATTCATATTAATGGCATTAAATTCCCTAACAGAATTGGCCACCCTAGATTTTAACCTTCTCTGATACCTATTTTTACCATACATTCTATTATTTATAGAATAATTATCAGCATGTTTTGACCTATTTATTAATTGTTGTCTTTTATCTTCATTTAAAATTAATGACATAAATACTCACCTAAAATATTATACAATAAAAAAGGATTACTATGTAGATATAGTAATCCTTAAACTTTATAAATATACACTGTTAGTTTCTTTTATTTTCTACTCCATTGTTAATATAAAAACTTTAACTTCCTTAAACCTTTCTGGTATAACATCATTAATAGAAAAATATCTTTCTATTATTATATTAGTATATAATTTAGAATTCTTTTTTGCCATTAATAATTCTCCAAAGAGTAAAATTAGGAGAAAGATATTCTTTCTCCTAATAATTATAAAATAATAAATATTAATTTTTCAACTACTATATTAAAGTTCGCTGGTATCAATTGTTGCTCTATCATATTCAATAGTAGCAGTTACTTTCATATTTTGATTACTATCAGACGATAATGTACTTGAAGATAAATTAGAAATCCAACAACCTTCTAATTTAAATCTTCTTACTTGTTGATAGTCAGGGGTATATTCAACGACGTAGCAAAGTTTCTTATAATCAGATGCTAATCCAACTTTCTCCGTTCTAACATTATAAGATAAATTTTGCCATGCTAACAAGGTACCATAAAGGTCTAAACCAATATAGTCATTTAGTTGAATACTACCGGAACCAAAAGATGGAACACCAGCATATTTAATTTCACTATTACCTCTTCTAATTCCAATTACGGACTGTTGGAATGAAGGAATAAAGGCCTCAGAAACTGCCATTCTTATAATTTCCTGACCATTAGCTACAAATGTATTAGGATCGGTTTCATCATCTGAGAAACCAGCTTTTTTAATTCCCTCTAACCCAGTAACAATAAATTCAAAGTTATTAGTTCTTTGAATTTCATATATATTAGGATTATTTGCTAATTCATAAGTACCATAAGGAGCACCAGGAACTGAAGAATCATTAGCAGTAGAATTATAATCAATTCCGTTAATTCTAATCATATGTTAATTCTCCTTTTTATATATAAAAGTTTTTTGAATATATATTATTCTTGTACCGTAACGTCTCCGTTTTCGAGATATAAAGTAATATCAAAAGATTCTACTGCATATACTGGATAGATTCTAATAATAGCAGTTATCTTTGTCTTATCACTTGGATCTACACGTACAATTTTATAATTAGAGATACCATATCCTGATACCATTCTATCTAACGTAGGACTCATCAATGCAATAAAATTCATCCATAAAATATCGGTATTTTGTTCAAATAATAATGATTGACAAGCTACAAATAATTGTTTTTTAATATCGCAAACAATATTTCTAATATTAAGGAAAGACAATGCAGTTGTGCCTCCCTTAACACTATTATCTACTAATGTTCTATTACCCCAGATACATTGTCCATAAGGTCTAATATTTGTAATTGGATTAATTGCTATCGCAGTATCTGGCGTATAACTATCAGCAATAGCATTTGTAATTACATAATCAGAATCAACAGAATAAAGGTTTAACAACTTACCTCTTATTGCTCCTGCAATAGCCATCCACGCTGGATTATTTTTTAAGGATTCAGCCAGACAACTTAAATAAGCGAATGAAGGAGGTAATGATACTATTTGAGAAGTAAGACCTTTATACGTATTCAGTAATGAATATTCACACCAAGGTGTAAACATTGCAGCATAAGAAGTTACTATACCTGATAAAGCATAAGTACCATCTTTAGCGTGATTATAAACTGATTCACTTGATACTAAAGATCTGGCAGGATTATTAGTATGGTCAATTAATGCTATACAATCTCCTCTATTCATAGCTAATGTTGCCATTAAATTAGAGATTGTTTTTCCACTCTTATATTCAAATATTGGATAACCACCCGAGGTAATATATTTAATATTATAATTGGACTTATCCATTATAGCAGGATCTTCCATATATAATACAACTGTAAATGTATCTCCTTGAGCCCCAGTACCAGAAGTTCTGGAAACAGTTATACCAATAGAAGCTAATGTACCTTCTCCAGTACCATCTTCAATATATGTAGCTGTGGTATCACCAGAAGTAATACTCCAGATATTATGTTCACCTTCTGATTCAGCTACCGTAGTTAAGGTAAATAAATATTCACCAGAAACATTAAAATTCTGAACAAAAGTATTATTTGTAATAGTTACTGATAATCCAGTTGTAACCTTACTAGTAAATATATTAGCTGTATATGTAAAAGCTGTGTTTTCCAAGAAATTATACATATTAGCTACAGTAACATCATAACTGGTACTGGTAACATCTGAGATTCTATTTATTCTTTCATATACTACAGGAATTCCTCTTGCAAGTAATTCTTTAGCATAAATATAAGAAGGATCAGCATCCCCACTTAAAAACATTTTATCTGCTACACTATTTGTCTGGGGAATAGCTTCTGAAGGAAAACTTGGATAAGCCTGATCCGCATTAAATAATGCAGGATTACTACCAAATTTAGATTCAAAATCTCTTATAGAAGTACATAAAGTAGGAATATTAACTTTTGAAGCCCCATATGCTTCTGGGTCTATAGAAGAAAAACCAGGTACATAAACTACATCATTAATATCTTGTACATATGATTCTACAGTAGTTAAATCTACTTCGTTAATATAAATTTTACTCATATATTAATCTCCTAAATTGTCTATAATTAACACTACTTATTTGGTACAATTACATCAGAATCTCTTTGCCATGTTAAATTGTCTGGGTTTAATAAATAAATTCCATTTCCTTGACCAAATACAATTTGATCATAATCCAATGAAACAACACCTTTAACTCTGATATCCCACAAATAAGCATCTTCTATTCTAACAGATAAAGTTTGTCTACAAATTTGATCTGCAAATATTGAAATAGAAGACGACGTATTTTCCACATTTTCTTCTAATATTAAATTTGCATTAGTCCTCATAGACACACCATTATATGTAAATTCTACCTGTAAAGTAGAATAATTAATAATATTAAAAATTAAATTTCTTACGTATAAATCGTTTTCCCTTTGGTATCTAGTATATATATCAATATCATAAGATATGGTAATAGGTATAGCATTTAACATTGCTTGACTTGAATTATCAATTAAATTCTTTAATGTTTTATATCTTTCATTAAATTCTTTTTCTGAAATAGTTCCCATGGATCTATCTCTATATAATTCCTTTAATTGTAAAGATAATTCATTTTCCATATTAAAACCATCAAAAGTCATTGGTTTTTTATTTGGATTACTAATAGTATATCCACTAGGTCTTCTAATTGATATTATAGGTAATTTAATGCTTTTATCATTTGTTTTATCGGCTATTACTTCAAGCATCCGTGTAGCTTCATCTACATTATATACTTGAACTTTTGTTTTTTCAGTCCAATATTTTAACTTTTGAACTAAAGCATCATCATATAAGTTAACCGACATAAGTGTCTTCTCCTATAAATATACTTTGTTCCTCATCTTGTAATACATTAAAACTAGAATCTGTAAAATCAAATACAGATGTTTTATCTAATGTATCTTCGTATTCTGGAACTATTTCACAACTAATTGAAGCCGGATATACCATTATATTACTCATTCTGGTAACTTTAAATAATCTACCTTTACCATTGTCTAATCCACTAGGAATTATAAATAAGGCTCCTACTTGTAAATCAGGTAAATCATAATCTACATGAATTACACTTGAATCTGTCTGTAATTCTGTTACCCATCCTAACATTTTAGTTGTTCTTTGTGATGGATGTTCCTCAAATATACAACCAATTTGAATAGGGGGAGCAAAATTACTATCTATCTCCGCGTATCTAGTATAATGTTTATCTGGATATGGAGCCCTATATAATACATAAATACCATGTAATTTGCACATTTCTTTAAAATACTGTCTGTGCAATTTTATAGAGGGTTGAATTAAAATACCATATTTTTGATTTGTTTCCATTATTTTCAACCCCTTTTAATTATTTATTTAGATACTTTTACAGTACCATAAATTCTTTTGGAAGAACCATTAGAATCTTTTCCTCTATAATTATAATTTAAAGATTCGCATATTAATTTATTTCCTACAACTTTTCCTGTTAATGTAAAGGCCTTTCTTCCTCTACTAAGCTGTTTATTCTCACCAATAAATCGTAATTTACCAGTTTTAGTAATATCTTTGCTTTCAAAAATAAAGGAAGTACATTTTTTATTACCAGAGTTAAAAGTAATAACGCCTTCCACAATTAAACTATCAGAAGTAGTTTTAATAGAAGAAGTTTTAAATGAATTTACATTTTCATAAACTTTCTTTAAATAAGATTCTCCAAGTTCATCAAACTCTTCTTCATCAAACTCTTCAAAATCTACATCTACCATTTCATCATCTTGAATAACATCTTCTTCTTCGGTAGTATTTGATTTTAATTCCGATTCTGTTTCATCATCTAATTGGGCCACTACTTCAATATCCGAATCATCGTCTACCTCATTTGCAGAAACTTCTACTTCATCTTCCTGAATATCCTCTTCAACTTCGGAATCTTCTTCAATTTTTGGTTCAGTGACAATAGTAGTTTTACCGTTTTCGTCTGAACTCATTTCCATTTTTTCAGTATCAGTTTCAATTTCTACCTTTTGAAAATCTTCTTCCAAACATTCATCAGCTCTATCTGCAATTACTTCGTAATCTCCATACTGATCCTTAACTACAGAAAAACCAGCAGATTTAATTTTTTCCATCGTTAAATCTGAAATTTTATTATACTTCTTCATATCATAATCTACCCATTTTTGATATTCAGAAATATCAGAAGCAGCAGATTCTTCTAAACATTCATTTTTTTCTTTATAATTTAATAATAAATCTTTAACTATATAGTTTGCGGCGTCTTTTAATAACTCATCAGCTCTGTCAGAATTAGAGGTTGCTTCTTCCGCACAATATTCTACTTGATATTCGGGTACTTCCATTTCAATTACTTGAACTGGTAAGTTATCATAAATAGCTGTAGCTAATTTATTATAAACATAATCAATTAAAGTATTATGTAAAGAACTATAATCTTCATTTAACGATTCATTAAATCCATCTTCAATATTTGATTGAAGTATTTCTTTCTTTTCTTTTTCATCAATTATATCTACATCTACTAAAGCTGTTAAGTAAGCATCAAACCATTTATTAGATTTATTTAAATTCCATGCATTATTTAAACTACTTTTTATTGGGGAAGACAACTTATTCCAAATTCTTTCATCAAATTCTTCATTTAATTTTCTTGTTCTTTTGAAGGATTCAACAACTTCTTCATCTTCAACTTCTTCATAGGGGGCTACCATACCAATAATTTCATACCCTTCAGTAGAAAAACAGAAAGGACATTCTTCATCAATATTTGCTAAACCAGTTTCTTCATCAATAACTATGTCGTCCTTATCCTTATAAACTTTAGAATGGCAAACTTCACAATCACAAACAATTTTTCCTACATACGAATCTTTAATTTCTTCTTCTGTGTCGGCTTCAGTATCAATAATATCCATTGTAATTAAATTGGTATTATCTTCCGCGTCCAAAAAATTCTTTAAACTATCGGTACCTTCTGTACTTATATCAAAATCTTCTTCATTAAGTACATTTAAAGCCTGAAAAGCTTCTTGTAAATACTTATTTTCCATTTATTAATCTCCTATTATAATTATTAATAGTATATTATCTACTAGTTTTAATCAATGGGATAACACAATTGAGAATCAGTTTGTAAACTTTCTCTTAATCCTCTTATTTCTTCAAGACCCTCAGCTAAAATTGCTTCACCGTCTTGACTCCACAAAGCTCCACTTTGTGTATATCTACTTCTAATTCTACCAACCATAATTTTAGCTGTAGCAACACTCATTCTTACTAAAATATCAATCCAGTAATCTGATGTAATATCTTCTACTTTTTCAAATAAAGGAATATATTCAACAGTAATCCTACTTGGTATACCTTCGCTAATATTTATATATAATAAATTAGAAGCTTTATCATATCTAAAGGCTAAATCTGTACTAGTTACATTTCTTATTTGACTGAGAGTATTCCAAGCGGCATAATTATATACATAATCTTGAAAACCATTCATGTTTCCTACCCCAGACAATAACTGCCATTGTGAGGCTAACATAGGATCGGTGACAGCATTTGTATAAGTACCGCCTGAATCTCCAGCAAATGAATCTGTACGATAGACTCTACTTACTGAACTAACTTTAATTGGATTTCCTAAATCATCAGTAATTTCCTGTAAATTAATACATCTCGAATAAGGGATAGTAATCAATTTAGTAGACGTTATATATCGTTGCAATTCTCTCATACACGATTGTACTATTCTATCAATAGTTACATCATCTAACTCTAAATCAATTAATCCACCTGTTAATTTTAGCCTTATCTCATCTCTGTATGCCGTAATATCCAAAATATCACCTCACCTTTAAGAGGTTACTTATAACCAATTACTACTGATTAGAATCTTGATTAGAATCTGCTTCTACAGTTATTGTACAAGTAGCAGTTTTAGTTACTTGAGAAGCACCTTCCGCAGGATAAGTATAAGAGGCAGTAATAGTGGTATCCGTAGTAGCTAAAGTATCACCATCTGCGGGGCTAAAAGTACAATCATCAGTTATAATTTCTTTTTCACCAGATTCAAAGGTAGCTTCAATAACAGCACCTGTTAAATCAAGCTTATCACCCTCAGTATAAGTAATTGTTGAAGGCTTCTTTTTAAATTTAATGCTCTTTAATACTTTTTCTGCTGGTTCGTAATTTCCACCAGGAACAATATTAATTAAACTATTATCTGATTTTTTAATATTAACAGCTACAAAAGTTTCCTTACCATCAGAATCAATCATTATGATTCCACCATTTCGGTTATCAACAAAAGTATTAGATAAAGATGGAGTCACTGCATCACCATCTGCATCTTGATATACTAATTGATTATCTGAATTACTTGGAATATTTCCCTCAGTACCAAATAAATGTCTTTCTAATTCATTAGTACTTTGGTTAGTAACCCATTTTTCATAAACTAACATTTAGAGTTTCCTCCTAAACATATTTAATAAATTTATACTAATCTAATATATCTTTAATATTTTATTCAAATTATTTATACAATAATTTATTCAAAATCATCTTCCACATCTACATAAATAGAATCATCATCTTCATTCCAATCAATAGTACTCGGTATATATGTTCCTATATATTTATATGCTTCTTCAATAGACGTTTTAATTTTATCCAAATCTTCTTTTATACGTTCTACTGTGTATTTACTAATACTACTTTTATCCTCAATCTTATCCAACTCATTAATATGTTTTAAAGCTGTTTTTAACTGGTGTAAGGACGTTTGAAAGTAATTAGAAGCGTTAGCCATATCATAAAAAAGGGAATTCCTATTTTCATCTGAACTTTCTTTTGTTATATAGTCCGTTTGTAATCTATTAATATCCTGTTGTAATTGTAACAAATTATTACGAACTTCAATTAAATATTCAGGTAATTTTTTAATCTTCAATTCTTTTAACTTATCTGCATAACGAATTACAGGAGGAATAATTATATAACCTGATTTATCAATCTTTCTATTCCAAACGGGACTTTTTTCATATCGGGTATATTCCTGAGTACCTTGTTTATCTAATTTCCTACGTTGTACTAATTCATTAGCAAAATTATTTTCATCCAATAAATCTATATAACAAAAATCTTTACCATAAGTGTTTAATAACTTAGTATTTAATTTATCTAATGTTTTAGCTTTTCCATCGTCTAGTATAAATCTTTCTTTACTATTTGAAAATCTAGGTATCCAAACAGTTTCATCATTATCAGATTTTAAATGTACGAAGCACATTTTACTTGGATCTTCAAATATAGGATCATCTATCTTACTCGGTAATGGTTGATTAAAAAAAGTAGCTCTAGAAAAATCCAATTTAATTCCTGTACTACCGTCCATTACTTCAATAGCCACATTTCCACGTTCTCTCCCTGTGTCTCTAAACCGAGCACCTGTGAATTTAGAAAACTCAGGAAGTGCAGTAGACGATAATTGTTTACCCCTATTATTATACATTATATAATTTTGAAGCCATTTTGGCATTGATGAACTAAATGCTTCAAAAAGAAAATTCTTAGAATTAACTTTAAATTTCATTATAACTATCTCCCTTATTCACTTACTTATGATCGTTTAAATTTTAAATGATTTTTATAAAAATCTTGTTCATTTTTACTAGTTTTAAACTTATTATTGGGATCCCTTCTAAAATTTGCTACTATAAGTAAATCGTTAGAACAATTAGAGAAAGCATTTGAACCAAAATAAGTGACAGAATCAGGAATAAATATTTTATTTAAACTGATACAACCGGAGAAGGATTCAGATGGTAATTCATTTATGGATCTAGATAATCTAATTTTATTTAATTTACTACAATCCATAAATGTACCTACCCCCAACTTTGTAACGGAATCATCCATATAAACTTCTTCCACGGGGCAAGACAAAAAACAATAGTTTCCTAATGAGGTTATAGTAGCAGGAATATGTATCTTTTTTATAGAAGCCCTTTCAAACATCCTATCAGGAATAGTAGACATATGACTTAATATATCAATACCACATGTATTGTATAAAAATTCAATTAATAATTTTCTGTCTTCACCCTTGCAATCATTAAATATGGCATCATAATTATCATTTCTTAAATCTGATTCATATTTTTTTACAATTTGTTGTATAGTCATTTTATACCCCTTTAAATTTATACTATCTTATCTATATCATAATATTTTGTCATCTTTTTTCCTTTAAGTGCATCTATTAATGATTTTGAACGTTGTTCTCTAAATACTAACCATACACCACCAGGGGCTGTATAAGTTCCTGATAATCCAAAATAATCAAAATCATCATCTGTAAGAATAATTACATTTTCTGGTTTATCCGTATTTAATTTTGTAAGTATTTCACTACCAGCCTTTGTACCACCTTCATCTCTCGCAGATTGTGGATTATTATGAACATGATTAGCAAAGTAATATACTTCTGTTTTAATTTGATTTTTACGTTCAAATTCTTGAATAGAATTTAATATTTGTTTACCTATTTCAATATCACTTTCGCCCCACGAACCCGATTGATCTATATAAATTTGAATTACAGGTATCTTACCTATTTTTTCATATCTATTTCCAGGTCTTACAATTGGAGAACCATCATAGTTACCATTATACTTTTTCCACGTGGTGTTTCTTACAGATTTACCAACTTCTTTAGCTAAAAATTGTCCTAAATCTTTTCCTAATTGTTTAATTACTACTGAATTTTTAGCAGCCCCTTTTAAATTCTTTTCTAATTCTCTTTTTTCAGCCGCTTTCTTTCTTTTCTTCTCATCCTGAACTTTTTGTTCACTATCATGTTTTATTTGATTTCCGACATCTTTATCATCCAGAAATTGTTTTATCTTATCTAACCTATCAGATCTTTCTTCCTCACTTTCTGAATCCTCATTATCTTCTTCTCTTTCTTTAGCGGCTTGTTGTTCTCTTTTTCTATCCTCTTCTTCTGCTTCAGATTCATTACCCTTATCACCTATATTAGGTTTACTTCCATCTTTAATTTTAATTAATTTTTTACCATTAAAAATATATTCATCACCCGTTGCATCATCTACATAAATATGGGCAGTTTCTGTTAATATTGTTTCTACTAAATAATTATTAATTAACATTCATCTTACCTGCCTTTATAAATTTATTTTCCTTTATACTCCATTTATATTGAATACCATTTCGTATATCTACATATAATGCATTGGGATCAGGTGGTGTTTTTGGTTGATTAGAATTTTGTGAATTATTAGAATCCTGGGACTGATTATCACTATTATTTTGTGTATCATTTTGTGCATCAGAATCACTTTCATCATTCAGGTTAGAAGAGTCATCAACACTTGAAGAAGAACCTTTAGAATCGCGATTTACAGAAGAATCATCTTGTGAATTAGTGGAATCCTGATTATCATTAGAATTATTTTCGGATGAAGAGTCATTCTCGTTTGAGTTTTCATTTGAACTTTCTGAATTTGCAGAATCATTAGAAGAATTACTTTGTGAATCAGTATCATTATCTGAAGATGATTTATTTTTAGAATTTCCACCACTATTAGAATCATCATCGTTAGAAGAATTATTATTAGAAGAATCATTCTCTGATGAATATTGTACATAATCAGATTGAATTAAATCATATGGATTTCCTTCATTATCCAAAAATGTTTGTAAATCCTTAATGGAGCCATGATGATATATTTTAGAAATTTCTTCTTCATTTAATATTTTATACACCATATATCACCCCATTTAAATCTACAAATGTATTTGAATCAACTAAATATCCATAATATTTTGGAGGTTCTGAAGCTTTTTTTATACGTTCCTTTTTTAATTCATCATACATTTCCTCAACAGATAACTCTACCCACTCGGGATGTTGATCCTCGGTAACTAAACC
>AUXO017373017.1_pt1 | contig 14178 bp, 22 predicted proteins | sample 768731 | NCBI WGS metagenome assembly AUXO01 (sample SAMN02715735, study PRJNA202380) | gut metagenome | biome: sheep rumen | host: Ovis aries | place: New Zealand: Palmerston North | reverse complement strand
GCATATGCATATTCAATAAAATTAGTATGTAATTCATTATAAATATCGTTATTTTGCATTAAACCATTCCTCCTTTATCTCCACATCTTGTGTAAAACATACAATATTTGAGTTTGCTGTAATAGAAAACTTATTTTTAAGTTCAGGTCTTGCTAAAATAATAGATAATTCTTTTTCGGCATCTCTGGTATATCCGACATTTAAAGGATGATGATTTTTATTTGTAGATAATAAGTAATCACCTGCTTTGAGAGTTTTTGGAAGGTGCTTATCTATTATAATAGCCTGTTTATAATAATCAGATTTAAAATTTTCAGAACTGCTTATTAAATCTTCTCTATTAGGTCTATTCTGCATTAATTACCTCCAGCTTATCCCAGGTTGTGTCATAAATTTTATTGTTCCATAATACTCTGACATAATATCCATAAAGATTATGAAATTCTTTTACATATTCTACAATTTCACCAGCCGGAATATTCGGATACTTTAATGCTGCTTGAGTTATAAAGTCTTCGTCACAAATTATCTTTAATGTCTTTAATTTTACACTATTCTGCATTATATAACCCCGCTTCATCGCTATGCTCTTTAATATACTCTTTTCTTAAAGTAGCACTTTGACCCATCAACGTTTCAAATAACTGTTCTGTTGCTTTAACATCTTCAATAGTTATTTGTTTAATAATTCTATTATTAGGATCAGTTAATGTCTCTTCAGTTTCTTCAACCGACATTTCACCTAAACCCTTAAGACGATTAACCTGGTATTTTCCATCTTTATGGCTAGTCCTAAATTCTTCTAGAGCCGCATCATCTTTTAAATACTTATAACCCTTATTTCCAGGTAGCGTAATCTTATAAAGTGGCGGTACTCCCGCATATACATGACCATCTTCAATTAACTGAGGACAGAAGTTCCAGATAAATGTGTAGAACAGGTTTTTAATGTGCGCACCATCAACGTCGGCATCAGATTCAATAATAATCTTACCATATCTTAAATCTTCTGGCTTATAAGTAATTTTCATTGTCTTTGTATCAATAGTTAATCCAAAAGCATCAATCATTGTCATAATTTCTGCATTTTTTTGGATTTTATCTAATGTCGCTTTTTGAGTGTTAAGAATTTTACCTCTTACCGGCATAACTGCTTGGAAAGAATTATCTCTTGCTAGTTTAAGGTTACCAGAAGCAGAATCACCCTCTGTAATATAAATTTCACACTGATTGCGAGGTTTACCCTTACAATCAGCAAGTTTTGAGTCAAACTTTAACGCTTTTTCTTTTTTCTTTACTTGCGCACGGGCATTATCTCTTGCCTTTTTCGCAGCTTCTCTGGCCTTACGCGCGTTAATAGCCTTATCCGCAATTAACTTAACCTCTTTTTCATTAGCGTTCATCCACACTTCAAGGTTATCAATAATCGCTCTTGTAAAAGGCGTCATATCAATTTTAACAACTCTATTTTTTACTTGGGCGTCAAAAACTACATCTGGTGCTGTAATATTAAATAAAATATACATTCCTTCTTGAATATCGTTTCCAGTTAAATTTTCTTCTTTGTCTTTTAACCATTTTTTATCTCTAAAAAATTTATTAAATTCACGAGTAATAATAGTTCTTATTTGTGTAATATGTTGTCCAGATTCAGTTAATCCTGAATTTACAAAAGGAATTAATTTAGAATCATAATTAGAGGTATAAGTTAAAATTAATTCTAATTTATTCTTTTTTTCCTTAAAGTTTAAATGAAAACGATTTTCAATTAATTCTGTATTCTTAACTCCCTTATTAACTAAATCATTTAACCCGTTTTCTGAATAATAAGTTATTAATTTATTATTATAATTTAAATTAAATGTTAAGCCTTTACAAACACAAGAGGTAGTTTCTAATTCATTTTCTAATTTATCAATTTCACATTCAGTATGAGTAAAAAATTCTTCGGAAGGTTGCCAAGAGACAATTGTGCCATTAGCTCGTTCTGTTTTTCCAATTTCCCTTTTCTCAAAAACTCCTTCTTTAAACCAAATTTTTTCAAACTGTCCATTATTATAAGTTTCAACAATAAGCCAATGAGAAAGAAAATTTGTAATTTTATTTCCAACACCGTACATGCCATTAGAAATACCCTCATAAGTTCCATCAGCTTTCACTTTTGCGGATGTATTTAATACGTCAAAAGAAGCTTGAAGGACAGTTTCTCCATCTTCTCTAATAACATTAACAGGAAAACCCTGAGCGAAATCTTCAACTTTAAAAATATCTTTATTAATAGTTATGTTAATAACTGAGCCATTGCCAAGATTAAATTCATCAACAGCATTCATAACAACTTCTTTTATTAATTGCGTTGAATATGTGATATCTCCTGCATATAAACCAGGTTTTAATCGTGTTATTTCCAACGGGGTATAAGAAGAAATACTATCTTTATTATATTTAATTGCCATAATTCTCCTTTACTAAAAATTTTGTTGTTTCTAATTGCAAATCTTCTATAACTATATCTTTATAATGAGTATATGGTATTCTAATTAACGGAATATTATGTGAAAAGCAATATTCATTCTTTATTGCGTCATATTGCTTTTGTTTTATTAATTTTTCTTTTCCCGATATCTTTGAATCACCAAAACTTTCTTCAATAAAATGTTGTTCTCCATCATATTCAATAATATAGTTATCATTTATGAAAAAATCAAATTTCATTAAATTACCTTTTGGAGAAATGCAATTTTTAAATTGTTTTTCTTTTTCATATTGTATATTATTTTCTTTTAATAAAGAATCAATTTTTAACATCCCTTTACTGGTATATCTCCAACAATCACAAGGATTTAATCCTTTTCTTCTTGTATTAGAAATTAACTGCGCAGGAACAACTTTGTATTTGTTTTTACATTTTTTACATTCTACAATCCAATAATTACTATTATTAGAATCTTTTTCATCTAACCTTTGTATAAAATTATAATATGGATTATTAATTTTAGCATAATCTTTATAATGAGATTGTTTACCAGTATTTTGACAAATTTTTTTATGTATTTCTTTGTTATAACAACCACAAGATTTCGTTGAACCATTCCTAAATGCGTTTAAAGATAAAGTAGTAAAATTTCCGCATTGACATTGACAAATCACTTTTGCCGCCCTACCGTTTACATTAGGCGCCCTTGCCACCACAGTTAACATTCCATCTGGAGATTTTTCACCAATATTAACAGAAGAGCGTCCAATAGGAATTGATTCAATTTCTTCTCCATTTTTTAAAATATATTTCATTATATAATCACCTCTTTATTTATAATAAAATATCTTTTTATAAAATTAATGAATGTTGTCCAAGTTTTCCCTTGAACTATTCCAATATGTTAATAATTGCTCATTTAACCATTCGGAATCTTTATATCTATAATTTTTCCAATGGTATAATTTCATTAAAGCTAAATATTTACCGAATGTATATTCTCGTTTTCTTTTAAAATGCTGTTCCCATAAGCAAGGAATCCATGGTACATCAAATTTTTCTAAATATTTAATAAATGTTTCTGGATCTTCTTGGTTTATTTTGCTAAGGATTTCTTGTTTAGTTTCTTCTAAATAAAATTCTCCATTTTGTTTTTTATAATACTCTTTCATATATAAATATTATATCATATTTAATTTTAAAAGTCAAGATTTTATTCTTGACTTAGAGTTTCTATCATTTTTTGTAAATTTTTTATTACATCAGTTCTATCCATTTCAATCAGAGAATAGTTATCGGGCAAGCAAATGCACTCTCTATTAGGAAAAAGTTTCTTTAAATTTTCAAAAACTTCATATACTTCTGCAAGATCAACTTTATCCATATCCATATATAAAACTAAAATTTTATCGTCCATATTTTTCTAATACCTCTTCTGGAGTGATTGCGCCAGTAGCAAGTTTATCAGCTAATTCATTACCTTCAATCCCGCTATGGCCACTACATTTTTTAATAACAATAAAATGATCGTTCCAATATAGACTATACATTGGTTTAATAATATCTTGATTTTCTACTGGTTGACCTTTACTGTTAATCCAGTTATTTTTCTCCCAGGTGCTGGCCCATTCATTGATACAATTCATTGCATATGCGGAATCTGTATATACAACACTTGCGCCAAAGATACTTGCCGATCCATAGTTTTCAATTATTTTATAAAGAGCCATTAATTCCATTCTGTTATTAGTTGTATTCTGAACTTGTTCTGAATAAGCATCTACTACATATCCAGACTCATCATATACTACATAACCAAAACCGCCAGTGTTTTCAGCGCCTTTCTTATTTTTGATTCTTGTTGAGCCATCGCAATAAATTGTATGCATATTAAATTATCCTTGTTCTCTCATCTTCTTCAATTTCTTATGGTAGACGTCTTTTTCGTTTATATATTCAAATAAATCTAATTTTAGGACTGCTAATTGATGTTTTGCAATTTCTAAATCACTTTCCATTAATTTAATTTGACGCCATAGCATAATAGCTTCATAACTTTTAGGATTGAATTTTTGGCTATTTTTCATTGAATAATATAGCTGATATAATGCTTGGAGTTTTATTTTCAAATCATTTCTATAAGTACGCGCTGCTTCAATCTGCGCACGCATTTCAGCAATGGTGCTACCCATAATCATACTTTCAAATTCTTTATCTTCTTCAGCGCACCATGCTTCTCCAATAAAAGCTCGTCCCATATTATCTTCAGCTATGCATTTTGCATAACCATCTTTATAGTAAAAAACAGGTTTTTTCATAAAAATCTCCTTTATTTTATTATATCAAAAAAAAGAATCAAAAGACAAGTTAATCATCTTTTGACTCTGAAAGAGTTTTTTTGATATCAGCAAGACCGTTTAACAATATTTCGTTATCTTCTTCTAAAAACTTAATTTGATTTCGTAATGCTACAATTGCTTTTCTCTGATCTTCATTATCAACTATTAACATAATACAACAGCCGATGAAGAAAAACAATAAAATAGTAGTAATAATTAAAGACCAGTATATAATATCCATGTTATTCTCCAGTTGTTACTCTATACGCGATATCAAGCTGAATACCATCAAGTAAAACAGGGAAACCACCGTGCGCATCTACCTCACAATGATAAATAAGTCCTTTATCAAAATCTGCGAATGGATTGGTTGTATGGCTATGCCCGCAAAGATTGACGGTAGCATATCCTTTAAAGTCATCATAGTTAGAGCATATAGTTGGGTAATGAGATAAGTAAATATGTCGTTTATGGTATTTAATGACCTCTGCGTAAACACCACCAGAGACATTAGGTAATTTTAGATATTCATTAACACGCTTATCTGAATCATGGTTCCCTCTAATGATAAAGATATTACCATTCAGTTCGCGCAAACACTCCATGCCAGCGTTCAAATCTCCCAACATCACGTCTCCAAGATGGTAAACAGTATCATCATTATCTACTACACTATTCCACTTCTGGATTAAGTCTTTATTCATTTCTTCAACTGACTTATATCCACGGTCTTCGTAAATAAAGTCTTTATTATGTCCGAAATGTGTGTCTGATGTTACAAAAATATTATTCATAATCAACCACCTCAATTTTTACATTTTTAAGACTTAAAAAGTCATTTACAGAAGGTCTTCTATATGTTGCGGACATACTTCTAATAGAAGACTCTGGAACGTTAGCTAATCCTTCTCTTGGAGCATTTCTTTCAAGACAAACTTCAAGAGGAGTTTCAATGGCAACAAAAACAATTTCATCAAACAAATCTTTATTGATATTGTATAAAAGCTTCCATCTTGAAGAATTGTTTAAATGAGTTGCATCTGCCCAAATGACATCATATTTTCCAATGCCGTTATTAATTCTATTGCAGAACTCTTTAAAAACTTCTTTTTCTTTTGAGAAATAAGGAATTCCAGGAGTAATCATAGAGAAACGAACCTCATCTCGTGATACAACAAGGTCATTTGGATTTGCATGATTTTTAATATAAGTTGATTTGCCCGATCCCGGAATTCCGCACATTACTTTCAATACTGTCATTTTCAAAATCTCCATTCTTAAATTTTCTTTTAAATTTTTCTACATCCTGCTGAGTATAGCATTCATAATGATTTACTTCTTGCTGACAATAAATGCAATACAACTTTTTTAAATGGCCTCGTCCTCTTTGCGATGCGGTATTTCGCCATATGGGAAGACCCTTATTACCACATTTGGTGCAATAAAATTGATGGTTTTCAAATTTTGGCATTCAATATAATCACCTTTTTACCTTTCTATATATATTTCATCACCATATTCATGTTTTATTCTATCAAGACATAAGTCATCAATCCAATATACATTTTCTTCTATATATGGCTTTAAAAATTGTTTTTGTTCTATTGTTAAATGAAGATCATAATCCCATAAAATCATCCAAGAGTGAGTAATATATGTTGTCATAGTTAGATGAACCCAGTTATGACTTAATAGAACATCATCTTTTATTTCATTAATATCTGTATAATTATATTCTTCGCATAATTTTTCTGCTTGAATTATATGGTCTTGATAATCACACTCATATAATTTTCCATCTGGAGAAAGCCAACCTATAATAAGCATTTTCTTTCTTTCCTTTCTTTATATATATATTATAACATTTTTTTGTAAAATTTTCAAAAAAATGTTATAAATCTGCGGCTGGCGCTATATCCGATCGGTTTCTCGCCAGCCGCAAACTAAATTATAAGAAGCTTGGTAATTTATAATCTGGCAGTAATTTAGCTATTTTTGCTACTGGCAAATTAGCAATAAGCTCGGTAGCATGCAAATCGTTTCCAATAGCCTTAAAACCAAAAGCTGATAATCTGTGATTCTTGATAGCATTCGCAACAGCTTTACGTTCATGAGAATATTCTTCATATAAACTCCTTGTATCTAAAATAAATCTATCTATTTCCCATTTTAAAGTTTCAATTTGATACTGATAAAATCTAATTTGTGCGCCATACGCGTGGTTTGTAATATTAACCTTATCCCAAGCATTATTTAACGCAAGTGAAACCGCAGTTTCTTTTGAAAGCAGATAAGAACCATTATTCCAATCATGATGTGCTGCAAGATATTCTGGAGATTTGATTTTTATACGACGCCAGTATTTATCAACAACAACGAAACCCTCATATCCAACTTTTGAATGTGCTTGCGCATTCAATTTATTTACAGCAGAAATAGCATCTTCAAAAGAAGTTAATGGATATTCTTTTGGCTTTTTGATGCCAATATCAATGTCTTCTTCAAGTCCAAGCCAATTAATTCTAGTGCCTATATGGTATAATGATATAGATGGATATTCAATAACTACTTTATTATATGGAGAAACAAGCTCAAAAATATAAGTATTGTTCTTGTCTAAAGTATCAAATGGAATATCTTTATAGTTATCAGCACGAAGAATTAAATCATAAAAAGAGAAATCAGTTAAATTTACATCGGCATCTCTAGCATCAATTACACCATTAGTAGCCCAAGTCCATTCATCATTATACCAGTAAAGCTTAACGATTGAGCCATCAACTTTTTCTTGAACTCGTGCTGAGTCCCAATCAATAGGATCCGCATATGATTCATTATAATTTCCAAACTTGCGGAAAGGCCAACAGACAACTTCCAATGTATCAAGATTGATAATAATACCTCTTGCTTCCTGTACTATTGGATCAGAAAAGTCACACTCAATTCCATAGTTAAAAATTGCACGGTAATCATTTGGAGCATGTTTAATTTTAATATTTTTTGCTTCAAGTAATTCTTTCCAATTATTTGGATGCTCATTTATAAAATTTACAATTAAAGAATATTTATTCATCATCGTCATCATCTCCTAATTTCGCAATACGTTTTTTATAGATTTTACGAAGTTTATATTTAAAAACCGAATCTTCTTTTATTTGTTTAATATGCGCCTCAATAAGTTCAAGAAGTATCAGAATCTGTAATTCATCAGCATTATAATCAAATGGTTCGCCATTATCTGGATAACTTTTATTTTTGGCAATATCACTTTGAATTCGGTCAATTTCTTTAAGAAATGTAATTAATTTATCAATATCTTTCATATAATTTCCTTTAAATTTTTAGAACATTTTTTGCTATTAATTCAATTACGATTGGATACATTTTAATTCGTTCAATAAGAGTATAACCTTCTGTATGCTTACGTCTAATACATCCCTTTTTTTGTAGACCTGTTAAAATACCTTGAGTTCTGTGGTAAGGAATACATAAGTTAAATGAAATTTCTGTTGCTGTTTGCGGAATATAATCTGGGTTAGATAAATATTTCACAATAGCAACTAATTCTTCAGTAACATCATCTTCCATTCTATCACCTCTTATCTTTCCTTTACATATATATTATAACATAATTTTTATAAAAAATAAAAAAGGATGGTTTATTCGCCATCCTTCATATTCATAATAACGTTGGAATCGCTGCCCATAACTTTTGGCAATTCACCATTCCATTTCTCATAATACATTTTTTCAAGAATTTCTTTAGTTAAACTTTCACTAACTGTTTCGTTAACATATGCTTCGGCATCAGCTTCAATTTTCTTAACTTCTGCATTTGCGTTAGCTTCAATAACCTGCGTTTCAGCTTCTGTTTGAGTCTTAAGTTTATTCTGCTGAGCCACCTGTTTAGCTTCTACGGCATCGGTAAATGCATCGGTAAAGTCAATATTTTCAATAGAAGTGCTTACTAGAATAATATTATAATTTTTAAGGTTCTCTGCAAGTGATTCTTCAATTCCAATAGCAAGTTTTGAACGGTCAGTAATTAATTCTTCTGCGGTATACTTAGCAGTCACTGTTTTTACTGATTCTGAAATCATTGGAACAATTACTGTTTCATAATACTTCTTACCAATCGTTTTATAGATTGTCATGGCATTTTCTTTTGAAATCTGATAATTTAAAGTAAATGTCATCTGGACTTCCTGGATATCTTTTGAGAAACATTCAAGATCAGTACTTTGCTTTTGGATTCGGTTATCCATTTTAATTACTCCTTGCCATGGAGCTTTTAGATGGAAACCTTCATCTAGAGTTGTGTTTTCAACTCTTCCAAAAGTTGTTAATACTCCGGTGTGTCCTGTTGGAATAACAGTAATTGATAGCATTAGAATCAATACTGCAAGAAAAATAGAAACGCCAATAGCAATTCTCTTTTTAATAGTCATTTTTATAAATCTAAAATCCTTTCTTTTAACTGATTTGCGCGAAGTGGATTACGTAACTTTTGCATAGCCTTAGCTTCAATTTGACGGGCTCGCTCTCTAGTAACTCCAAGAACTTTTCCAATATCATCTAATGTATGACCAATTCCATCTTCAATTCCAAATCGTAATTGAATAACAGTTTTTTCTCTTTCTGACAGAGTGTTTAAAATATCTTCTACAGCTTCTTTTGTAGCATTTTTCCGCATGACCTCTTCAGGTGTTTCTTGATTAACATCTGGGATAATATCAGTCATATCTACATCATCATCGTCAGCAAGCGGTTTATCAATAGACAGTAGCGCTTTTGACGAAGCCGTATAAAGATGAATTTTATCAATTGGAATTTCTGTTGCTTCACTAATTTCTTTGTCTGATGGAATATGCCCATACTTTTGAGTAAGTTCTGCTTTTGCTTTATTAATTTTCAGCAAAGCTTCCATAACATGTACTGGAGTCCTAACGGTCTTTCCCTGGTCTGCAATGGCTCGCCCAATTGATTGACGAACCCAATAGGTTGCATATGTAGAAAATTTAAAGCCTTTTTTGTAATCATACTTATCAACAGCTTTATATAATCCTAGGTTACCTTCTTGAACAAGATCAAGAAAAGACAAAGATGATTTTCCAATATACTTTCTAGCAATTGAAGCCACTAGGCGCAAATTAGATTCAACAAGTTTATTTTTTGCATTAACATCACCATCCGCTACTCGTTTAGCCAGATAAAGTTCCTGTTCTGGACTAAGTAAGGGGATAGTATGAATCTGTCTCATGTAAATTTTAGCAGAGTCGCTAACAGAGGAAAACTTCAAATCATCTTCGCTTTCTTCATCAAAGTCAGGTAAAAAGATTTGAATATTTTTTTCATATAGTACATTATATGCTTCTTCTATTTCTTCTTCTGTTGTAAAAATTTCTGTAATATCAGTATCTTTAATTTCGTTTTGTTTTGATTTTTCAATTAATTTTTCAATTTTTTCTTCAAATGTCATATTCTTATCCTTATTATAATTATATCAAAATTTTCTTATACAGTCAAGTATTCTCCAAAAGGAATAACTTTATGGAATAACATTGTTCCATTTATTTCTTTTATATCTCTATCATCATGGAAATGTCCCCAATACCAGTGTTTCCACTTAGTATTTCCAGCAACCCGATCAAGAAACTCTTCCATTGTTTTATCAACGGTAGATTGGTCAACTACAGATAGAAATAAATCATTGATATAATATTCCCAGTTATATGGGCAAGTATGGGATAAAATATAATCATATTTTTGTTTTAGATTATTTAAAATGTCATTCTGTTCTTTAACAGATAACTGTTCATCTGGAAACCAAGACCATTGGTTAGCAATACGATAATCTTTATCTATGGAATATGCGCCGGGAATTACTAAAGTGGATTTTCCGTTAATATTATATTCTCCACCTTCATCAAGCGCATATAAAATTTTAGGATATTTATTTTCTATCCAAACTAAATTTTCGCAAAAAACTTCCTGATGCCAATCAGTGGGATACTTTTTTGCTAAATTAGAAGGTCTTTCTTCATGATTTCCTCTAATACAAAATAGCGTAAACGGAAGTCTGCTTATTTTTTCTTTAAAGTAATCATCTCTTTTATTCAAGAAATAATTGGCGCCAACATCGCCCAAAAGAATTAAAAGATTATCTGCGCTGATATTAGAAATCCTATCCTTATTATTTACATAAAAATTTCTGATAGGTAAATAATCTCCATGAAGATCACCTGTTATCCATACATTTTTAAAATCCATATTAAATTTCTCCATTTCTAGCATATTCTGCGAAAAAAGCTGTATCAATAATATCTTTACAAACTTTATTTAAAAGTTCTTCTGTTTCAATATTGCCTTTTTCTCCATCTTTTTCGCAGTATGCATCGGCTAAAATTTTAATATTAGCAAAAGCAGCGTCCGCAAAGATTTGCGCGGAGTGCTCTCCCATTTCGCCAGTGCGAATCTGCATGATGTAATTAAACACCTCATTTTTTGGCTGGAGGCATTCTTTATAAGGTTTCTTGTCAATATAATTTTTTAAATAGTTTTCAACTCTAATTAAATTAGATGCCATTTTTCTATTGATAGTGCCATCTTCTTTATAGAGTTTATTATAAAACTCAAAAGAGATACCTTTTGTTGTTTTTACTGCAAGGTATGGGTTATATCTAGCAATTTTTTCTTTTTGCGCAGTTAATTCTGTCCAGATATTGCGATAAGCTGGATTAATAATACAATAGTCAGTAAAAAGAATTTCTAACATATTGATATTCTGTTTTTTAATTTCAGAAAATGCGCTTCGCACATCTTTAACCGCAATTTGTTCATTAGTTCCAGGGAAAATTCTTGTAGTATTATCACCTTTCTTGTTTTGATAAATGTCGTTAAGAGTTGGCGCAAGTAAAACTTTGCTATCAACATCAGAGTTTGGTAAATCTGTTCCATAATTCTGGCTTCCGCAAAGAAAAATACCTACAATATTTTCTTCTGGGTATTGAGTTTTAATAAAATCATATTGTTTGTTTAATTCATCCATTACCAAGGACATCTCGGATCATCTCCTAACACCATAATTTCGGCCTCTTTAATTGTTTTGGCATACATATCTTTTGAATAAAGTATATTATTTCTATAATGAATATATGAACTATATGGACTTTTATACAATAGTTTAACACTTGGTTCATATTCGGGTGGAATATAATTTATATCATATCCGCTTAATTGCGTGAGATAGTAGGATAATGTAATCACATAACATTTATTAAAATCTAATTCTTGATTTATCCTAGTAGCTTGTCGCGCAATTTCAATAATATCTGATTGTTCTTTTTTTGTTAATAATCTTTCTTTCATTTTACCCCTCTTTTACATATTAATTATAACATAATTTTTATAAAAAATAAAAACCCTGTTTTTTTTAACAGGGTTTTTATTTTAATTTTTACGTTGATATTTTGTATTTGGGTCACCGATTAAAGCAAATTCTTGCTCTACTCAACGACCGTCTGAGTTCTTAATATATGCTTGAATTACTTCTCTTCAACCTCCATCTTCTCTAAGATAGAATTTAGTATCTCCAGAAGAAAAGAGTATATAGATATTGGCATCACCTTGGATATTAGACAAAGTATAACTATTACCACTAAAGGCGACAGATGTAGAATTTAAAAATACTTTATCCATTTCATAGTTAGTATCTGCGGTTCCTGTTATTGTAACACTGCCACCTTCTTTAACAAAAATAGTGCCACTAGGTGAAATATTACCCATGGGTCCGCAAGTAGCGTTAATAGTATAAACAGGAATTTTTTCTGATAAAATAATAATATTATGAACTTCTTGGATATTTGTTAATGAGTAAGTATAATATGGAACATCAAGGCTTTCTAATGCTTCTATAGAAATTTTAAATTTTAAATTACCTTTAGTTCCACTATTAGATGTAATTTTATGTTTACAAGTAATAAAACTTTCACCAGCAGGAATATCTATTGTGTAGCTTGTGTCACTTGAGTGAAAATTACTGGAACCATTCATATAAATACCAGAAGTGTCTGTTGCATAGTCTGTTCTTAATTCAGTATTTAATTCTGAAATCATACTAAAGTTATTAGTTCCGTTACCAGTGTTTTGATATGTCACTGTTACTCGTGCGACAACCGGTGTATTAAATACAACATGGCATAATGCCGCAGTGTTGTTTGAATTATTCTGAGATTGATAATAGCCATTTGATAAAGAAAAACCATAGCTTGCTCCACTAACGTTTTCAACAGTATAAGTTGGATTAGATAGCGTATGTGGAGCAACAACTGCATTTGTAACATTAATATTATTATCTAAAACCCCTATATATCTATAATCTGCTGTATCTGTTGGAATGAAATGTATTTCTAAATTAGAACCTTTATATACTTGCTCATCTTCTGGGTCAATTGAAGCATGTTCACCAGTGCTACGTATATTAAAGTTTGAAGAAATATCCCCACAAACAATTTTAATTGTAGTATCTTCAGTAATTGCACCAGTATTTAATGTATATTGTTTAACTGTTGAGCCTGCTGCTGGATTCATTGATACTTTAAATTGCAATGTATCATTATTTGAATCAGTAGCATCATCTTTAATATATTTTACATCAATAAAATGTTCACCTATTGGAACTGTATATGTAACTGTTTGAACTGTTGACTTATTGTGGTCACTAGAGAATCCACTTCAATAACCAGAGTTATCTGAATTATATACTTGTTCTAATGGAGTATCTAAAAGTCCAAGAACGCCAAAATCATAACCTTCTTCAGCATAATTAATAACGTCAAAAGTAACTGTTGTTTTTTGAACCGCAGTAATATTTACTCTTGCAACAGCAGCTGATTTTGAAACACCTTTATTTTGAGAAACATAATAGCCATTAGAAAGAGTAAATCCATAACTTGCGCCAGATGCTGTTGTTGAAATACTCAATGCACTTGTTAAAGTAGCTTGTTGTAATTGGTTGGTAATATCAACGCCATTTTTATATGCATTAACAGGGTCTTTTGAATTTAACGGAATAAATGAAATTGTTTCAGATAAACCTTCTCTTTTTTGAGTTGTTCCATTTTCATGGTTTGATGTATAATTACCACCAGATAAAGTTAAATCTAAATTATATTTTATTGAATTTAATAATTCAATAACTTCTATTGTTACCGAGCCATTCGCATAAGTAGAAGTGGCAGAACCCTGTGTCGTTGAAGCGTTAGTAAGAACTGATGAAATATATCCAGAACCTCCGCCGCCGCCAGATTCTTCATTGGAGCCAGCGCCACCGCCATAATAACCACCGCCGCCCGCAGAAGAAGC
>AUXO017941862.1_pt1 | contig 14183 bp, 23 predicted proteins | sample 768731 | NCBI WGS metagenome assembly AUXO01 (sample SAMN02715735, study PRJNA202380) | gut metagenome | biome: sheep rumen | host: Ovis aries | place: New Zealand: Palmerston North | reverse complement strand
TCATCTATCCTCACATTCCATACACCTTGCTCTGGTATCTCCAACAGCCTGTTGGCTTTCCTGTCTCTCGATAACAGCACCTTGCAAGCACCATGAGCATACACCCCCACCGAGAACGGGTAACCCTCAAACCACGTCATCGTTCTATACACATTATACTTCTCTTGCCCTCCTGCTCTCAACGCTCCCCATATATAGAACACGTCGAAAGAGATACTTGTCTCTACCTCCTCCTTGTCTATTACCTCTATAGTCACACTGACGCTCTTTCCAAGTTTCGTCTTCTCTATCTCTGTATATGCCAGTTCACCGAACTCGTTGGAGTCAAAGAAGCCCTGCACATACTCCCTGAAGTCCATGTAGCACTTCTTCCCGAAGCCGTCTCTCCGCTCCACGACCTCTTCCTCTCCGTCCGTAATCGTGAGTGTCATAACCTCTATACCTACCTCCTTCTCGGCTATCACCAGACAGGGATTGAAAGCAAAGCCTATCTCGTCAGGGTATTGCAATGTCATTCCGTCAATCGTTTTCGTTCTCATCCCTATTGTACCTCCACTTTGTTAAGTTTTATGTGCTCAATTTCCATTATTACAGCCTTCAACATTCTGTTGCTTACTCTCTCAACGGTGCTGTCTATCTCCCTTGAGTATATATCATCTCTGCCACCTTGCCTGAAGAGCCTTGTACCTTCCGTCCTTATCTTCTTTGCAATGAAGTAGCTTAGTCTCATCATACCCCTCTGCTCTGGAGTGTATTTGTGAGGTCTGTTGGTGAGGTAGGGTATAGGCGCTGCCACAATACCCTTGTCTCTCATCCACTGCAGTATGATGCCCTGAAAGTTCCTCGGCACTCTACCTCCCTTTCTACCTGTTTCCAGTACGCCAAAGGCTTTTCTGCCATACAGCACTCCCTCCTCTTCATCTACCTCTACATAAAGGCTCTCTGCCGTTCTTCCGCTCGCCTTCTGTCCCGCCCTGAGGTGGTTGCTTATGATACTCAGCCTCAACGCCTCCAGCTCCTCCTTGAGGATATTTCTCGGTAGTATCTCCATAGTCAGCACCTTCCTACAGTTGTCAGGTTGAGAGTTACCACTACGCCTGTTACTATGTCGGTGAACTTCTCCACCCACGGCTGGTATTCCACTTCTTCAGGCAAAGGCTCGAACATACCAGACGCATCTACAGCCTCGATAAAGCTCTCGGCAAGCTCCCTCATCTTGTTATACACCTTCTCATTGTCCTCTCCGCTTGCACCCCTCTGCACCTTGTCAAAGAAGCCTATCAACAGAGACTCGCTGTTTCTCTTCCTCCCATTCTTCCTTCTTATAGTTCCCCTGACGGGCACCAGCGTCATGATGAAAGGGCAAACTGTCTTGTTCAGTCTCTCATCTGCTTCATGCCAGTTAGCAAACACGTAGCCACAGTTAGAGAATTTCTCTTCAGCTATCTTCTTAATGATTTCCTCGATGCTCATTCTGTATTACCTCCTCTAGTTTTCTTCTGTAGATATTTCTCTTAGTGTCAATCTCCAGACACTTGTAAACTATCAACCAAGACACCTTTTCCACTTCGTGGTGGTCGGTAATCCTCATTCTCTGGGCGTACCAGTCTATCAGTCCAAACACCCCGAATTGCAGGTTTTTTATTCCTGCCTTTATCTCTCTGCTTGTCGGTTTGGTATTGATACGCTCAAACAGGTTGTTTATCTTCCTTACCTCCCTGCTTACCCAGCCAGAAAACGCTACCACCTCTACAGCTTCCGCTTGGCATATCTCTTCTTCTGTCATGCCAAGCACTATCCTGCAGGTAGAGAAAAACAACTCTTTCCCCCCTCTTATCTCCGAGAGTTCCAACAGTTGTCCTATCGTGAGTCCGTTCAAGTCCTCAGGTGTCTCTACCTTACCCACCTTGAAAGGTCTCTCCATTCTCGTCAGGTCAAACGGCAGTTCCCTCGCCAACGAAGCAACAAACAGCCAGTCCTTAAAATTCGTTCCTTTTTTCATATCTCTTCTCTTATATCTCGTTGTAATGTGCCTTAGCCCCTCCAGTTCTCCTTATATTCAGCTTGCTCAAAGCAACATACCTCACAGCATCTATTCCATGATTGTGGGCATCTATCGGCTCATTCGTTCTCTTTCCCTCTCTATTCTTCTTCCACTTGTATGCCTGCATATTGCTCGCCAGCCCTGCGCTTCTTCTGGTAATGTGCATCTTGTATCTCTTCAGTATATCTATACCCACGTTGATACTATCCTTACCCTTCACGCTCGGTACTATGTTTATTCCCTCCGCCTTTATCTCGGCTATACTCTTAGGCTCTGCACAGTCTGCTATCACCAAGTCTCCTCTGGTAATCCCTGTCTCTCTCATAGACCTTGCCAGCATAGGATTGGTATAGCCTACATCATACAGTTCCTCGTCAATCCATAAATCCCCATGAGCCAGCACCACGTGCTCCAAAGCTGACGGGTCGTTGGTAAAACCAAAGTCCAACCCCCTTGCGCTCATCTTCCATTCCTCTCTTGGAGGTAGCTCGTCCACTAAATCCCAATTCGTGAACACTAAGCCCTCCAGTTTACCTGTCAAGCCCCTTGCATACACCCTCCACAATCCTTCATCTTCTATTCCCTCTATTCTCTCATGCTCCTCTCTCGTCAAGAAGTGATTGTGATAGTGTGTAGAGATTATCAGCAAGGCGTCCTTTCTGCCTATTATCTTGTCATGCACCCAGAAGCGGGACGTTGGATTGTAGTCCAAGTAAACCTTCTTTCTCGTTCTTATCTGCAACTGCCAGAATATCTCATACGAAATACCGTTAGCCTCATTAGCGAAAAGGTAGTCTCTCTTGCCGTTCTTCGCATCTTGCTCATCATCATAGCTGTTGAACTCTATGATACTTCCATTTCTTCCCTGTATGTAGTGTGAGCTTTCGTTAACCTTGAAGAAACGTCCTAACCAGTCGCTATCGTTAATTATCATCTTCGCATCACGGAAAGCGCCCACCCTCAAGTTAGGGAAATCCTGTCCCACAACAGTTATGACGCAGCCAGCCTCCATAATGGCATAGAGAAACAGCACCTGCATGATTGTGTATGTCTTGCCCGATGACGTTCCCCCTTGATTGACTATGAAACGCTTCTCCGTCTCATAGTTCTCCTTGAACAGCTCTTCATTTACCTTGAACGGTACTGCCATACATCTTCCTATCTGTTTACGTCAACTTCATCTTCGCTGTGCGCCAAAGGCATACTACCATTGCCTCCACTCACGAACTCCACCTGTATGCTGTTGTCTAACTCTCCAGACATCTCTACGTATTGCTGGTTAATAGCTCGCCTCTCCTCCTCTGTACATATCATTCTATACAGAGCCAACAGCTCCGAAGCCTTGCCACTCAACCTCAGCTTCAGTCTTATATATCCCTTTACCTTTACCCTGTTGTCATTTATCTTCTCCCATATCTCTTTGTAGTCCTCTCCGTCCTTCGGGATATACTTGTAGAAGGTAGGCTTAGATACCCCACATCTTACCACCACATCCTCTATGAAGAGCAGGTTATCATCTTTCTCCAACTCCTCAAGAGCTTTCTTCTTTATCTTCTCAGTAGTCCACCCCATTGTCATTCTCCCTTTATGTTAGTAAAATCCGTTAACTTTCCTTCCTCTCCTCTCTCCTTACCCTCTTTGGCTCATTCGTGAAAGGGTAATCCTCTGGGTACGTGTCCCACGCAATATTACCCCTCTCGCTCTTCTTCACCTTCAACAGTTTCGGTGCCAGATACCTGTAGTCTATTCTATGGTGTATCCTGTTGCCGTTCATCTTCTGCTTCTCCGCCCATATAGCACTTGGAAATTGTATAGGTGCAATCATAGCCTTCAGGAACAGCTTACACTCATGATAGAGGTCTGTCAGCCCTCCCTTGCTCTGGGCGCTCTGCCTCTGTTGCAGTGTGACACCGTCCGCCATCGACCCTGTGAACAGCCCAGCATTGTGTATTCCTACGAACATATTGGTGTCAACGTCCAGTATTCCCCTCTCGCCTCTGTAGATATATCTCGTATCATAGACAGAGCAATTCATTACCTTTCTTATCCAGAGGTTTCTCTTTAATGAGCCATAGAAATCTCCGCTCTGAGGCAGTCCGAACAATCCTATCCTGTGTTTCTCCACGAACTTCGCCACCTCTTCTATGGCTCTTCTTACCTGTCCGCCTCTCGACATTCCCACGTGCACACCTCTCATCTTCAACTGGAAGCCCGTAGTATCATCGTCCATCACGCAGTAGTTTTGTATTCCCTCCCTCTTGGCGAAGTCCTGAAACATATTCCTTGCCTGTCCGACACTCCTCCTTGATACGCTCGGCCTATGCACATAGTCATACCTTCTCCTTGCCTCTTCCATATCGAACACTTCAAGGTGAAAGCCATACTCCCTCTGCGCAGCTTCATACTTGTCTATATCATCGGCCTCGCTGTCAAGAAATACATATACGTCCTGCATCTCCCAGCCTATCTTTCTCAGGTAGTACACCGTCTTCAGGTCGTTTGCCCTGTGGTATGAAGGGATAAAAATCTTTGTCACTCTCAATCCTCCTCTGTCAGCTGTTCAGCATTGATTATCTTCAACATTCCGTCCTCCACATACCCGTCTATGCCGTTGTCAACCAGCACCAGTCTCAGTCTCTCTATAGCCTTCTTCATTTCCTCCCTGGCGTTGAAGGCATAGTAATTCGCCACGCTCTCGAAGTCTATCCTAATAAACCTGTAAGCAAACCACCTCAACAGGTCTTTCTCCTCCTGTGTCAGCTCATACTCGTCAAGAGCCTTTATCTTCGCATTGAACTTCTCGAGGTCTATGCAATCCTTCAGCTCTATCTCTGGCTTCTCCTGTGGCTCATAGTAACAGCTATTGTATTCTATCTTTGACAGCACTTCCGTTTCCGTCCTGTTCGGCTCCTTAATATCCCACGCTCTCAACGTCTCCTTCGTCAGCTCGTCTCTCATCTTGGAATACTCAAGGTCTATATTTGCCCTTGCCGTTGCGTTGTCTGCCAGAGCAAACTCCCTGCCTTCCTTCGTATCAAGGTCTATATCATTCCTCTTGACAGCTACCAGTGTGTCCCTGTCACTCTCTACCAACAGTACCTTCTTGATACCTGAGAACATCGCCTGCTCCTGCGTCTTGTTGCCAGCTATAAGCCTGTTGTTCTTATCCACCAAAACGCTCCTGCCTGCTCCAAACGTCTGCAGCGACCTTCTCATCAAGACTTCTCCACGCCTCGTACCCTTGTTGAAGTTCTTATCGTCCTGTATAAGGTCTTCAATTTTCCTGTATTCTCCTACTACTTTCTTTTTAGCCATAGCCAATATAAGTAAAACTGCTTATAAGTTAACACTTTATACTTGCAAAAGTACGCATTTTCTTTATATTCTCCAAATTTTTCGGCACAAAAAAAATAAGAGGCACAGCCTTCATCAGCTACACCTCCCATTTCTTTCTATCCTGTTTCAGTGTTCTACATCTATCCTTTCTATCCGAAATGCTCCTATCTTCAGGAGCCACGCCTCGAAGTCCATAAACTTTTCCGCCTTCACGCTCTTGCCGTTTCCCTCGTTGGTTATCACTCCAGTTTCGGGATTGTACGTGTAATGACGTGGTCTTTCATCGCTGCCGTTAGGCATACGAAAACTCCAGTGCTCTTCCTTACTCATCTTTCATTGCTTCTTTAATACGACTCTCCATAAGAAAGCGGCGTGTAAGCGAACTGCTGCGGGTTCCTGTCAACATACAGGGAGTCTCGACTTAAATCTTGCAACTCAACAACCTTGCCTATTTGCCAAAGCCATACATCTTTTCCCGCAGGTGCGTAGTCAAGAATAAACTGAGGTGTAACACACAATTCTTCGGAGAATTGTTTTGCTACATACACGTTCACGCCTGTGTTTATAACAGAGTCAACTCTACACCAACATCTAACCTCGTCAGTGCCTTTCTCAACCACGAAAAAGCCATCTTCGCCAAGTTTCATATTCTTTGGCAGACACTTTCTCATTTCATACTTTTTCTCGCCCGACAATATCTTATCGAGCAAGTTCTTGGGTAATGTAATCAGTATATTCATATATGTCTCCCTTTCTTCCAATACTTAGCCAACTGACAGGCTTCTACCGCTTCCTTTACCCTATCCCTTTGCTTCGGCAATTCCTCCATAGTTATTCCGAAAGAGTCTGCTAACGCTCCCAGCACTCCCTCATAGTTGGTGTTCTCATACTGACTAAGCATCAGTCTTGCCAGCTTCCTCAGTCTCGCTTGCGCACACCTCGGACACTTTATCCTTTTCAGCCTCTTAATATCCTGCCTCAGCTCCACCTGTCTCGCAAGCATTCTCTCACTTATAATCATCATTTCTTACCTCCTTCCATTCTTCTATACAGCTCGATAGTATTCAACATCTTAGCCTGCATCTTTCTCATATAGTCTCTTATCTCACTCAGTCCTACCTTCTCTCCTCCAAAATTACAGAACTGCAAAGCAATGCAGGTAAACATAGCATTCACCATATCATCCAGACTGGTCTTATCAGGAATAGTCTCATTCACCTTACAAGCCAACTCCTCAATCTTCTTTCCCGTATTCAGGAAGCCGTCACTCCTCTCTACCTTTCTCACCAGCTCCTCCATGCCCTCTCTCATCTCTTGCAACTCATTTACGCACTTATCTACCTCTTCCACGAGGCTATCCTTTCCATGAGGCTTTACGGCACTCTTAGCCGCTCCACCCGTAATACTTATTTTCTTAGCCATAATTCTTTACCATTTAATATTCTCGATTACTATTTTCTTTATCTTTCCATGAAGTGACGTTGCCGACATTTCCCTCAGGTCATCTTCATTCATGAGGTAACTACACCCAGACACTTTACTCTTACCTCTTTCTCCGTATATTGTTATGTCAAATATCATCTTTCTATCCTTTCTTTAGATGTTAAACGATGAACACTTATCTTCCTTTATTAGGCTCTCCTCATTCTTTTCTTCCCATTCCAAGAATATAACGAAATCTTCTTTCAACTCATTGTTAAGGACAAAGTTCTCACCCTTCCGCTTTTGATACTCTTTTGCTTTCATAACTTTAATCTTTGTATTCTGTCTGCAATCTGTCAATAGCAGCCGCTATCAGGGCACCTGCTCTAACCAAATTCCTTTGTCGGTCTTTGGGCTTCCAGAACTTAAAATCCCAAACCCACCATGCTTCAGCTTCCTGCCTATCTATATCGCACATAGCATAACTAATAGCAGCCGCTACTATCTTATTGGGCGTTTCACCAAGGTCATGTTCAGTATCATAACCCTCTACATCAATTTGTCTTTGCCTCTCCTCGGCAATCAATTCTATTCCTGTTTTCATGACTTTATTAGTTAGTTTCTTGTTATAAATCCCAACAGCATACCAATAAGTAATGCCAATATCAATATCTCTGGTGGTACGTGCATAACTACTCCTCCATGAGTTTCTTTAAGTCGTTATAAAGTGAAAAAACAGGATTACTACTGCATCTTGTTGGTAAAAGTTCAAATAAAGCTTTCATTTGCTCACCACTCGGCTTCCAAGTCATTCTGTCTTTTAGGGATTTGAGCCAAAAAAGGACATCGTTAGCAGATGCAAGAATTGCCTTATTGGTGCGATATTTAATAGTTTCCTCCATGTGAAAAATAGCATCACCAAGCATCTTATTATCCCTTTCACTCCACTCTCGCTTTGGTTGCAGTTGTACTCTGCCTTTGAGGGATTTGAGCCAATGAGCAGAGTCGTATTGACCTGCTTCGACTAATGCGTTGGTGGCTATTTGAAATTCCTCCTCATCTCCTTCACTCCACTCAGTAGGCTTCTGCTCAATCTCGTTAGATGCAAGAGCTAACAATTCGTCACATACTTGTTTCAGCCCTTGTTCCTCTTCAATAGTAGCGTCAATTATGCAGAATACTTTTTTCTGGAAAGGAGTCATTTCCTCTTCCACTAAGTTCATTCCTTTGTTTTCAGTAGGTCTCTGCTCGCCTCGCTTTTCGAGCCAAGCAATCATACGCTCAACATCTACCCCGTAATGAAGGACTGTTATACCTTCTTCTCTTTCATGCTTAAAGAAGTCTATCATTGCCTTCCTTACCTCCTCATCCCCAACCTCCCTGAGTTCGGGACGTATATCTTCAAGCACAGCCCTTGTGCTATCAGTTTGCGCATATAGGTAAGCCTTATCTATCTTGCCTACAAGTTCTTTGTATTCTTTTTCGTAGTCCATAGTTATTTCTATTTTATTCGTTATAATTCCTTATCAAGTTCTACACCCATTTCCATTTTCTCCTCAGCACCTTACCACACCTCTGGCAGTAGTCAGTAGTACACTTACGAACATAGCTATAGTATCTCTTCTTCGCCTTACCCTTTCTGTTCGTGCGAAACTGGTACCTATCTCTTTCTATAGAGCGCAATACCTTATGTCCGAGAAGGAAACACTTTATTCTAACTATCAAATTCTGAGCCTCATCTTTTATAGCAAAGAAGAATGCTCTTATTACTTCAAACATACCTTTTTTTTTGTTTCAGTTTAATCTAACAACTCAAACTCATAGGCGAACACCCAGAGGTTACTATCCCACGCTCCTTTGCCGCTAACCTTATCAATGAGACAGGCGAAGGCGTCTTGTGGAGTGCGATAATTTTTCCATTTCCCGTTTCCTATAGGGAAACCGTATGGAGCAACACAGTCAGTTTTTACTATACCCTCACGCAGGCAGTCCTCGTTACTAATGTCTTGCAAGCGCTCCAGCTTTAACTTGGTGATGCGGATGTGGTGGAGTATATACTCAGCACAGACAAACATCTTATTGCTCCACCCTGCGTGCTTTGTGGGGTCGCCTATACTTTCATACAGGTTGCACCACCATGTGTTAGCCTTGCTATTGCCTTCCTTTTCCTCCAGTTCTTCATAGATATTCTTGTAGGGCTGTGCGATTGCCACTCTCTCGCCAATCTCGTAGGCGTATTTCACTTCTACGCTATCCCCGTCCTTTGTGTCGGCAATGAGGTGAAAATCACCATTTGCATGAAACACATTGATGTCCTCAAAGTTGCCTTTGATTATTCGCCGCGTCATCGTCTTCTTTCCCTCCAGTACGGCTTGCGTCAGTCCGTACTTGTCGTTAAACATTATCTTCTTCATAGTTCCTTGCGATAACATCTTTTCGTGATTAGTGTTACAAATCTATATACCCTCTTACACCATTCTTCTGCAGGAACACCATAGAGGGATTGCATAAATGTTAATGTGGCATTTACTACAGTATCAAAGCCCTCTACGTAACCCACATTGTATGATTTATTCTCTACTTGAGAATACTCTTCTTTTGTGTACCCGCCAAGTAAATGGATAAGTTTTTCTTTAATCTTTTTCATCGTTCAATATATTATTTTTTCTTGTCCTTATCTATGGCAAGACTCTTTAACTCCCTGCCATAGATAAATCCTGTGTTATGCTACATTCTCTTTCTCTACTGTTTCTTCACTCTCGTTAAGCTGTTTTTCTATTCTCTCCTTGAGCAATTTTGCCCCCCCTTCACGCTGAGCCAGCACCTCTACACACTTCTCAGGATAGGCAAACAGACCTCTTATCACTCCAGCCTCTTTCTCATCACCTATCAGCACACAGTCTGCAAGTTTCGCCCTCAGTGAAGGTAGTCTCTTCTTGAGAAACCACTTCCTTCTCTGTCTTCTTCTTGCCTCATACGTACTCAGCGCCTTTATAATCAGCTGCGCTTCTTCTTTACTTACATTTACGTTCATAATTTTTGAAATTTTGATTGTTAAACTTTTGGTTAGTTATTTATTATTTATGCTTATTTTTTTTCTTTATTTCCCGTCTTTCAGCGTTTCTCACTAAAGACATATTCTTCTCCACCAGACTCACGATGTCCTCGTGTAGGCTCGTTCTTCCATTCTGCAAGGCTCTTGACTGAACAACCTTATAGGTTTTCAAGTTCACCTCTACCGTCTCCAGTCTCTTGCCAGCCTTGTCTCTTGCACTCAGTATCAGGCTCTCTGGTCTCTTATAGTAGCCTGCATCATAGACGCAATGGTGCATACATTCTCCCTCTTCCAACATCTCTTCTACACTCTGTATCACATGGCAGAACACCACACCGTTGTCAAATGTGATAGGCAAGTATCTCGCCTTGTCTTCTGCATATTTCTTTTCCCATATTCTGTTTTTCCTCCTCTGCTCTTCTTTTTTCTTCTTTGCTCTCAGTCTTGCTGTCTTATCCATTAGCCAGTCGTGCATAGCTTTCAGGTTATCAGGACATATATACTTCGGTGAGTGTATATCCATTCCCAGCTCTTCCAACATACCTATCACATCATTCCACATCTGGGCGTCCTTAATGATATATCCATGCCTTGTGCATATCTTTACCAAAGCCAGCCTATAGCCTCCGCCATGCCTCCAGTCTTCCATTCCTGTGTCTAGGAGGTAATCGAAAATTGCCAACTGTCCCTGCTTCACCAATCCTTCTGCTATCGGTTCGTGCAGAAGTGCTTTCCAGATACGGATAGGAGAATTTTTAACCTTCGTCAGCTTATTGCTCCAGCCGTTTCTCTTGAGAACTGGCAACACTTTCGTTCTCGGATAAAATGTATCATACGCCAAGTCATACGTATCATTCCCTCCATAGCTCAGCGTTCTTTTCTTTCTTGCTACCTTCATAGGCTCGTCAAGACTCCAGTAGAAGTTATAGAAGTTGTATGTGTATGGCTTGGAAATAACAACCTCTTTGTCCTTATCAACATCATACCACACAGTAAACACCTCGTCTATTCTCTCTTCAATCTTTCTCATCGGTGCCACCTCTCTATACAGGTTGAACACTCTCACTACCTGCATACCTCCGCAGGTGGTTATAAAGCCAACCCTCATATTGGTTTGTTTTTTCAATCTTTGCCAGCTATCTACATAACCCCTCTGTCGCACCTCTATCTTCTTGCCGCAGCATGAGCATCTATGTTGTCCTCTGGTCTTGTCATGCTTGAAAACCTTCTCGCTTCCTATCTCATCAAACTGTCCGCATACATGACACCATACTCCACTATGCTTGCCACCTCTGCCTCTCAACAGGTAGTCTCCCGTCTTGAACTCCTGCCTCCAAATCCATTTCTCCTGCGCTTCTGTCAGTTTCGGGAGCCTTTCCTGCAGCTCCATGCACTTCCTCTGCAGTTTCGTGTATGGTTTCATGCCTTTCTCTTTCATCGCCTTTATTGTATAGGGTATAAACGCTGCACAACACATACTCTCTCCTCCTTAGCCGAACAAATCCAACTGCATCTTACTCTCTTTCTCTCTTCTTTTCTCGGCGAGTTTCCTCTTAGCCTCAGCTTTCAGTCTCTCTTTCTCTTCAGCTTTCTTTTTCTCTGCTTCCAGCTTCAGTCTCTCATCTCTCTTAAACTCTTCCAGAGCCTTCTGCTTCGCCTCCTCTTTCTCACTCTCGCTGAGGTCGATATGGTGATTTACTACCACCTTGCTAACGCCTATGTTGCCTGTGGGAGTCTTGATGTCTTTCTCATCATAGTAGTGTTTTGCCATGCCGTATATCTCACTGTCTTCCCAGCCACATATCTTACTCTTCTGCACCTCGCTGAGTATGTACTTCGCACAGCCTTCAATATTCTTGTCTGGCTGGCTGTTTACGCACTCGGCAAACAGTTTGTCTGCCTCCTTCTCTTTCTCGATGTAGGCTTCTATAACCTTCAAAAAACCCTTACTAACTTTCATTTTGTTTTCATTTTTAATAGTTATAACAAATCCTTCATATAGACTCTTTCTATCCTTAGCCAGCCCCTCTTCTCTATGTCAAGCAACAGTTCGTAGTCTTCACCCTCTGGCTCTATGTCTATAGGAGTCCTCATGTTGACAGACATCTTCTGTGGCATATTGAAGCGCTCTCTTATTCTTCTTATAGCCCTCATGTCCTTCGTTTTCCATTCTATTCTCCACCTTACCATATCAATACTGCATTACATAATCAGAGTTATACATCGCTATCGTTGTCTTTATGTCAATCCATTCTTGAAAGGTAAGCCCTTCTCCGTTGTCCGCCTCCCGTCTTTTCCTCTCTTTCTCCCTCTCTATCTTCGCCAATATCTCTTGTCTATCCCGCAGGAAGCGAATAATCGCACCCAATATCTTCTGCCCGTCCACTACACCATAGAAGTCACCATATCTTCCGCTCTTCATCCAGTAGAAGAATAGCATTATCTCTGTTACCTTCAGGTAATAATACTCGCCAAGTATCATCTGCGCAGTCTGTTCTGCCTGAAACTCCGTTATCTTCTCTTTACAGCCCACAAATTCGCTCAGGTCAAAGATAGCCACCATGACAAAGCTCTCCACAATACTCTCACCGTAATCTCTTCTCATTACAGCCAGTGAGGGAGACTGGCACTCCACACAGTCAACCACATTCCTGCATCTTGACATCTGTATCTTAGAATAGTTGGCTATCAGGCTATCAACCCACTTTGGCACTTGCAAGTTTTTTAGCGATGAAGTCCCTGAAGTCTTCAGTACGCTTTTCTCTTGCCTCGTCGCTATTGCCATATTTTCTGCTCTTCTCATATTGTTTTTCTATCTTACGTTTATCATTTGTCAGCCACCTGTTCACCATGCTATCCAGCCTCTTTATCTTCTGTCCCGATGATGTCACCCAGCCCTGAGCGTCATAGTAGTAGTAGAACATTTCGGCCTCCTCTCTCGTCTCTCCTCTCTCCAAGAACAGCCTCTCTACTTCTTCAAGGGTGGGGTGGGGCGCTTCTATCTTCACCTTCTTAGGTTTCACCCCTACCTTTTTCTCTTCCTTGAAAGGCAGTACAGCCTCCTTCACTTCTGGCTTCGGCTTCGGTTTCTCCCTTTGCCGAGGTTTTGGCAGAGATTTTGGCAGAGACTTTTCTATCCCCTCAAAGATATATACAGGCTTCCTCTTGGCTTTGCCAGCCTCATATCCTATCAGCTGTAACTCTATCAGTCTCCCTCTCGCAGCCCTCAATCTTCTCACATCTATATGCAACATAGCCTCCAGCCTCTCATTGGCAATGCTACACCTGCTCTCCCCGCCTTCCTCATATCTTACGTGCTCCAACGCCAGCAAGAGAGATAGTGAGAGACAATCAATATCCTTATCCTTTGTCTCAGTCCATATATGTGCAACTGTCTCTTCGTAAGTCATTGCTCAAGATACTCCTTCACAGCCTTTTCGAAATCCTCAAGAGAATAGCACACAACATACTTGTTGTTCATGCTCTTCATCAATTTCTCATACTCCTTCTGCTCCTTAGACTGCTTGCCGCCTGGCTTCTTCATCTCTATACTGAGGCTCCCGTAGCCATGTCTCGGCACAAGCAACTCAAGGTCTGCCACACCCTTGACAGCACCCTCGTCCTTCAGTATCTTGCCAGTCCAAGCGTTACGGGCTCCCCCGTTAGGAACGGCATGGAAAGCACCTCCAACGCTGGGGTATCTTCTCCTAAACCACTCCACACACATCTTCTGTATCTGACTTTCTGTTAATGGCTTCATATCCTTCCTCCAAACATATCCAGAGCCGTCTGCATTATCAGCTCCGATTTACTCACTTTTTGCTCTTGCACCTCATCTTCGGTGCCAGTAACTCCATTCGCTATGCCCTTCTTCTGTTGTATAGTCTTATACATATACTCATCAATGGTATCTTTCCCCAATAGATACGTGCACGTCACAGCGTTCTTCTGTCCGTTTCTGTGCGCCCTGTCTTCTGCCTGACAACAATCACTATACGTCCACGGAAATTCTATAAACATGACATTGCTTGAAGCTGTCAATGTCAAGCCAGTTCCACCGCTCCTATAGTTGAGTATTATGAGTTTCCTGTCAGGGTCGTCCTGAAAGCTATCCACAGCGAACTGCTTCTGCTTATCGTTGTCATCGCCTGTCACCGTGAGAGCGTCAGGGAACGCTGCCTTTATCTCTTCTACCACCTTTTTCAGGAAACAGAACACTATCAGTTTCTCTCCTCCGTCGATAGTGTTATGTATCATGTCTATAGCGTTCTTGATTTTCCCTTTGGCACTTATCTGCTTGAGTATTCCCATTTTCACCATGACAGC
>AUXO011005850.1_pt1 | contig 14184 bp, 14 predicted proteins | sample 768731 | NCBI WGS metagenome assembly AUXO01 (sample SAMN02715735, study PRJNA202380) | gut metagenome | biome: sheep rumen | host: Ovis aries | place: New Zealand: Palmerston North | reverse complement strand
GCAAGTTTTCTAAGAGTCTTAATAGAATCTATAAGAGAAGTATAATTGACCTGGTCTTCATTACCAACACAGACAAACAGAACTATAGAACTGTCATCTATATCATGTACTACAACCAGATAATTTGAATTCTGCTCCTCTACATTCTTTCTTTCATATTCTGAAAGTTTCCCCAATCCAGTGTAATAGTTCTGCCAGTAATAAGGATCATCTAACAATGATTTGATATCTTTGTTAGTGGCTAAGATTATCCTTCCAATCTCTTCATTTCTCATATCTATTTCTCCTCTATGATATATTAAGAGCTGGAAGTGTAGTCTTCCAGCTCTCATTAAGATAGTATATACCTGAAAATAGATTTAGACTTCATACAGACCAGGGGTAACAAGAATATCATCTGCAGCTTGAGAAACAGAGTATGTAGTTTGTTGAGGTTTCATAACTGTAGATTTTAAGTAAGGCATAACTCGACTCATAAAAGCTGCTTTGAAATCTGGATTAGTTCTTATTTTCTCTTTAAAATTACCAAGAGAGAACTTAAAATCCTTTTCAGGATCTACTGCTAAAGATGCTCCACCACCATAAAGCAGTTTATTATATTTCATTGTTTCTAAAAGAGAAAGCCAAGGATCAAATCCATTAGCAAAATCAAATACCATTCTAGTAGGAGTTTTAATACCAGAAGAACGTGATTTTACTAAAGAAGCTTCTACAATATGACCAGCAATATGATATCCTTCTTCTGGTTTCAGTTTACCAGCATTATCTAGACGGACAATATTATTTGCTAAGAATGTAGCAGTTCTTCCTTTAGGAATGCGTTCACCTTGTTTTAAGTATGGAACAGGATTTTTCTTAGGCATCATTGTCATCTGCACATCTTCTAGTATATGATTTATACCAAAGAGAATAATATTGGCAGCACCAAGAAGAGGAATAATCATCTTAAACACATTAGAAGCGATCAAAGCAGAAGCAGCACCAGATGCTTTGCCTTTCATATCCTCATCCTCAATGAAATCTTTAGGCATAAGCATAGCAATAGAATCTATGATGTATATCGTAGGTTCTAATTTAAGAATAGGTTGACCTAAGAAATCTCTTCTACCAGTATCATACATGAAATCAGAAGCATTCTGTAATTTCATATCATGGATTTGTCTTATTCTCTGATATATAGATTCTACTGTTATATTAGTATTTCTGATAATATATCTTTTGTTATATTCATCCATAGAAAATCCAGACAACTGTAGACGTCTAGATTGATTTAGACCTTTAGACTCTAGCTGATCTTCAAATATAGTAGTTGTTTGAAATCTTCTAGCTATATTAGCAGCGATTTGACAAACAAGAGTAGATTTTCCCACTCCAGTGTTGGCAATGAATGACACATATGATCCATCAGTAATACCAAGATCGTAATAATCATGTAGCGTTCCATCTTCTAATCGCTCCGTTGCAATATATCCATTAAGGTAATCAAAATTAAGAAATCCAGTAGGATATGAAATATCTGCTGTAGCTTCACCACTCATATCCCATCCCATTTTAGCAACCTTTTGTCTAAACATATCTGCTAATAATGAATTAGCCATTATACCACTCCTCATATTAAAGATACTACTACCTATAATAGGTTGTCTTATAGATTTTGAAAAAAGAAAAAGTAAGTACACAAAGTACTTACTTATATAAATCCAGAACTGTTAAAACAGTTCTGGCTTCCTTTCTTTCAAGTCATTATATTTCTTAATGAATTTAGACTTGTTCTCTCTAGTTTTCTTTACTATCTTTTTGAATGTTTCATAAGAGTCTATCTCTATATATTGACAATCTTGAACATTATAACATGCTTCTCCTATGCAGAGTTCATAGTTATTAGTAGAAATAAGAATGTAAAGATCTATATCAGTGAGCTTATCTATCAATTGATCATGTAAGAATCCTTTTACCTCTTCAATATAATCTATAGATAAACCACTATCTATGGCATCTAAAAGAATCCATAATTCTCCTTTTTCTTTATTCCTTTTAACAAATGATCCTAATCTTCTAGCCATTGTTCCTATATTGATTAAAATATTTTCTCCTTCAGAGGAAGTCATTTGTTCTGCTAATAAATTTAAATTACCATAGAATAATGCAGATTCTCTAGCAGTATTTCCACCCTCTGTAAGATTACTATATTTAAACACAGGAATATCATTCTCTTTAAGAATATCTTGAATATAACCAAAAGCTGTAGATTTACCACTACCATTACAACCAACTAGAATAGATATACCTGGTTTAAATGATAGAAATGCTCTCTTATATACTTGCAATCCTGGCTCATGAGGACATCTACCAAGTTTGAAAGATCTATACTTGGATCCATCTTCTTGTACAACCAACTCAGTTCTACTTGGTTTTTTCTTTTCTTCCTTTTCTTTTTCTTCTTTAGGCTCTATTTCTTCTTCAAAATCTACCTTTTCAGTTATAATAGTAGCTTCTGGAGCATAGTCAAATACAGAGTCATGTTCTTCTCTCATTCTAATCACCTCTAATAGATAGTATATATTTCAAAATTTTAATCACTGAGAGATATACTCTCAGTGATTATGTTGCTTATCAATACCTTCCCAAAAAGAGAATCCCAATACAAGGATTCTCTATTACACTCAGATTACTGCCAATCCACCATTGGCAATACTCTGAATTTCATTACTCCAATCTGCACTAGATGCATATCCTGCATCATGCATTTGTTGTAAAGTTTTGTATCCATGGTCGTAGAAGTTGGATTTGATCCAATGTGCACCATTGATAATCCCTTCATCAACAGAATCTCCCATGACATCAGCTCTTCCTGGATTGGAATCTACTGCATTGATTCCAAAGAAGTTGTTGCGAGTTCTTGCTAAATATGAATTACCATATGCAGACTCGCATGCTGCATGGGCAAACAAGTACACCGGATTTAATCCGGTCTCTTGTGCTGCTTTTACGAATACATAACCTTTACCTTTAAATCTACTTCCACCACACTTTGCATCATAATAGTCTATAATTCTATCCATAACCTCTACGGATATATTAGAATATTGACCTAAATCCATGTCTCCATGAAGTCCAGTAGATTTCAAAAGGAGAATATTGTTTTTCTGTACTTTCTGTTCTGCTTTTCTTCTCAGAGAGATTTGCAAGGCTTGATTTTGCTTCTCCTGAGTGTTTCTTACGTCCTTAAGCATAGCAAGGACTTCCCTATTTGCTTCCCTTGATTGTTGCACTTCATCATGCATAGTAACAACCTGCTTCTGTATATCTACTATCTTATAGATAGAATAGACATTGACACCAACACTTGCTACTAGGATTAGGCTCAGTAAGAATACTGTTTTCTTAAATTTCCCTTCATATTTCTTTACCTGAGCACTAATTTTTTCATGACTTAACATCAAACCATCCTTTCGGGCAGATTACAAGACGAAATAAGAGGTCTCTATACCACCTAAGGTATAGAGAATTTAAACTCTTATTCGTCGCGACGATAGTGATATGAAATATCACCTTAAAGAAGAGTTTACTGATTCTTCTTTTTAGCTTGCTCAGAGAGTTGTTTCTGTCTCTCTTGCATAGCTCTTATAGCTTCCTGGTCTTTCTTGTTAGTTACTTCTCCAACACCAAGACCAAAATTACCTTGCTCTGTAAGTGAACAAAGCACTTCTTCATCAGGCATTGGAATCGCCTCCTTTTCACATTAAACCATTTACACACATCACTATTATAATATATGTATGAAATTAAGTTTGGTTTTAAGAAGTTTTAAAATTATCTATCAATAAATTATATGGAGGTTTAAATTCATTAATTCCTATAACGAATTTGAAATTTCTTATATAAGAATAAATTTCTCTTCCTCCACCTTTACCATTCAAGTAAAAATCACTTTGATTACCTATAGAACCTAGACTATTTTTAAGTTCTCCATCTAAATAAAATTCAGTCTTACCTGAAGATCCTTTGATTGTAAATGTATGCCATTTGTGATATAAAATGTTATCAGCCTCTGTTTTAGAGAAATTATAAATAACAGTAACTTCTCTATTGTTGATTACTGATATTGCTGCAGTAGGTTTATCTCCACCATCATTATTATGAGTACCAAATGCAAACATGTTAAACCAATCTGCATAAGATGTATCATTCAAATAATAATCAAATTGTATAATCCAATCTCCAGATAAATTCATAGAATAGTTTCTTTTAGATAATAAACCTGAAGCATTTAATGCATTCATATTAGAATCAAATGAACCTCTAATAGTATTAAAATTGGTCTTATTGGGTGATACTGATTGATTTGCTGTAATTCCATCAGTCCATGGGTAATCCATTATTATAAATTCATTAGATTTTGCCAATTATATCACGTCCAAACATTAACATTTAAATATCGGCATAAAAGATGGGAATCGATAATATGTTCTATTATAATAATCTTTACTACTATCTGAAGTTTTATTTTTATCTATAATCGTTCCAGTTCCACTATTTGCTTTAAACTTAAAATATTGGTTATTATTATCTTGAATACATGGTCGTATTTGATAGGATTCATTTGAATCTGAACTTAAATAAAAATAATTTAAATTCCAAACATTATATATTTTCATATAATCTGTAGATAATCCCATAATTAATTGTTTCTCTTTATTATTTACAGAGAAAGAACCACCATTAAATTCAGAATCTAAAGCTGCTAAGTCATTTAATAAAGCTGCTCTCCGCTCTTTATATTCAGTTAGCGTCATGAATTATCACTACCTCATTTTATTCTGTTACTTTACAATTCATAAATACTTTACTTCCTAAATCTAATGATGTTTATCGTCCTATATCATATATATATATATATATATTATTCATATTCATTTTTTATCACACACCTTTGTCTATCATAAATCACTCATTCAATTTCATATTATAATAAATTATAGATTTTTTATTATTAAATACTGGTCTAAATGCTGTCGGAACATAAATAGCATCATGTGGATTTGTTAATAAACTTCTTGTATTTTTAGGTTGCAAGCCACTACACGATTGTGTGTTATAATAATCATTACGTTCACCAGTACCTAGATCATTTAGCCTTGTAGCTATCATTACTTGTTCATTTTCATCTACTTCATCTATCCATTCTCCAAAATGCGCAGCATATGAATCATTTCTATTATCGTTATTCCATACAGTAGATATAGGATTGGTCTTTATATAAGTTTCATATTCATTTTTAGTTATAAGGTGTATAGGTTTATTACTACCAATATATCCTGCTTGCTGTATCTCATTATAAGTACACATTATACATACTGGTCTATCGGCAATATAAACATCACCACAATCTATAGCATAGAACCAACCAGATTCATTAATTATAGTTGCAGATGAATGATACATGTGAGTTTTAAATATACCACCCCAAACATTATATTTTACATTTGGATCTTTATCTTTAGAACCTTGCACATACCAATCCCAAACTCTAATACCTCCAGTTCCTCCATGTCCTTGCGCTGGTTGAGTATTAGGATCATAAATATATTTTAATTCTAATTCATCACTTATATCAGATGGAGCTTTAGAGAATGTGCCTATAGGATTTTGTTCTGTACCAGGAGTATAGAGCATTTTAATACATTCATAACCAGCATTTTGTATTGCAGATAGGCTCATATCTATTCACCATCCAATTTAAAATTATCTATTAATACTCTATAAAGATCAATTGAATTTTTTCCTATAGCGAATTTAAAATTTCTAATATATGAAGAGAAAACTTCTCCACTACATTTACCATTTAAATAGAAATCATTTTGTATTCCTAAATTACTTATTCTATTTTTAAGTTGTCCATCTAGGTAAAATTCTGTATTGTCTCCTTTGGTGCCTTTAATAGTAAATGTATGCCATTTGTGATATAAATTAGCATCAGCCTCTCCTTCAGAAAAATTATAAATAGTAGTAACTGCTCTATTCTTGTATACTGATATTGCTGCAGTAGGTTTATCTCCACCATTATTATGAGTACCAAATGCAAATATATCAAACCAGAACCAGCTCCAGCCACCAATAGGTACATGATAATTAGTAGAATCTAAATAATAATCAAATTGTAAAATAAAATCTCCAGTGAGGTCCATTGCGTAGTTTCTTACAGATGCTAATCCATTAAGATACCAAGCATCCATTGATTTATCATATGAACCAGCCAATTTAGAAAAATCCACTTTTGCTGGAGATGTAGCTTTGTTTGATGTGTTTCCACCAGCCATTGGATAGTCCATGATAGCAAAGCTTTTCCAGAGTTTCTTAGGATAAGTCGCCGTAATATTTATTTTACTTATAAGATTTTCATCATCAAATACAGGTCTATACACAGCTGGTATATATTGTCCTATGCCATTATTTGCACCATTTAAAAAATTTCTTATTGATTTAGAATTATATTTATTAGCTGTTTGAGTATAATAGTAATCTCCATAGCAAATTTTATCTCCATCACTCTCTTGTTTAAGATTACTGATACAAGTAATCATATTATTATCAGAAGGATGTGGAGTTGATGTCCATTCACCATATGCACCTTTATAATCTCCTAGACTGCTATATTGTGGTATATTATTCCATATAGCAGGATCAGGATTTTGTGATATTGTTTGTCCATATTCTTCATATGTTAGCAATCTTAAATCGCCATTTGTATATCCAGCGGCATCTAATTCATCCCAAGTTACATAAGTTATTACTGGTCTATCTGCAATCCATAAACCATTTACATTAATAAAATAAAACCAACCAGCTGTTGAATTTGGGGATTCAGTATAATACATTAAAGAACTATTATGTCTACAAGTAGATGAACAAATTGCATTTCCATTACCATCAGTTATAGCATCATACGAAGGGACATATTTCCAAGGTAGTTCTACAGCATTTTCAGGAACAGAGAAAGTAAAATTTCCTAAAATACCCCATCTCCCAGTTCCTGTATAATAAGCCTTTATATGTTCATAATCTTCAAGGATAGCCATTTTATCTCTCCTTTCTAGTATTATCTAAAAGTCAAACAAAAAAAAACATCTCATGGTCATATGACCATGAGATACCTTCATTCCTTAATACATATCACACTCAATACTTCTAGTAAGAATTTCATACATAACCTGTTTGTAATGTTTACCTAACAAACTAGGATATTCATTTATATATGAATCTAATTCTTGTCTAGCAGCAATATACAGTTTATTCTTGATATCGAATACATCATAGTTATCCCATTCTTCTTTCATAAAGATAGGAACTCTATAAAATTCTTCATCAAAGAGTTTCTTAAACTCTTCTTTTAATTGATCTTTAGTAATGCTATGGCTATAATAAGCAGACATTAAACCTTTAAACAAACTCATGAGGAAACAATACTTATTTCTTTGTAAGATAAAATGTACTGTATCCATCTTATCAATATAACCAAACTTAGCATTGATAGTACTACTATAGTATCTATTAAAACATGATCTAAATCTTTCAAGATGATCATCATTCAAGAAACCATATTCATTTAAATCACATTCAAAACTGTTTTTATCTTTATTATCATTACCAAAGTAAAGATCTTTAATAAAGTTCAACTCTTTTTCTTTAAATTTTTCAAAGTTTTGTTCCATGTTCTTTTCTTCAATCAATTTCTATATCTCCTTTTAAAATGTACCCATATAAGATAAGTTGTATGCCTTTACTACATTACGATTTCTAGCATTTCTAATCTTAGGAGTAGTAGATGCCTCAGACCAAGGGCATTTCATTTTATGCTTATCAAACACTTCCATTCCTTGATTATCAATGTTAACTGTAGTACTAATTCTTTTCTTTGTATATTCAATAGATTTATTGTCAAGCATAATATCTTCAAATTCATCAGTGATTTCTTTCCAGCTATCATGAATCCATAAATCTAATCCTTCATGATCTATAGTGCCATCTTCTTTACTTATACAACAAGTAAGAAGATCTTTCATCATATAGATGGTATAACCAAGCCTATTATATGATTCTGGCATAGAACAGAATTTGTCGTCTCCTTTAATCATACCAGTATACCTGTTTATACCAAGCTTCTTCAATTTCTTTCTAGGAAGATCTACTTTGAATAAGTAGATACTTAAATCAATTTTCTCTTTCATTTTACTTTCTCCTTCTTTTATAACCCAAGAAACCAATCTGGCATATTGTTAAATATGTGTATTTGATCTCCTAATTTTTGAAACACTATTTTTAGATGCTTGTCTGATACCATGATATCGTCTACATCTACAAAGATCAATATCCAAGGATGTAATTTCAATAAAGTGTACTGAAAACTCTCTATAATATTTCTTAATGAACTACTTCTGCTTTCAGAATGATTATATGGGTATATTTGTCTTGATTTATATAGCAATTTTTCATAAGTATCATTATCACTATTCATCAAGCATCTACCCATTTCATAATAAAGAAATCCAGCATCAGAGAATTCTCGTATATAAGCAGTCATCAACTCCTTTAATACATTATATTTTTCTTCATCTTTAAGAATAGGATATAAATTTACGCAGAAGATGGATTTAAGCATTCCTATATCTATTTTTCTACAGTTATCGTAATCTTCTTCATTATTTACAATTGGATCTAAGATGTTTAATATTTTTTCGCATTCATGTTTAAGTCCCTCTCTATGCATTCTCCATAATTCTTTATCTCCACTTATTCTTTGATATCCTAATATAAAATCTAGAAATATTTCATTTTTAAGAAATGCATCTATTCTATGTTTAGGAAACCAAAACCAAGTACATCCTATATTCTCTATTAAATGCTGTCTAAAAGTTATATTCATTCTTATCACCTCCTTTCTCTATCTATTAAAATAGTATATGCTTATTTTTAATATTAGAAAATCAGTAGGGATTTCTCCCTACTGATTTTTAAGTGTTTGAATTATTTAATATGAATGCAAATATAATTGAGTGTTTCTACATCTAAGCCAGTATCGCTAAAGGAAGCGTTCATCACCTTAAGAATAACATCCACATTATGCTTAACGTCGTCGTTTCCTTGCTGAACTGTCTTCTGTGCAGTTTTGTTAATAGGTTCAATACTAAGTAGGGAACCATTATAACCTACTTCATATTTACCACCATCAACAGTAACAGTCTGTTTAACCAATGTTCCTTCATTTAGATTAGAAGAAACAGAAGGTTTCTTTTGAAGTTGTCTCATAGTAATATGATTGCTATCATCTACAAAGACTTCATATTTACCTTGAGCTTCAATATTACCATTCTTTTCATTGAGGATGATAACACCTTTTTCTTCAGGAACTGAAGGACCATTATTGTTATCATCATTAGTATATGGTTTTTCTGGAATAGTTGGAGTTGGATCTACTGGACCAGGAGTAGGTTCTGGATCTACAGGCTCTGGATTTACTGGTTCGGGGTTTTGAGGTTCAGGATCTACAGGCTCTGGGTTCACTGGATCAGGATTGACTGGTTCAGGATTCACTGGATCTGGGTTTTGTGGTTCTGGATTTACAGGTTCAGGATTTTGAGGATCAGGATTCACTGGATCTGGGTTTTGTGGTTCTGGATCTACAGGCTCTGGATTTTGAGGTTCAGGATCTACAGGCTCTGGGTTCACTGGATCAGGATTGACTGGTTCAGGATTCACTGGATCTGGGTTTTGAGGTTCTGGATTTACAGGTTCAGGGTTAACAGGCTCAGGATCCTGTTGTGGTCTAAAATAATTGATAGTTATAGGAACAGAATCACCAACTTTGCCATCAATAGTACCAGTTTCAGTATCGCCAGTTAAAGTAACATTGATAATTGAACGTACATTGTTATTTTCCTGAACAAGACCTCTAACAGTATTTTTCTGCTGATCTACATCAGCCCAACCATTACCAGTAATATCATGCCAACCAATAGCTACATAAGGTTGATCATATGTACCATTGTTATTTGGTTCATCAAATAAATAATTGAATAATCCTTTAGGATCTTTAGACCAAGCAGCATATGTATGAGTTGTACCTTTACCTATACCAGAAGATGTGAAGAATTTAGTACCAGCACCATTATTCTTTGCACCTTCAATACCAGTAAGCCAATAGAACTCTCTACCATCTTTAACATTTTTGCCAACTATAGCTGTTCTGCCACCAAGAAGATATTCATATCCTTTTAGACCTTGATCTTCAATCATAGAAGTAACTCTCCAGTTTTCGAGAGAATCAGTAATAGTAGATAAGTACTTATCACCAACATCTGCTCCACCTGCAGATCCTTCTTTAGATGATTCTACAGCATTACCCCAGTTATTGAGAATAGATTCTCTATTGTCAGTTTCAGTATAGTTATGAGTATCTAGAATATGTTTAGCTAACTGAGTATACTGAGTATCAGTCAGATTATCAAAATCTGTAGCTTCAGTAAGACCATTAATCTTTACATAAGTATTGAAATAAGCCTTTACTGCTTCTCTAGTAGCTTCTTCTGTAGTAGGAAGAGTTCTATGTTTATATCCCTGATAAGTATCAAGGCATCTATTTTTGATAGTATTGTATTCTGCTTCAGTAAGATCTTCAAAATCTTTATATACTACATTTTTAAGATTGCCATCATAATAATACTTAGCGATGTTCTTGATATCTGGATTATCCTTTACAAAAGTTCCATTTCTATTAATATTAGCAAGAATCTTATAAGAGTTAGCAGAATCTACATTACCACTAACAACTTTAAAATCTTTAGTAGTAATATTCATAGTACTATTATCTACAGCAACATTACCATAGAAAGTAGTAGTACCATTCTCTGCATCAATCTTACCTTCACCACCTTCATACTTAGCATAAGTACCAGTAGAAGGAGCATAAGATACAAAATTACCACCAGTTTTAACATCGGCTTCAAGGTCAACCATACCTTTACCATCTTTATCAAGATCACCAATAAGAGTGATATCACCAGTAGAAGTTAAAGTATTCTTAACATTAAGATTTCTCTTAGATCCTAATACTAATTCACCAGTATTTTCTATCTGAGAATTGATATCTACGTCTTTTGTACCACCAATAGCAAGATTGGTAGTATTAATAAGACCAGAGGTTTCTACTTTGCCATCACTCTTCAAATAGAGCTTACCATTGTTAGAGATTTCTAGCTTATCTGCTTTAACAATACCATCTACATTGATTACACTACCATCAGTATCTGTTACATAAGTAAACATAACGTCTTTATATTTACTCATATCTAAATTCATAGTACTAAATTTGTCCATGAAATCATCAGATACTTTTGCAGTAGATGCATAGAAAGATCCAGCATTAATAACTGCACCATTACCAAAAAGAATACCATTAGGATTGAGAAGTATTACAGTACCATCAGCATTTAATTGACCAAGGATATTAGAAGGATTATTACTAATAACTCTATTAAGAGCTATACCTCCATTTTGAATAAAGTTTACTTTTTCTCCAGCACCAATACTGAAAGAGGTCCAATCAATAGCAGTTTTACCAGTATGGGTAATATTCATATCATTACCAACTCTAGTTATGACTGCATCACCAGATCGAACATTCTCTCCTTTTGGCAAAGCGAAGCAAGTACCACTAGTCATAAGACTAAGAGCTACTGCCAATGCCAATTTTTTCTTAATCGGTTTCTTCATCTTATCATCATCCCTTCTTAAATAATTAGATACCATTTAGTTATTGTTTTGTCTCTGACACCTAAGTGTTAGTTAGTATGTTTATTATCAATATCAAAAAAAATAGCAGAGGAGAAGTCCTCTGCTATTTAGTTATTATACTGGAGCAGATATTTTAACAGGTTTCCCACTTTCAACAGGATCAATACTATCATTTACTATCATTTTTATTAGATATTCTTCCATTGATTGAGCAGAATAGCCTAATAAAGTTCCTTCTATATACTCTTTGGTGAATTTGTCTATATTTGAGTCTGTATACATTTTATGCAGCATAATCTTCTGATAGTTGTATTTACATACATAAGCAATATAGATTGTTTTTTTATCACACTTATCCTCAAATTCATGAGTATATACATAGTAATTATGATGTACAGCTTCTTCAATGATGAAGTCTAAATCTTCAGGATCTATAACTGTCTCACAGAAACAATCTCTAACCCCCTTATCTAAAAGATATAATTCATTCAATATGGATTGCTTTTCCATTTTGCATCTCCTCCTCATCTATATAGTATATAATTAAATCAGTAGAGGATTTCTCTTCTACTGATATTGATTATTAAAACACTGATTTCAATCTTTGTTTTCTAGCTTTTTCTGTATCTGCTCTCATGATCATAAGTTTTACCATAGCTTTACTTAGATATTCATATCCTTTTAATAAAGTTGGAAGTTCATTGCTCTTATACTTCTTTCTCTTTTTTATATATTCTGAAGAGCTATATCCTATATCTTTTTGTATAAATTTTGGTTTCCCATATATGATATCATCTGATGCTGTTTCAAATAACTCAAAATATGTTTTCCAATCTCCTGCTTTGTTCTTGTCTAAACCAAGTATATCCATTATCTCTTCTTTATAAATATACTCCATATTGAAATCTCCTCTTATTGATTCTGACTTACCATCACTCTTATAGGATTCTTTAATAACTTAACTCCAGCACTAGCAGTAGTACCATAAGGAATATTATCAAGCTTTATAACAGTATTGCTTCTTCCACCTTCATATACTACTAAACTAGAATTAGGTAATGCTGGAATAGCAGATATAATTTGATCATCTTTCTTTAATTTGATCACTTTTATACCTGCTCTACCTCTATTACTAGGTTCTATTGTATTAATCCCTAACTTATTAACCATACCAGATTTAGTTACTACAACCAAATCTATGCAATTAGGATTAATAAAGCTCATAGAATCTATTAATGAAGTACCAGTAGATATTCTAGCTCCTCTGGTAGATCTCTTAAGATATGGAATTTGTTTACCAGGAACTCTTAATACTTTATTTCCCATTAATACTAAGAGATCCATCTTATCTGGACCAAACAAGATAGATTGTACATAATCTCCTTCTTCTACTTTAGAATATATTATTCCACTAGTGGGAGCTGTTAATATATCTGCTATATCTATCTTCTTAATATATCCATTTCTAGTACATACGAATATGAAATTATGCATCTTAGATTTTTTACTGAAAGCAGTTAATAAACTCTCAGTAGCAGCACAACACATATTACTCGTAGCATACTTGTTGAGTAATCTTATATCCATACCATTAGATCCTTTAGCTGTTATAGGAATCTTATGAGTAGGAATCTTGAATACTTTTCCTAATACACTAAAGACCATAATATTATCTTGATTTTCAGATATCAAAGAGAAGTTATACTCATCATTACCAAGAGAACCTATAAGTTCATTCTCTCCTATTTTTCTTATAAAGTTCTTCTTAGTAAATACAAGTTTGAATGTACCAGGAGCTATACCAGATGCTTGACCTTTAGATATCATCTTTCTAAGTATAGGAGAATTATACTTAGCTTTTATCTCTAGCATCTGATCTATCATTACCTTATCTATCTTCTTAGGATCTAACAAGATATCCATTATTCGATTAGCTTCTGCTTGATATCTTTTTACATCTTCTGCTGCTTTCTGTAGATATCCTTTAGATAAGTTCTTTAATTTAAGATCTATAAGATAAGATGCTTGTAATGGAGTTATATTAAGTTTCTTAATCAGATAATCTATAAGTTTCTGATCATCTGTTCCAGATTGAGATCTGATTGCAGATATAATCTTATCACAATCTTTAGAGTTCAATAACTTAAGATATGGAATCTTCTGATGAATGATAGTATTGCATTTCTGCAATCTAGCATTTAGAGATCTTGCTATAGAAGCTCTTCTAAATTCTATGAATCCTAAAAGATACTGTCTATAATTATATCCCTTAAGATGATTATGGTCTAATACAATCACAGATACTTGTCTAGTTTGTCTCATCTGTGTATTAGCATATAAGAACTCTTTTACAAAGTTAGGATCTGTTCCTTTCTTAAGAACTATAATCTCTTC
>AUXO016086162.1_pt1 | contig 14185 bp, 11 predicted proteins | sample 768731 | NCBI WGS metagenome assembly AUXO01 (sample SAMN02715735, study PRJNA202380) | gut metagenome | biome: sheep rumen | host: Ovis aries | place: New Zealand: Palmerston North | reverse complement strand
TCAAAACCCTTGCCGGCGCATGCCCTTAATCCGTTAACGTTCCATGAAATGAGTTTCATCATATGTATATTTTACAATTTTACGATTTAACAATTTCACTATTTTGCAATTTCTTTGTTTCTTAGGTAAGTATTTGCAAAGATACACATTATAATTGAGTAACCAAAACATTTACAATAAATGTAAACCATTTTATCTCGGTTTTGTTGGCAAATCGAAAAATAATTAATACCTTCGCAGTCAGAATCTACTAACAAGAAAACGATATGCAGAATAACGCAGAAAACAAGATAGAACTTACCGATAGCCAGAAAAATGTGCTAAGGCAAATGACCGACTTTATCGACAGCCCCCACTGTAGGGTGTTCATACTGAAAGGCTATGCGGGCACAGGAAAGACGACACTCATGAAGTTCCTGATAGGTCAACTTAACGAGAAAAAGCGCAATTACCGTCTTCTGGCTTCTACGGGAAGAGCGGCAAAAGTACTCGCCAACCTGTCTGGCACCAGCGGTGAAGCCACCACTATTCATTCCATGGTGTATTCGTTCAACGGACTCAACAAGGAATTTGACGAGAAAGAAGAGCCGCAGGTGGGAAAGGACGGACAACTTTATCTGGTCTTCGAACCAGCGAAACTCGATGTGAAGTCAACACCAGAGATGATTTACATCATAGATGAGGCATCAATGGTGTCTGACGTGCCTGCTACAGACATAACACAGGCCAAGTTCGGTAGCGGCAGGTTGCTGAAAGAACTGCTCGACTACGACAGGCGCAGTGGCAGTAAGTTCATATTCGTGGGAGACCCATGCCAGTTGCCGCCAATCGAGGAGTATTATTCGCCTGCACTGATGAACAACTACTTCAAACAGACCTTCGGAATGCAAGCAGTAGAAGCGCAACTCACCGAGATAATGCGCCAGAAAGGAAGCAACGGCATCATTGATGCCTCCAAACAGGTGAGAAGTCTCTATAACAATGCACCTGCCGACAAGAGAGTGTACGGTGCACAACGGCTGTGGGGATTCCTCCCTTTCCGCCGATATAATGACATCGTGCTGCATCCCAATATCGACGACATGACCGCACGATATGTTGAAAAAATAAACAAATCGGGTCTTAACAGCGCCGTCTGCATTTGCCGAAGCAATAAAACATGTGGCGACTTGGCATCCAACATCAGGGCAAGGCTGGGACATACACAGGGAAAACTCGAGGTGGGCGATTTGCTTATGGTGGTGCAGAACAATATGCTGACGGGACTCATGAACGGTGACATGGTGACGGTGGAGGAAATCAGCAGTCACTATGAGACAAAAGCGAATCTTAAGTTCAGGTACATCAAGGTGAAGGAACTCTTCACAGGGCGCACCTGCTCGTCACTCATCATCGAAGACCTGCTTCATCAGTCGCGGGTCAACCTTGACAGTTACCAGCAACAGACGCTGTTCGTCGATTTCATAATGCGCATGCGGAAGAAGGGGATAACACCGAGAAAGAAACGCGACCTGTTCTATGATATGATGATGCACGACCCTTATCTCAATGCATTGCGATGCGTCTTCGGATATGCCATAACATGCCATAAGTCGCAAGGAGGCGAATGGGAGGACGTGTATGTGCATGTGCCTCGCAACATCACCCTTAATCCTACTAAAGAGACTTACCAATGGCTCTATACCGCTATGACGCGTGCGAAGAACACCCTGCACCTTGTCGATGAGTTCTACATAAAGTAGAGCGCAGGTGGCAGTTATAAACGACTTGTAATATATTCTTCTTCATTTTAACTCTACAACAATTATCATAGTTGTCTGAAAATAAGCATTATTGCAGTAATGCTTACCTCTACTTTACCTCTACTTTACCTCTACCTATCTTCTACTAAAATCTACATAGAATGTTGTGTTAAGTGACCAGCAGAATGGGGTTAAACGGTGTTCATGTTGTATACCTTTGACAAGCGGAAAGTATATCATTGACTATCCGAAAAGGCATTAATGGGGAACAGAGGGGGCATGAACGGCAAGTCAGTTGTAATAACAATAGAGTTCAGGTAGAACTTTAGTAGAGGTAAGGTAGAGGTAAAGTGGTGAGAGGAAATCATGCAAAACCCCTTTAAAACAACATGTTTTGAAGGTAATACTTTCTTGTCTTGTAGAGGCAAATACAAAATTCAGGAAATACAATTCTATTTTTCCTTTGTATAATCCTTGTTATAATGGAATATTCTCTATGAACTGCAGATTGGTGCAGAAGAATCACGCCTTCTTGTCTTAATCCTTGTTTTAATGGAATATGCTCTATGAACTTCTTAAAGAAATCTTTGAGGATATGCAAGCAGACTAGTCTTAATCCTTGTTTTAATGGAAGATGCTCTAAGAGCTTATTAACATTGATACCCCTTCCCAAATTTCATAATTAGTCTTAATCCTTTTTTTAATGGAAGATGCTCTAAGAGTATGGGAAGTCCTCAAGACAGGCAAGTATGAGATTACGTCTTAATCCTTGTTTTAGTGGAAAATGCTCTATGGGCAACTATGCAAACATTTACAGCAAAAGAGATTGGGTCTTAATCCTTGTTTTAGTGGAAAATGCTCTATGAGTGTAGTAGTTCTATGTCTGCCAAATACTGTCAAACAGTCTTAATCCTTGTTTTAGTGGAAAATGCTCTATGAGTTGATGCTTGCTACGAAATGATACTAAAATTACAGTCTTAATCCTTGTTTTAGTGGAAGATGCTCTAAGAGCTTAAAGAAAAAGTTTCAGAATGATGATATTACAACCTGTCTTAATCCTTATTTTAGTGGAAAATGCTCTAAGAGGCTTTTGTTCCGCGTGGTAGTGTAGTAAACCCGAAACTGTCTTAATCCTTATTTTAGTGGAAAATGCTCTAAGAGCAGGATGTTCCAATGATGGTTCAGAAAACCAAAGACGATGGGTCTTAATCCTTGTTTTAGTGGAAAATGCTCTATGAGGCGATGCGTTTTATGGACCTTCTCGCACCTGATGGGTCTTAATCCTTGTTTTAGTGGAAGATGCTCTAAGAGCTGGTGGTGACATTGAAGAAAACGTCTCCACATGGAGTCTTAATCCTTGTTTTAATGGAAGATGCTCTAAGAGTTCAATTACTTACGTTGCGAAAACGTGTAAAAGTGGTCTTAATCCTTGTTTTAATGGAAGATGCTCTAAGAGAAATTCTTGAAACTTTGGGCAGCCATTTCCCTGCTAGTGTCTTAATCCTTGTTTTAATGGAAGATGCTCTAAGAGTTTGCATCTGACGCCTATCGTAAAGGTGGAATGGTCTTAATCCTTGTTTTAATGGAAGATGCTCTAAGAGAGCAAATAGACATAAATCCCTTTATATAGAGCACATAAGACTGTTAGTAGTAAATAATGCTTTCAAAACACACGAAAAAACCGATGTTTCTAACGGGCTGCAAAGGTACTAATAATATTCAATAAGTCAAAGAACGATGGGGGTAAAGTGTCTTATAATCAGTATTCCCTGAAACCGACGAAAGAGAACTCTGAGGTTTTGGTACCGTCATCGTTGTCTTTAACAATGCGCTCCGTGGTGGATGCCACGCATCGGATGCCTTTCTCCTCTAACTGCGTCACAACAGAGAACACAAACGTCATTTCGCCCATCACATGCACTGTAACGTCACGGTCTTTTGCTATCTGTAGGATGTCATTCACATAACTGTCAGCCAGTTCTCTTATTGTCTCGCTACTTGCGTCAGGGTCGATGCTCGGGAACGTCATGTCCACAATCTCCCCATATTGCCTTGCCGCCTCCAATTGACTTTCTTCCCATAACGATGAAGGGTGATTGCTGAAGTTCAAAAAACAAGTCTTCTTGCTTTCTTTAATAACAGAGTTTTCAGAAAGGATTGGGACAATCGTTTCTATATGCTTTGATATTCTATCTCTTATTGCTGCTGGTTTCAGTGTACTTTTCCTCATTCCGCAATGGTTGTAGTCATTGCGCAAATCAACAAGCAGACAGAATGACTTCACGAGATCATTATTTTTTAATAAATCATCGTTGACAATTTCTTCCAGCAAAGGAAGGTTCTCGCTTTTGACTCTCCATTCATCTTTATTTATACCCAAGTAGGTAATTGAAAAAGCGGAGGTTACTAATTCGCGTTGTCCTTTGTCGTCCAAATCAATACCGTGGCGTTGGCAGAAATAACTGATAACTCCTTCTTCGAGGAATGTGGTTGCCTGTTGGTACAACTGTTTGTCGAAGCACCATTTTGCTGCCTCAAAGGCATTGCTCACACTTCCTTGACCTTCAAAAGACTTGATAGATTCTTCCAGTTTATGAAAAACAGGCTTCAGTTGTGGCACAACAACAGTTTGTAGTTCAGAAATCACCTCCTTGGCATTATCTGTTGTCTTGGCATTTATTATGTTTAGTCCTCGGCATGTTCTCATGTCAGAAGAGAAGGTGCCCATGAGGTTCACAAGATTCTTTAGTTTTTTAGTGTCGTCAGTTCGTGTCTCTGCGTTTCTCATTAGAGGCTCGTATTCCTTTTTTGACAGTTCCACTAATCTTTCTGCATTGCCATTCCGAAGGAAATCGGCTGAAGCGAAAGTCCAGTCTTGAAGTGAGGATAGCGCGAGCAAGTTCATTATAGGTGCTTCACTCGTGCTAGGGTTCATAGCCTCATAGTTGCCGTATGTAAGGCTGCAAACAGTAACTCCCTTAAGGAATTTTGAATAGTTTCCTAACACAAGCATCAGCATTGGAAGATATCTGAAACTATGGGTAAGGTCGAGATACAACTCGTCGTTATTGTCCAATAGTCTGAATACAGTTTCAAATATCAGCCACATCTCTTGCTCGTCTTTCCCGTCTGGAATGGAAACACCTTCGATGTCGAAAGGCAGTTCTGCATCATTTAGAACATCGTGGAGGCCTTTATATTGCAGTTCTTCCTTAGTCTTGACGTTGTAGCGTTTATTCCCTTCAACCAGCCAGTTGTCTTTTCTTGCTTTCTCTGTAAGCAGGATGTAGGCCTTACTATCAGAAGGCCAGTTCTTTGCATCCAGATACTCCAGTGTGGCATGCTGGATGAAACGTGTTTCTGTAGAGCAGAAACCATCTGCAAAATATTTACAACTATTATATAGTCCAGTCCCTAAGACAGATATAAACACTTTTCTTGCCATGCCTTTCTATTTTATCGTTTTTTCCAACTTCTTCAAACCATCTTTCAATTTTTGAATTATTTGTTTTACAGAGTCATTGCTCAGTTTCGTATGTGCGGTATTGTTTCTGATTTTATTCAAATCTTTATATACTTCACAGACTTCATTTTCCACTCTAATAGCATAACTGGTATCTCCCCATAAAACCTCTTTGGCAACTTTTCTATGATCCAATATTTCCCAATTTAATTTGCGAGGATTAAGTTCACAGACATAAGTTATAATAGCCTCCGTGATTGTCAGCAATGATTGTGCGTATTTCCTATGGTCAAACTGCCAACGTGCCACTTTCAGTTGGAATACTGAGTGCTTCTTTTCATTGGAAGGGAATTTCTTGATGAAATCTTCAACCACTGGGTTTATTGTCAGTTGTGGCAACATCGTGTCATATTCTACATTTTTAATTGATGACAATCGTTGAGAAAAACTCTGGATTCCATACAGATGGTTGAGGTTCATTAGGTCCGAGAACTCTGAAACAATTTTTGCTACACTATTGTTGTCTTTCTCAACAAGCGATGCCACATTATACCCGTTTCCAAATTCTGCAAAGGCATATGCACCTGAAATCCATGAGTTCACATCCAATATCGAGGTGATGTCAACAATCGGCGCAAAGCCTAACTCATTATTTATATCCAACATACCATAATGTATGTGGGAGATATTCACCTTCTTATTGCTCACGTTCTGCATGTATATTAACAAGTTCATTATGAACATCGGCAATGACCGAAAACTATGAGTGATGTCCACAATTAGTTCGTCTTCATCCTTTAGGTATTGTTGCAGACCTAGTATGATATTGATGTTTTCTTTGATTTCTTCGTCTGTAATACCATACTTTATTAGTATGACCTTGGAATCACATCCTATAGCCTGTTCGATGTCATTCTTGTGCGGGAGTTCAAGAGGTGATAGATAATTTGCTCGTTCACAATGTTCACATATATTCATCCATATGTCTTCGTTTGTCACATTGCCATGTTCCTTGCTAAACCAGTCATACACCTTTTCCCACATAGAATGTACGGTGCCAAGCAAAAAAAGAGTGTCTACCTGATAATGCTTCATTAATGCAGCAGAAACAAAGGAATAATTACCTAAATTGGTGTCGCCAATGCGGTAGTTTGTCGATTTATAGTCTCTATCTTCTAGATTCGTGGCACCACGACCACCAGTCCCGAGAAACGATATCAATACTTTTCTTGCCATAGTTAGTCCTTTTAGTTTGATATTCTTTGCAAATATAACTCTTTTTCTTCAATAATCCTACAAAAAACTGAATGAAATCCTTTTTAGTTGCTGAAATGTATTGTAATCCATAACTCGCCCCCAAATGGGAATCGTTTATTGCACATAACGACAAAACGCCTCCCAACTATAACATTGCTAAAGATCCTTGTTATAATGGAAAGGTGACACACCCAACACAGGCGACTGCTCATAGGCAAGCAAGTTGTAATCCTTGTTATAGTGGAAAGGTGATACACCTGAAGTTGATGCTTGCTACGAAATGATATTGTTGTAATCCTTGTTATAGTGGAAAGGTGATACACCATTAAGTGCTTGAGTGACAAAGGTCGTACAGTTGTAATCCTTGTTATAGTGGAAAGGTGATACGCCATGACTACTACTATACATAGTTATAAGTCTGTTGTAATCCTTGTTATAGTGGAAAGGTGATACACCGTGTGGGGTGCTATGGACTATGGCGAGGAAGTTGTAATCCTTGTTATAGTGGAAAGGTGATACACCCCAAACCAGGCAGTGCCTTCAACGTTCATGTTGTAATCCTTGTTATAGTGGAAAGGTGATACACCGGACCAGTTCCCAGGATTGTGGGAGTTTCTGTTGTAATCCTTGTTATAGTGGAAAGGTGATACACCTTGAGAAAAGAAATATTAATATTAACGAATGTTGTAATCCTTGTTATAGTGGAAAGGTGATACACCACAGCACGTTGACAAACCACATCAAAATCAGTTGTAATCCTTGTTATAGTGGAAAGGTGATACACCTTGCCCGAACTGCAAGGTCGCACGTCTGCCGTTGTAATCCTTGTTATAGTGGAAAGGTGATACATCTTCAGCAGCGGAATATCATCCAACGACAAGTTGTAATCCTTGTTATAGTGGAAAGGTGATACACCCTACAGTGGTTTATCCTTGAACTGATGATAGTTGTAATCCTTGTTATAGTGGAAAGGTGATACACCAAATGCCGTTATCTCCGCAGCGCACCTCGGGTTGTAATCCTTGTTATAGTGGAAAGGTGATACACCAGAAAGCATCAATGTTTGAAAAGTTGCCCGGTTGTAATCCTTGTTATAGTGGAAAGGTGATACACCTCCAAATAGCATGATAGCACAAAGATACGTGTTGTAATCCTTGTTATAGTGGAAAGGTGATACACCGGCGAGGTAGATGCCGCAGTACAGGACGCAGTTGTAATCCTTGTTATAATGGAAAGGTGATACACCAACTACTATTGTTGGGCGGTAGGAGACAAGTTGTAATCCTTGTTATAATGGAAAGGTGATACACCGGATGAGAGCGGGGAGTTTGACAGAAATAAGTTGTAATCCTTGTTATAATGGAAAGGTGAAACACTTGTCTCTGATGAGTCTTGGAAGATTAAGACGTTGTAATCCTTGTTATAATGGAAAGGTGAAACACTTTGAAAGACCTTTGTGCAAGGTTGCCGTAGTTGTAATCCTTGTTATAATGGAAAGGTGAAACACTTTAAAATTTAAAATCATGGCAGATTTAATGGTTGTAATCCTTGTTATAATGGAAAGGTGAAACACTTTAACAATTAAAATCAATAGAGATTATGAAGTTGTAATCCTTGTTATAATGGAAAGGTGAAACACTTCAAGAATTGACTTTATTTCAACGGCTGCCGTTGTAATCCTTGTTATAATGGAAAGGTGAAACACTTATATAACGTGTATCTTGCAGTAATTCAGTATTTTATAGAGTATTTTGGTTCTTTAAAATCGATTAAAACCATAAGTATATGTTTTGTTTCTATCATTTTTTATCATGTCATAGAATGCTAGTAGCTGTGGAAAGCGCATATGAAAATTATTTTATGTTTGTTCTTCTAAAGATAGTTTGAGGAATCCGAATATAAACGATTCGTCGTCAATCCTACGAGATTTGGGGAATACGTACTCACTATACTTTTCTCTGTCGTGGGGGCGTGCAATAGGGACGATGTTCTCGTAAAAGATTTCTTCGTCTATTAATTCCGTCCATGCACCAGTGATAAATCTCCAGCCTATTGCTTGCCCTAATCTTATGACACATTCATTGGGCTTGCATTTTATGATATCGTTCAAGATGTCTTTCATGTAGTTGACATAATCATCTTGTCCATCAAAATCATTATAGTCTTTCTCCCACATATTTATTTCGTCTTCCGTCAATTGTTTGGTATGTTGGTTGATGAGAGAAAATAGGCGAGGAATGTCTGCCAACTCATCAGGAAAGGGAGGCATGCTAGCTAAATATTCGTGATGTACGTTCTTTACCTGTTCGAATCGATTTTTGTCTATCTTTAATGAAAAAGAACTCATCTCGCCGTCTCCTATGGCTTCAATAATTTGTTGTTTGCTGGAATCTTTCAGAGAATTTCTATTTCTGATATTCAGATTTACTTGTTTAACAGCAATCTCAGAGTTCTTGTCAAAATATGCATCGCCTACTGTGACAAAACGGAAAATGTCAGAATTAGGATTGTTGCCGAAAAAACTCTGCTCTATACTCGAAAGCATTCTTTTGCGTTTAGATTTGTTTTCTTCCTGAAATATCCTTCTAAATTCATTGTTTAATACTTCACGCCCCTTCTTTCTTGCCAGAGAAGCTAACACAGCCGTACGAATTGCTCCCTTGATACTGCTACCAGGAATATATGGTCTTCCCATACCATCGTGAAGACATTCTTTAAGTGTGCCTTGGGTGTTTCTGAAATCGGCGAAGTTTATTATCCTACGTTTGGAGTATTCCATTGGAGAGTGGCCTTGAGTGCGATTTCTGATAAATTCGGAGGCAGTTCCCCTTTTGATATGGTCTACCCATTGGTTGATGCTTGCAAGGTCGGAACCTATAATTGCCCCAAACTTGTTTGCATCTATAACATATATGTCAGAACCTTCTTCTCCGTCAATAACAACGAAATCATTGCCTTTCGAAAGCATCACTCCAGAACCTATATGTATATAGGATAGGGTTATTGCTTTAATATTATTTTTCATCGTTGTGTGAATTTACTGTTACAAATAATGGTTGTCCATAAATATACATAGTGTATGACGTTAGCAAGATAAGTTTTCTTGTCTTCCATAGTGCGTCTATTTAATTGTTATGGGCAGCATGATAGACTTTCCGTTGCGCCATACGGGGTGGTCGGGAGTTAGTTCTCCCACCTCAGGTTTGAGGTTGACTATCTTGCCAATGGCTTGGCACTCACATGCTGTGTCTTTTTGGAACACCGAACCAGGCAGGAATCCATATACGACATTCTTACGCAGAGTGGTAAATGGAGGAGTGGTTATCCACCCGCCACGTCTGGTGAAGTCGTATGCCACATGTTCGGAACTGAGCAGTTGCTCAAGTTGTTCTTTTGACTCGGGAATCAAGAGCGACAGCGCCACCTGATGATTTGCACTTTGGGGCAGTTCGATGTTTATGCTGTCGGTGGAGTACTCAAAGAATCCGAAACCAACGTTTCTGTCCGTCCCCAACCCTTCTAGGGCAAGGATGGCGAGAGCCTTGTCGAGCAATGTCGTGTCTCCCTCGGCAATGAAATAAAGTCCGGCATTATGTCGGAAGATAATTTTGTCGACATAATACGGTTTTGCATCTTCCTTGCCAGTCCTGCTTTGAAGTGTCACTCGTTGAGACACTTCCGATTTCATGAACTCTCTTGTGCCGTCGGCATTTTCAGGCAGTTTATATTCCGTGAGATATGACTCGTGAATGAATTGCAGGTAGTGGTCTGTATTGTCGAAAAGAGCATCGCCCGCAAGAACCTTGTCATATAGAGCTGCATCAATCCACTTCACCTTTTTCACTTTCTTGGCTGCCGAAACATCTGTCAGTTCTGGCTGCTTTGCCATCATGGGCATCGGCAAGAAATAGACAGGTCTTGCACTCTCTTCTCTCTGGTAGTAAGGGAAGAGGCTGCTCAGCGTGAATCCCAAGTTTCCGTCATCGGGAATGGCGTGTCCTGTCTTTGCAAGACAAGACGTAAGGGCGGCATGGATAGAGTCAGACTGTATGGTGTTCATGCTGTATCCTTCGTCCTCACGCTGGCTTCCGATGTGGAGTGGGGCGGTGAAGTGCAACTTATATATCTTGAATGTTGCCATATACACGTCTTTTATGCATTCCAGTTGTTTTCCTCAGAGAGAACAGTCTCTTTAAACTCTCCGAACTTTATCTGTCCGTAGCCGCGTGAACCGCTTCCTCCTAGATAGTCATTCTCTAATAGTCGTATGCCTTTCTTGAAGAGTTCCTTTAGTTCTTCCTCGTTATCGTCATCCCAGATGTTGAGAATAAACTCTGCGTCGAATATAGCGCCAGCAGGCACGCGCTCCATGTTGCGAGGGTTTGCTTTCGCTGTTATTCTGTCAATGGTATTCTCATATTTAATTTCTGTAAATGGCATATCAAGATTTTCAAATTCTAGAAGTATCTTCTTAGATTCTATATTCAACATGGCATCTCTTACAATAATACGTGAAGGCGTACTTTTTTTATCTTCTTCATTGTTTTCAGTAAATCCAAAAAGACTATTTACCTTCTCGCTTTTTCCTACTTTCGTAGCGCCATACGTTTGTTCAAGCAGACAACGCATTTTTCCTTTAAGTGAACTGCCTGGAATATATGGAGTGTTGTCTTTAGATGCGAGTTTAATCACAGTATTGTCAATACCTCCGATTTCAACATTCTCACTGTTACCTCCAATATGTAACCCTGTTATAAGTTCTATGGAGGTCTCTATCTTTATTTTTTTTATTAACTGTTTCATTGTGTTCAAATTTTTAGTTGTTATTTCTTTTCTTTTGCTTTATGGTATGCCACAATCGCTTCAAAGGCTGTAATGAAGTTTTTGAATGCTTTAGGTTTGTCAGTACTGCTTTCCACCTTATCTATGGCGTCAGCCATAACGTAGTAGAAGTCTTCAATCTTTTGTCCTTTTCTACTGTTTTGCTTCGCCCGTCCGACTGCATATGCCAATTTCGGCTTAAGCATTACGAATTCAGTTTCATCGTATCCAATCATCTGTTGGCGTTTTACATCTCCAAAGAACTTTCTTAACTGGCTTGTCGTTAATGCGTCAGCATCGTATTCTCCTTTTGCGAGATAACTGCCAAATTCTTTGGCAAATTCTACCGTGACTTTGGTGATTTTTTCTTGGATTTCTGTTTTAGAAATCAGTTTGTTTTTGTCCCAACTCATAATTATTATGTTTTTAGTTATTATTGTCTTTAATTCTCAGTTCCAGTTCTGCCCATCTAGCAGCAAGTGCAACCAGTTCAAGATTTCGTGGTTTCAGGTAGTCGAGGTCTTTGTCTCTTAAAGAACGACAGAAATCATGGACTGCTATATTCGATTTATATCGATCCATGTAGCGTGTCAGATAATAACTGATATGCCAGATGTAACTAAAGTCCTCCGCTTTGCCTTCTTCCTTACGAATCTTATTCTGGTCAGCAATTGAGGAGTAGAGCATAAGTTTGTGCAGAATGCCTTTGCTAAGACTGTAGTTGTTGATAAGGCTTATAAACTGCTGCTTGAAACTCTTGACATAATCGAATTCCTCGTTCCATGAGACGGTCTTGCCAAGCATGTGGAATGCATTTTTCTTCCCCTTTTCGTTGTCGAACTGCTTGGCGGCATCCTCTGCCTCGCCAGCAAGTTCGGCAGCCTTTGCAATGGGGTACTTCGGATGCACTATAGCGACACCTCCAGATATGGTGATGCCGTCACTCGCAAAGTTTTTAGCGGTTTCTTTCTGGATACGCTCGGCGAAATCAATCACCTTGTCCCATCGTCCCACAACAAAGAGGTCGTCGCCACCAGCGTAGATGATGTTTAGATACTCCCTGAATTCATCTTCCTTTTGCAGTTCGGCAACTCCGTTTTCAAAGAAATCTACCAGCCGCTTAGAGAACTTTTCGTACTCGCTGATTGAATCGAAACCGTCGATAAAGCGTTTGCCCAGTCCGTCAACATCCATGCGGAGAATTCCAAGATAGGTTTTGTTTGCATAGTCTTCAAAACTCTTGAAGTGTTCTTGCTTTCTAAGTTCCTCACCTAAAACCATCTCTTCCTTCACGGAAGGCAACACATAAACCTCTTTTTCGTCATCAAGGTCTTTAACAAGCACGCAGTCGGGCGACTCTATGCCTGTGACAGCACATACCTTAGGCTTGCCGCCAACATTGATGGTCTCAAAAAAGTTCTCATAGTCCTCAATTAGAAGATTCTTAAACTTCTGATTCTTTTGCTTGGTAAAGTCTGCATTTACCATTTTCCATAAGACACCTGGTTTTTGTGCACTCATACCGTTACATTCAACGCTGCCGTCGTTGTTTTCGGTAAATGGCACATAACCGATGTTCAGCCCCAACTGTCCCATCTGTTCCTTCCATAGACTCTGCTTTGCTTTGTCTGCAGTAGAGTCAATGGCTTTGATTATTTCTGGAGAATTGTCTGTCAATAGGTAGAACTTTCCTCCAGAACAGTAGATGGTCTTAGTTGTGTTTTCGTTAGCACCAGCATCAATGACAGCCTTCTTTATGTCTGAACAGACATTTTCCATATACCGTCTTAGGTAATAGGAGCGCCCTTTCAGACTGACTGCGGCTTTCTTTGATGTGATGTTATAGAGAAATTTCTGAATGCCAGAAAGGTCTCCACCCACAAATAGTTGTTTATACACTTTTTCCATTAACTGTTGTTTATTGATTGTCTTTTTCTTCTTTTTCCTTTTCCTTTTCCTTTTCCTTCTCTTTCTTTACGGGATGAACAACACCATATCCAATGCTGGCATTCTTTCCAATACCTAAATTGTTTGGTATGGTGAGATTGCATGAGAAATCAGCATTGAATGCCATCATCTTAACGCCTTTATTTATAATAAGGTAAGGGTTGCCGATATCCGTTATTTTCACCAATAATTCTTTCTCCAGATAAATATCTAAGCCTTTCAGCATGGAAAGCAGGTTGGCTTTCAGGATGTTTTCAAGAAAGGTCACTCTTTCCACTACACCCTCGATGTTCTGATAGGCTTTATAGTTTTTAGAATTGAGAGGGAGCCATCTTGAAATATGGTAGTTGAACGACTGTTCCCACGTCTGAATTAGAAGTCTTGTAGGTCTGACGGATTTAGTACTGCATATTATCTCGCGTTCTCCAATACGCAGTTTGCCCCCTGATGCTAACAGGAATTTTCCAATCAGGTCGGCACCTTCCTCAATGCATACGATAGCGGCTTTTCCTCCCAAGCGTTTGTACTGGATGAGTGGGTATGAATAGCGGAACTGATTATCGTCAATGTGATTATGGAAAAGAAGGTTGGCATCTTCTCCAAGACTTTTGATCACTGCACCTCTGAAAAGAGGTATTTCTTGCTGGCTGATATCGGCTTCTGTTATTATGGTTAGTGTTCTTAGGTATTTCATCTTATGTTTTTCTAGATTCAGTCACAAAGATATGAAATAATATGTAATGTTATTCAAGGCTTAATTATAGTTTTGGGTTTTTTAACATAAGAATGCTGATATATAATCTGGTAAAAAAGTGCCGTTTACGACAACTGCGATTGTTAGACTGGAAATATATTCTCTTTATTGTATCTAATTGTGAAAAAAGTGTTATTTTTGCAGCGTAGATTTCATAATGAGAATTTAATTAATTAGTTTTGCACTCAAAAGTAGGACAAT
>AUXO012213903.1_pt1 | contig 14186 bp, 26 predicted proteins | sample 768731 | NCBI WGS metagenome assembly AUXO01 (sample SAMN02715735, study PRJNA202380) | gut metagenome | biome: sheep rumen | host: Ovis aries | place: New Zealand: Palmerston North | reverse complement strand
TTCCTGAACCCATAGATTAGTCCTCCTCTTCTACTTCGTCAATCTTGTTAGTCTTTTCGTCATCTTCCTCTTCGTCATCACCGTTGAAGTCGAGGTCGAAGTCGAACATTCCCTCGAAGGGGTTGCCGGTGTTTTTACCACCCATCATCATTGACATTGCCATCATCTGACCGAGGCCACCGAATCCACCGTTGTTACCACCGTTGTTACCACCCATCATCTGGCTGACCATCATCATCTTGACCATATTGCCAAGACCCTTGCCACCCTTGAAGGCGTTACCGAACATAGATACAATCTTACCGTAGAAGTAGGTACTTCCCATAAAGATGTGACGTTCAGGAACAACCTCACGGATTTCGGAGTTCTCATAGTCAATGACCTTGATGGTCTTCTTGTTGGCCTCGATGACACACTTTGGCTTGCCACCAACAAGGATGATGTCTCCGATGCTTACTTTGTTGGTAGGAATGATGAAGAACATCTCATCACCAACATTGAAGCAGAAGTTTGTTACGTTGGTGAGTGTACCCTTCTTAACGTTGTAGGTCTTGTAGTCACCATTGCTGCACTTGACGGCGATACCGCCATTCATTGTCAAACGACATTTGCCCGGTTCAATCTTACCGAACATTCCACTGAAACTTTTTTGAACGTTGTCAAACATAATAATTGATTTAATTTGTTATGTGGGAAAATTCCCGTTTATTTTTAAAAAATTCAATGATAGAATCCCAATCTTTCTCTGGTTCAAAACCACAGCGGTCATCTATACAGACATTGAAGTAGATTTTGCTGTCAACACAGTAGAACTCACTGTAATCAACTTCCGGATTCTCGTTCTCGTAGTCGAATTTGATTCCCTTTTGTGCAAGCACAGATTTGTATGTGTTGATTCTTAAAGGATATGCACCAGTCCACATAATCAGACAGATGTCTCCACGTTCTTGCATCAACTTCAATGCCTCGATTGCTTTGTCATACCATACGAGATTCTCACCACTCGGTTCCGGTTTCATTCCTACCATAATCGTGTCGTGAACATCAACGAGAACGTAGATTTTATCCCAATCTCTCAAGTATTTCAACTCAAATGCTTTCTCAAATGTCTTTATGATATTCATATCGGTTAGAATAATGGTTCACCCCAGTCTTGGTCGACATCCGGTTGTTTTATTCCGAGAATCAAATCACAAATCCAGTTCCTTGCATAGTCCTTTGAAATCATACTTCTGTCTTCGGAACAGAGACCAGCTTGACCACTTGGTTTTGCATCGAGAACGTTTTTTGTCTCCCTGCACTGTTGTAGTGTGAAACCCTTTGTCGGTTTGCAGTTTATGAAGAAATATGCAGTTGGTTTCTTGAAGTAGTCACCCCTCTTTGTTCTGTCCATATCGACATAAGTCGGTGTCATCACAAAGTTTGCCTTGAGGAATGTCTGCTCAGACCAAGGATTCTCCATAATGATTCTCAACCCTCTCATCTCCGCTGTTGCAAGCATCTTTACTGCAAGTCTGAAAAATGTCTCACGGTTATGACTCCTTTCGAGTATCATGTCTGTTTTCTCTTTCATCGTCTTCTTTCTGTAATTGACACAAGTCCAGAACATCGACATCTGTGAAAGGGCTGAGAAATATATGCAAGGAAAGAATGCAACGATGAGGTCATCCTTTGTTATATTGTCGAACAACGATGGTTTTCCATCATAACCTTTCTCTATCTCGGCAAACAAATCTATAACGTGGTCTGTCTCACCGAAGTTGTTTTGAATGTCATAGTCTTCGGCTGGTATCCCAAGTTTTATGAACTCGTTTTTAAAGGTACCGGATTGTTCAAAGAAACAATGAACCTTTCCTTTTATTTCCATTAAAATTTCCTTTTGATTATATCTACTGCCAACTTGTTGAGTGTCTTGTTGACATTTTTCTGCTCGTTTGATGAGAGTTCGTTGTATTCCGGATGGTCTTTCACAAACTCTTCGAGAGTGTCTGCTGAATATTCCTTGATGAGAAGACCCATCTGTTTCGGCATTTCGAGTTCACCGAGATGACTCATCACGTTTCCAAGTCTTGCTTCGGTGACATAGTTGCCAATCTCTGCAACGAGGTTTGTGCAAGTGTCGGAGAGTTCAACCTGAACCTTCTCTTTCTTTTCACTCTTCTCGAACTCGTTGAACTTCGGGTTCTTGTTTTTGATGATGATTCTCTCACCGTTGGCGAATCTGATGTCCTCAATCGGTTTGATTACAACACCCTCTGCATAGTTATTCTCAAGTCTTGGATAACCGAGACGTTCACCGATGGTACTGATGAAGATTGGGTTGTAGGCAAGACACTCATCGAGTGTTCCACGGAAGAGTTCTTTGTTGTAGAAGAAACCGAACTGCTCGAAAAGACTGTTGCACTTATCAACACCGAGATAGATATTCTTCTCACCGTCACTCACGAGAATGTCAAAGGCATAGAACTCGTGTTCTGGACAATACTGAATTCCCTTCTGAATCTTCGGAACATTACTCTTATAACCGTCATAACCACCACCGAAGAACTCACCGAATACTTGGACTTGGTTGATGTTCATCTCATTCTTGAGTGTCTCCATAATACCTATGGATGCACCTTTGAGACGACTTTCGGCGAAATCTTGGAAACCGTAGAATTTATCCTCTGCAGTCAATGCAGAACTTCTCTTACCGGTTATGATGCTTGAACCGTCGGTTATGATTGATGTGTTGCATCCGTCAACTTTCTCCGATACAGAGAAAAGCATATTTGGGCAACCCAAAAAATTGAGTGTCTCACGAACCTTTTCAATGAATGGTTCTCTGTAACTGTTTTCTATCGAACTGTATTTCTTGAATTCCATAATTATTTTTTTATTTCGTTAAACATATTTTCAAATGACCTGCCACCAAAAAACACCCTTTTTAAATCTTGATACAACCGAGTAAGTTTTCTATCCTGCTCATCTGTAAGATTGCAACTTGAGATGTAACACAAATCGTACAAGACTCCCATTTCTTCTCTATCCGGTTTCCAATTAGTTTCCATAAATTACTTTTTTTCTTTCTTTATTATTAAAGATAACAAAATAGAACCGAAAAGTATTCCAAGAATTACAAAAAGTGATATGGTTGTTGAAATGTTTATTTCGAAAAACTCGTGACCAATCATTTTGAATCCGATGAAGCAAAGCAAGACACCGAGTCCGTACTTCAAAATCCAGAATTTGTCATTGACACCGCTGAACAAAAAGAACAACGACCGTAGTCCCATTATTGCAAAGATGTTCGAGAAGTAGATGATGAATGTGTCTGTCGTAACCGAGAAAGCCGCCGGCACAGAATCTACTGCAAACACGATGTCAGAGAACTCGATGATAAGTAACACGATTAGTAATGGCGTGATGTGCATCTTACCGTCTATCGTCGTAGTGAAGTTATGTCCGTCGAGTCTTGTTGAGACAAAGAAGTGTTTGTTTGCAAACTTTACGACTGGGTGGTTTTCTGTATCTATTGTTTCATCACTATCTGGTTTGAACATCTTGACACCACTGAATATGAGTATTATACCGAAGATGGCGAGAACCCACGACACTTGTGATACAACTGCTCCCAACATAAAGATGAAGATGAACCTCATCACGATGGCAACAAGGATACCCCAGAATAGAACTCGGTGGTAATACTCTTTCGGTATTCCGAAACTGATGAATATCATCAACATCACGAAGATGTTATCCACAGATAGAGATTTTTCCAAGAAATAACCTGCAATGTACTGCTCGAAAATTTCCTTCCTGTAAATCTTCAGTGCATCGGAATACTCCATACCTGGCAAGATGATGTTGTCGAGTCCAGCTCTCTTTGCATATTGCAGAAGACCTTCCATATCTGTTATTCCGTGTACCCACTCCGCTTTGAAGAGTAAAACAAGACTAAACAACAGTGCAATACCAATCCAGACACCTGTCCATATTGCTGCTTCTTTGATACTTACAACGTGGTCGTCTTTGTGGAACACACCAAGGTCAAGTGCAAGCAACAATATTATTAAAACCAAAAATGCTGCAAAAAATATCATTCTTTATGGTTTAATTGTTATTGATTCTTCTTTTTTTAGAGGTACAAACAGAGCATAGTCGTTGTCATCCTCGAAGTGATTCACGGTGTCTGTGAACGTGTATCCAAATTTGTGTCTGATATATTCAAACTCTTTTCCGTTCCACTTTGCCCTATCTGCATTTCTTGTATCTCCGGTATACCAAGCACCTACCTCAAGGTCTTTCTTTGCTATGGCACCACAACGGATTAAGTTTGGAACTATTACATCATTGTAGAACACTCTCTCTTCGTCGGTTCTGCATACAGGAATGCTTGGGATGTCGTGCTCATTTTCGAAAGTTTTCAGACTTTCCCAATACTCTTTTGTAAATCTTTTATTCATTTTCTTCGTTGATTTTTTTCTCTCTTTTCCAAAACTCACAAGTATGACAATAGCACCGGAACTTATCCTTACCGTTTTGGTTGGATGGGTGTGTACATACAATCCCGTCAGGAATTCGAAAATCCAGTTTCGGGTCACGGTTTGCACACACGATGCAATGCTTTCCTTTCAGATGTTCAGCATAGAGTTTGTCACCGTAGATTGATTCTGTCAATTTATCTATCTGCTTGTCAACTTTATCCATCAACTTTTGAAGACGACTCTTCTTTGAATTGAGTTTACGGAGACGTGCATTCTTTGCTTTGAATATTTTACCCATTGTCATTTGTTTAGGCGAGTCTTAAATTGTTAAGTATTTCTTTCTTGACGGCGTTCTGATGACCACCAACGAGTCTTTCATACACGACAACGAGGTCATCTGTGTTGGTAAGACCGGTGGTCTCTGTGTAAGTTTTTGCAAACTCGTTGAACGAAGGATAGTTCTCTCTATCCCACACCCTTTCATCTGCAAGCAGACAGATTGATGTGGTGAGGTCTGCCAAGTCTTCCTCCTCAAATGTTTCGTAGAGAATACCGGCCTCATCGAAACTTGCACAAATTTCGTTCATATCTGGAACGGTACCGCCACTCAACATAACGAGAGTTTTGTCTTGGTTTATCCACTGCTGCAAGTCCTCATCGTCCCAATGCTTTCTTACATACTCACACACACCGTGAGTCGTCTGGACACCTTTGTTCTGACCGTCAAGGTGTCTCAAGACAATACTGTACATCTTGTAACCTTTTTTCTCTTCCATTTTATTCTGTCAATTCTTCAATTTCTTTTAATACTTTTTCTTCGATTTTATCTGCACTCGGATATATGATGTTTGGTGCAATCGCATTTGGTGCAATAGGTTTCGGTGTGATATCTTCTGGTGTTATCACAACATCCATAACAATTTTGTCTATCGGTTTGGTTATGATGCAATCGACATCAACCACACCTCTGTCTCTGTCATATTCAACAGACCGTATTGTTATTTTGTCCATGATTATTCCTCCTTTAACAACCACTCGACATATTTCTTTGTACTGTCGATACTTATTTTTGCCATTGTTACTATATGGTCTGTTGAGCAAGTACCGAAGTCTTCTATCCTTACGATTGCTTCACAACCTTTTGCATAACACCTTACTGTGTACCTATATGAATCTTTGCCGTCAAGTTTGAATGAGGCGTTATTCTTATATCCTTCTTTTTTAAGGAGTTCAAGAACCTCTTCACCCTTTTCGACAGCATCTTGCACATTGTCACACACGGTGTATCTGCATCGTTCAACTTGGAATGGTGAGCGTGAGTCCTCGTGTGGTATTGAACTGTAACGGAACTCAACCGTTATTAAAAATTTAATCGACGAATCCATAGTTATTTTTCTTTAATGACACACTGTTTGAGTATGTCGATTGTTAGAATGTTGTTATTTTCTCGAGCAAGGTCGTCGAGTTTGTTCAGGTCGAACTCGGTAGGTTTGAACTTGAACTGAATCCAGTTCGGCTCACGTTCACGGTAGTCGAGCCACGAGTCGGTCTCGTCTTTTTCGAGAACAAGTCTCACCATACGGAGGAGTCTTTCACCCGCTTGTTTTGACACAACGAAACCAGAGACATCGTAACCCTCACTGACACCACGACTGTTCCAATACTCACCATCTTCGGGGCGACTGTCTGGGGCGACATAATGCACACGTTGGTTATACTGTCCCTCAAACTCTGTGGTTATTCCACCAATGATACCGAGAGTACCCCAAGATGTTGATGTTCCTTCGATACAGTACATCTCGTTGTTGGAGTTGATAAACATCGGAATATCATATATGTTCTTGTGGTTGAGTTCGGCATTTTTAATCATATGGTCAATTTGTTCCTTTAATTGACCGAGAGATAGAGTTACGATACCGTTCCTCTCCTCCTCACTATCATACTTGCTTTTGTATTGTGAGCACTGATAGTTTTTGAATTTTTCCTTGTCGAGTATCATATTGTTAGAATTTACCGTCGTTGATGAGTTTGAAGCTTCCATCGGTGACGTTCTTTCCGAAATTGACGAGATTGACTATTTCTTCAATCGTGTTCTCGGCGAACAGTTTTGCAACAATATCTGCCTGCTGGTAGGTGTCGAATACGAACATCTCCTTCCAAGTCCCACATATTTTCTCCTTCCAGGCGAAATAGTCAAGTTCGTGGATGGCGGGTTTATCGGCGGTTTTCTTCTGTGAGAAAGATACAATCCACTTGCTTTCGGCTGATTCGAGATTGTCTTCATTAACCGTGAAATCTTCACCATCCTCTCTTGAGGCAATGAGGTATTTTGTGTAGAGAAAATCGTTACGTACTTCGTGTGATACACCTTTGACGTAGTACACCTTTTTGGTTGAGATTCGTCTTTTATAGACATATTCATCACTCTTGTCTCGAGTAACATATCTAACTTTGTCGCCCTTTTTGAACTTGTCGCTGTACTGGGTTTCAAAGTATTCCTTGTTGTTGAAATCAAGGAACGGGAACTGTCTCTTGAGGTCTTCGAGTTTGTACAGACCACCGACTTCGAGCATATTCCCTATGGGTTTTACAACCTTTACCGTTGCTATAAATTTCTTTCCTTTCATTTTATTCATTTATTTTTGATTCATTTATTTTTTTCAAAGATACTATTTATTTTCGAAAAAACAAAAACTAAATTCAATTGTTTTCGTTATTGATGAGGTATCTCAAACCTACGGTTAAAAATGCTGATGATTCGTCACGTAACGTATTTTCACCGGTTGAATGTATTGTGAAGTTTTGTGAGAAACCAACCTCACTCATAAACCACAAGTCTTTTGTTATTGGTTTGTTCCAACCGACACCTATGATTGCTGCCATAAAGAATATTGAACGTGTCTGTGAATATGCAAGTGTGGTTCCTCCACTGTTGATTCTAGGTTTCAATTCGACAAACCCATATGGCATTCCGTCACGTGTAGACACAACAACACCAATACCACCGGTTATCATCGCTTGTTCGAATTCTGTATTTGTGAATCCGTAACAGATTCCACCACGAAAGCGAAGAGCGACTGCTTCGTTCATAAACACGTAGTATTCAAGACCTCCGTTGATTATGGCAGAATATGCCTCGAATTGATGGGAGAACGATGTTGATGCCATAACATTTGTAGCACCGGTTAAGTTAATGGAGGCAAACATATACGATGTTTGTGAATGCTGTGCTTTGACACCACCAACAAAAATGATGGTAAGCAATACGATAAATATCTTTTTCATTTTCAATTTGTTTTAAATGGACACCAATCCGGTATAATACATTTCTGAAATTTGTTGAGTGTCGTGTCGATGTACGTGCCGAGTTTTTCGTCATTGTACTTTTCACCACTCATACCTTTGTTGTTTGCATTTTCGTGCTTGCAGTAGAAGTCGTAATCTGGTTCATCAAAACTGTCGAAGCAACAACCAGTGTATTCGACTCTGTTGCAGAACGGACACTCACCACAGTGGTTGACTTCAATTTTTTTTGTGATTGTGATTTCCATATCTTACATTTTTTCAAGTATTTTACCAACATAGTCAAGATGCTCACTGCTCATCTGTTTGCCGGCGAAGTTCACGAGAAGGAACACCTTGATGACATCTTCGTCTGTGGTGTTTCTACCCATTCGTGCCAATGTGAAACAAGTGATGTCCTCGAATTTTCTCTTTGCAATGCTCGAAAAATCGGAGTAGTATTTTCCGTTTTTGTCTGGAAATTCATCTGTGAGAAAACCATACAGGGCGTTGAGTCTCTGCTTGCCGTCGATGATGTCGTAAAAGGCAATCTCCATATCACCACTCTTCATCTTCTTTTCAACCTCGACGAAATCGTGTTCTCTCACGACGATTTTACCACAGTCGATTCCACGATAGATGGATTCAATCAGGTTCTGCTTGTCTTCAAGACTCCAGCAGAAGTCTCTCTGATAGTATTGCTTGTTTCCGTCTTTGTCTATAACAAACGGATTCCAGTTGAGGTCTTTCATTTTAACCTTTTTACCGTTATTGTCGGTGATGTAATAGGCATTCTTGAACAAATCCATACCGAGAACGGAAATCATAGAACCAATCGAATACGAAACCAAGTTCAGTCTCGGCATATTCTTGAATTTCGAAAACGGGTCATAACCGACGAACAGAGGGTCTTTCTTCAGTTTATCTGTCGGAACGGTAAATGTTTTTCCGTCAAAATTACGGGCACTGTCTGCTATTTTTACGTCACAGTTATCATCGTTGATAGCAACGACATAACCGTTTGTGATTGTATCCTCTCTTGAATAACGGTCAACTTCAATCGCTTTAAGACTAACAAAGTCACCAACCTTTATCGGTGAGTTCACATATTCTATTGCTTCGTTGCAGAGGTCTCTCATTTTTTCTTGTTTTTAATTGTTACTTTTTCGTTTTAATTTCTGATGCAAAGATACAACCTTTTTTTAAACTGACCAAATTTTTTTTCAAAAAAATTTAATTTTTTTCGTAAGTGATTGATTTTTTGTTTGTTTGAATTGAAATTTTTTTTCAACACCTATCAAAAACGTCTTGCAAAATGCAATTTCCGTACTTAATTTTTCAGAATTTTGGCATCAGTATCTTTATTGTTTTATCTTTTTGTGTAGAATGATATCGGCGTTTCCCTTGAAACCCAAGTGTCTCCAGAACTTGATTGCCTCATCCAGTGGGAACAGGTGGATTTCGAAAGGTTTATACTTTGAAATGACAAACTCAACCATTGCCTTTCCATATCCCTTTCCCCTCTCATCCTTTCTTACCTCTATCCTGTTGATGTGAATGTCTGTTATGATGTTGCACTCCTTATCCATCTTGAGGTTATCCACCCTTCCGAGCACACATCCGACAATCTTGTCATCGACACTCATAACGTATATGAACTCGTTGTCACTTGCCTGCTCTCCGTAACCGTTGTCAAACAGTTCAAACTGCTTTCCAATTCTCACTGGGAGTTTCCTGTAAGGTTTGAATGTCGTCATTTCAGAAAACGTTTTTCTTGATTAGTCTCGGTTCGTTGATTGGGATACTGTATCCAGCCGGAGTCTTGGTCCAGTGTTCGTACTCCTTCTCGATGTCGGTAGGTTTTCTTGTGAAGAACGGAGTCTTCTGTTTCTTATACGTGTAATACCCCTTTTCGTCGGCGTAGAGACGTTTTCTCAACTGGTATGGGGTGTGGATACTCCCATAACCCCAATAGACTTGTATGGAGGCATCTAACACGATTTTGTCCTCACCGAGTGCTCTCATATCTTCGAGCGAGCCGCTTATCTGTTCAACCTCTATCCGGACAAACGAACCGTTGGGTTGTTTCAATGTTTCTTCGATTGGGTATCTCATATTGGTTGTTTATTTGCTGTATATAATTTTTCAGGGCGTTGTTTTTGCTATTCGTTACCCTTCCATCCGATGACCTTCTTGCAAATCTCCCAAAGTTCCGGAGGCATCTGGTATGAGTATTCATCCAAATCGTCCTGAACTCCCCACATTGGGTCGTACATAACAGACTTGATGTCGGACGAGTATCTGTGCATACCAATCCACAATGCATAGTCGAGCATATATTTAGGAAGAGTCTCGTAGAAGTCAAAAGTGAATAGCGGTTTGTCTTTCAAAAATGCTTCACGTTTTTCTTCAAGAGAGTTGAACTTGTCTGTTATGTCTTCCGGGTCGTACTCCAAGTCAAGATACCCCTTGATTCTATTGAACAAAGAGGTTGTTTGGGACGAGTCATTCGACAATTCACCTTTGATGGATTTCCAATGTGCTTCCTCTATCTTCCACTCGTTGCCACAATCTCTACACCGGTTCACCGGAAGAGTGTCCAACTTTCCGTCAATTTTGCCGCTGCTTCCACTTGAGAAACTCGAAGCGGAACCAAACAGGAAATGTGAAGACGAACTTGTCGTGTAACTCTTACCACTACCGTGAATCTCTCCCTCGGTCCTTCTTATCTGGTTGATGACGTTTGTGGAACCACACTTCGGACATTTTGAATTTCTTTCGTCCACCCACTTTTTCATTTCTCGATATTCCTCACGTTCTTTTTGGTCAAGTTTTGACCTGTACTCTTTGAGAAATGAGTCAATCAACGACTTACGTTCTTGGTAGACTCTTTTCTTTTCGGCAAAGTATTCACGTCTTGCTTTTTCAGCGGCCTCTTTCTTTGCCATACGGCGTTTTCTGATGTTGAAGATGTCGAACATAGTTTTATTGTTTTTGTGTTTAAAGTTTTGTATCGAAGTGAATCTTTATTTTCCCCTTTCCTCTGTGTGTGGAACTCATTGTTGCATATCCAACACATTTCATCTTGACTGGGCAAGTAATCCATTTCTCTCTTGTCTCAATCACATCTGGGACATCGTTCTTTGTTGGTTGGAATATGTGGTTCTCAATCTTTTTGTAGTTAATCGGTTCAAATATCCAAGCATAGGCGTAGTCATTTTCGAAACCCATTGCCAAAAAGCAACCACTGATTGAGGTGGATACACATACACGTTTTGTCTTTTCGTCTTCAAATTCGAGACCGTTTTCTGGTATACGAGGTCTGAACATCGTTCCGTCGGGATGTTTGTACCGAGACAAGTGGAAAAGTCTTACCGTATCTGTGAGTTTGTATTTTCTCATAACTATAGTTTTTGATGCAAAGATACAACCTTTTTTTAAATCACAAAATTTTTTTTCAAAAAAATTTAATTTTTTTCGTAAGTGATTGATTTTTAGTTTTATTTTTTTAGTAATTTTTTTACAAGTACACTATAAACTCTTGATTTTTCTATACTATTTTTTTCAAAGATACTATTTTTTGGTGTATAAACAAAAAAGAAGGAGGGTTTCTCGACCCCCCTTCAAAAAAACTACTCTGTCTTGTCTTCCTCTTTCTTGGGTTTTAGAAGTTTCAAAAATTCCAAGATTTTCTCGATGAATGTGTAAGTCCACAAACCGTTGGCGAAACCGGTACAGAAAACAACAGTTCCTGCAAATGTCAACCAACTGTCTGCACAGTTAAAGCAGAATCCTGCAAAACAACCACTGTTAGTCCATACACCGATACCAACTGCAAGGAAACAACAAACAATTGATGAAACAAAACTCAACAACTGTTTAGGCCATTTCTTGTCTGGGTACTTCTCATCGATGTGAAAAAGATTTTTCAACCACTGTGTCAATGCAACAGTAAGTGCTGCTACACCGGCAAAACTAAAATCTAGTGAAATCATTTTTTTATTATTTTTATTGTATATCAATCGTATTTGTCATATTTTATAACATTGTCAGTTACGATTGTCATAATCTCAACTATTTCAAGATTAAGTTTGAAATCCTTATCGTGTGTACCATACCACCATCTATGAAGAACCAAGTCATTACAAGCAACCTTTGCACCACCTACATTCTTGAACACTTTTGCTTTGTCGAGTTCTCCGAATATGTCAGTACCGAAGGTTTTTTTACCATTGTAATATTTTCCATCATCGGAATTACGGATGACGAATCTTTTTGTTTCTTTAGAATTCATCATTTATAATTTCCTCGATGTCGTCTTCGTTGAAACGGAAATCGTTAATCTTACCGTCTTCGTCAATATTGATGATTATATAATCACCGTAACCACTGTCCTCGATTGCCAAGAAATCTGGTACATAACAATCAACCTCACGGAGGACTTTACCGTTGTATCCGATAAACGAGATTGTATTGTCGTCACAAGTCTTGTAATGAGTTTCTGCAGTGGTACCCTTTGGCCAATCCTTAATCTTTCCAGTCTTGATGTCGATGTCGAACACCCAGTTTTTCTCACCGTCGATTTCCTGTACGAGTGGCATTCTTGGGTTGTCGTCATCATCACTCTCACCGTTTATATCTGTGTCTTCCCAATAACGGACACCGGCACGGACTCTAACATATTTGATTTCGGAAATCTTCGGAACATAGTTCTTTCTCTCTTCTTCCAATCTTTCGTTTCTTTCGTCTTCGGTTTCGAGACCATTTACATCAACATCCCAACCGTTTTCTTTAAGGAACTTGATTCCGTTTGAAGCGTTTTCGGAAGTTGAGATAACATCCTCAATATTTTCGAAATCTTCCGGTACTTCAAGTTCAACACTTGCATTAATAGTCAAAATCTTCTTCATCTTTTTACTTTATTTTATATCTTTCATCTAAATCATTCTTACAGCAAGCGACTTCATTAATGTCTTGGATAACTTCGATGGAAACAATCTCGTGATAACCGTTTAATTCATTCCAGTATATACTTTCTGCTTCTGCAAAATTATGAGCAATGACAATGTAGTTATCGTTGCTATAGATGTTGTTCTTTGTTACAATTTTGAAAGCTCTCTTTTCGTTTTTGTAATCTCTTTCCATATTGATATGTTTGTTTAGTATAAAAATAACAAAAGTGAGTGAAATTTTTTGCTTTCACTCACTTTTTTTCCTTATTTCTATCCGTTAGAATCTTACACAATCAATGTATCCGTTATCTACAAGATAGTGGTAGATTTCCCAATACCGGAATGTCGTTGTTTCATTTATCGCTTTCCGAATGTGTTTTATATCTACTTTATACAACAAGCGACCCCTTTTCCTCGTTTTGAAATTTATTTCTGATGTGTCGTTGTTAAATGATGCACGTACACCTGCAAGTTTTGTTGAAGAGTTTATGTTGTTCAGTATTTCGGTGTCAGTCATATCTTTCACCCTTTTCAGATATATCATATCTTTGAAGGTGTCTTGCATATACTTGAACTCGGTGTTGAACTCATCTTCGGATATGTCGAACTCCGTATATTCCGTATTGTTTTTGGTGTATGTCTCGAACTCACCCGTACTTATACCCAATATGTGTGGGCAAAGTTTTATTGGTACGTGTACTTTGATGTTTATCTCACCGTTTGTGAATTCAACCAAGGTGTATGTGTTACCGAGTTTGTCGATTGAGGATTCTATTATATAAAAGTTAATACCGAAATCAACATTACGTTTCAAGAACTCTTTCACAATCGAGTCTTTGACTTTATAGAAGATACCCTTGAATCCCATCTCATTCTCTTTGTGAAGATGGAAATGGGCGTTGGTATTTCTGATTGCTTTCAGAAGTCTTGTCGTGTCGATTTTATTTGGTTTCATCCTTTTTTTCTTTGATTGAACAATATATGTCGTTACTCAATTCCCTTAACACCCTTCTCTTTTTCTCCAAATCAGATATGATGTCATCTATACTATCTGTATAACCGGATAGTTTTGAAGTTAAGAAATCGACCTTTTCCTTTTTATAAGTCTTCTCGTCGATTTCCGGATTTACCCAGTAGTATGTATTACTGTATGTTATAAGTGAGTAAATTTGAAGTTCTTTTCGATTGTTATCACAGTCGAAGATTTTAAAGTTACCACTTAAGTCACAGGTTAAATCATTTATCTTTTCGGTAGAAAGATACTCGTCTATGATACTTTTACTATACGGACTTTTTCTTATTTCTGGTTTAATTGACATAATAATGTCTTTGTTCCAGTCCATATGCCGGTTGTATACTTCAATAAATTCTTCAAGAGTCATAATATTTTTTTTCAAAGATACTATTTTTTCCCCAAATATCAAATGAGTTTTTTACATTTCTGTGTATATTCCTCATCCATAGAGATAAAATTATATCTGTCAGA
>AUXO017728633.1_pt1 | contig 14188 bp, 13 predicted proteins | sample 768731 | NCBI WGS metagenome assembly AUXO01 (sample SAMN02715735, study PRJNA202380) | gut metagenome | biome: sheep rumen | host: Ovis aries | place: New Zealand: Palmerston North | reverse complement strand
AAACCCATGATTGAAATAGGTGGTATGCCCATCCTTTGGCATATCATGAAGGAATACACCTACTATGGCCATAATGAGTTCATCATCTGTGCCGGTTATAAGCAGGAGTATATCAAGGAGTGGTTCGCCAACTATTTCATTCACAACAGTGATATCTCGTTTGACTTCCGTAATGGTAAGAATGAGATGACCGTTCACCACAGCAATCTGGAGCCTTGGAAGGTGACGGTAGTGGATACCGGCTACAACACCTTAACCGGTGGACGCGTGAAGCGCATCCAGGAGTATGTGAAGGGCGAGACCTTTATGTTGACCTATGGTGATGGTGTTTGCGATGTGGACATCAATAAGATCATTGAGTTCCACAAGAGCCACGGAAAGATTGCCACTCTGACCGCTGTTATTCAAGCCCAGGAGAAAGGCGTGCTGAATATTGATGAGAACAACTCCGTCCGTTCCTTCCGTGAGAAGAATATCAGTGATGGCGCTCCGATCAATGCTGGTTACATGGTGCTGGAGCCCAAGATCTTTGATTACATTGATGGTGACTCTTGTATCTTTGAGAAAGGCCCGCTCACTCAACTTGCCGCAGAGGGTCAGTTGATGTCATATACACACCGTGGATTCTGGCAGTGTATGGATAACATTCGTGAGAAGAACCTGCTGGAGCAACTATTGATTGATGGTGTGGCTCCTTGGAAGAAGTGGGAGAGAGAAGTCCCGATTGTGAAATAATTGAGAGTTAAAGATTAGGAGATTATAGTTATGGCAATGAGATTATCTAAATCCGTTGTAGGAAAGAAAGAAGCTGATGCCGTATCCGACATCATTATCAACTGCGGTTACCTGGGTATGGGTGAGTATGTGGGCCTCTTTGAAAAGGAGATTGAAGCCTACCTTGGCAATCCTGCCTACCGTGCAGTTTGTGTAAATAGTGGTACTGCTGCCTTGCACCTTGCTATTGCAGCCGTTACTAAACCTGGAGATGAGGTGTTGGTGCCCACCTTTACGTTTGTGGCCACCTATCAGGCTATCATTGCGGCCCATTGTGTGCCTGTGAGTTGCGATATTGATCCCGACACACTTTTGATTGATTTGAAGGATGCAGAGAAACGTATCACCCCTAAGACCAAGGTGGTGCTTCCTGTGTTTTATGCCAGCAATACTTGCAATCGTGCTGAAGTTTATGCTTTTGCCAAGAAGCATAATCTTCGTGTAGTAGAGGATGCTGCCCACGCTTTTGGCTGTGTACAGGATGGCTCTAAGATTGGTGCAGATGGAGATATGATTTGCTTCAGCTTTGACGGAATCAAGAACATCACTTCTGGTGAGGGTGGGTGTATAATGACCTCTGACCCGGAGGCTTTGCAGTATGTTCAGGATGCTCGTTTGTTAGGCGTGATGAAGGATTCCGAGAAACGTTATGCTGGTCTTCGTAGCTGGGACTTTGATGTAGTGAATCAGGGCTACCGCTACCACATGAGCAATATCTTTGCGGGTATTGGTCGTGAGCAGTTAAAGCGTCTGGAGCCTGAGTTCGCACCTAAGCGTAAAGCTCTAGCTTATCGTTATTACGAAAACCTGAAGGATGTTAAGGGCGTGAAGTTGATTAGAGGTATTGACTTCAAGAACACCATTTCCTTCATCTATCCCGTGATGATTGATGATGGTAAGCGTGATATGATTAAAGATAAGCTGAATGAGGCCGGTGTTCCTACTGGCGTTCATTACAAGCCCAATCATCTTCTTAGTCTATTCAAGACTGACTATGAATTGCCCGCAGCAATGCAAGTGTATGAAGAGATTATTACTTTGCCTCTGCATCCGGAGTTGAGTTTGGAAGAGGTGGATATGATTTGTAGTGTTATCAAGGAGAACCTGAAATGACAGAAAAGCCATTAGTGTCCGTCATCATCAATTGTTATAACGGGGAGAAGTTTCTTCGTGAGGCGATTGATAGCGTGATAGCACAAACTTACGAGAATTGGGAGCTGGTGTTCTGGGACAACCAGAGCACCGACTCCACTCGTGAGATTGTTGAGAGTTATAAGAATCCTAAGATTAAGTATTTCTATGCACCTAAGCATACTCCACTTGGAGAGGCGCGTAATCTGGCTGTAGAAAAAGCAAACGGCGAGTATATCAACTTCCTGGATGCGGATGATGTGTGGAGTGTGAATAAATTGGAAGAACAGGTCCTGCGTATTGTCCCCGCAGAAGTAGAGGTAATATATACTCCATTTGAATTGCTTATAGGAGAAAATGAATCCCCGAACAAAAAAATGCATAATCATTACTTATACTTGCAGTCTCATCAATTACTAGAGGGTGACTTGTTTCCAGCGCTCCTTCTCGAAAACTATATAATTTTCTCGAGTGTATTATTCCCCAGACGCTTCTTTGTCTCTCTCGGAGGATTAAACACTCAATTTCAGCTTTATGAGGACTGGGAACTGTTGCTGAAAATGGCTTTGAGAACACAATTCGCAGTAGCTGAATGCACGACCACTTATTATAGAATACATAGCAATAACACCACCACAAAATATGGACTATTGGGCCTCTCCGAAATGCGGGATATCTTAACTGCATTACCCGATTCAAAAGAAGTCACCATGGCTATCCAAAGAAATGAAACTCGCTATGCCGCCCATGTTTTTCTGGTAAAAGGTCGTATTATAAAGGGACTTAAGTATACATATGAGAGGGGAAGCTTTTTGTTCCTTACTCAATATATGTGGAACGTAATAAAAGAAAAGATAAGATAAGGAATGCGTTTTATTGATCTTATTTTTACCTTGTTTCTTCTTACAAATTCGCTTGATCCTGCGGGGTACTATGGTAAAGCGAAGTATATATTGTTCGTGATTTTGGTCATATATGGCTTATTTAGCTTTGTTAAGAACAACAATCGAATCACATACGCAAGCTTTACCACGGTCATTTCGTTTTTATTTCTTCCCTTATGGGGAATAATAGTTGCCTGCGTTTCAGGTTATCGAATAGATGAAGGATTCGCCCAGAGTCATCTTCTTTCCCTTTATTTTGTTCTTCTCTTTTTTTATCTAATCACAGTGAAGACGGAGGTGCTCCTGAAGTTGCTATGGCTTAATGGATTACTCCTTTCTATTTTAACACTTTCTTTTTTTGCCCTTTCTCAGTTTATACCAGCGTACTTTGACATAATCTATAATTTGGGCCTCGATTCTGGGAGTTTTTTGACAGCTAATAATAGAAATTTTGCGGGTATTATAGTTAATGGTCTTTACTTTAAAAGCGGTCCGCTTATTATATTCGCCTTTATTTATAATCTCTATCATTATTCAGGTAGAGGTAAGTTTGTTCTTTCATGCATTCTGTTTCTTTCGCTCGTTTTCTCAGGTTCTAGGACTCCGGCTTTGGTTAACATTTTTATTCTGCTTTTGTTTTTTTATGATAAGATTGTAGGAAGCCGAAAGAGTATTCTTCTGATCATTTCCATTCTCTTTTTAATCTCATATATTGTTATAACCCTTGCCGTTGATAAAGGTGGCGATGGATCCAACAGTCTGAAATTTGAGAATATACAATCATACATCGAAGACTTATCACAAGGTTTACATTTTTTATTTGGCTCTGGAGTAGGTAGTCTCTTCTATGCAAAAGGCAATGGGGCATATTTGGCTTTCACAGAGTTGTCATATCTGGATATTTTGAGAATGTATGGACTTCCTTTGGGCTTTTTCTTAATATATCTATATGGCTCACCATACCTGAAGGTTCGTCGTTTCTTTAAGTATTCTTTATTCCTAAAACGCTATTTTGGCGGCTATATACTTTACTTGGTTTTGGCGGGGACGAACCCAATTCTCATGGGCTCAGTCGGAATGCTAGCTTTCACTGTGTTTTTAGCAATGTCCAACAGGATTAATATTTTATACAAGAAATCAAAGACAATAGAGGATATATGGAGAACGTGTTAGTTATGATGTCGACGTATAATGGTGAACATTATATTAGGGAACAATTAGAAAGCATTAGGGCTCAAATAGGGGTGAGAGTCTTTTTGTTAATCCGTGATGACGGGTCCTCGGATAATACATTAGGAATACTAATGGATTATGCATCCTTCAATAAGGATATATCTATTATAGAAGGGACCAACTGTGGCGCAATTAAAAGCTTTTATCAGTTGATGGAATATGCTGTGATTCATTTCCCTGATTATAACTATTATGCATTTAGCGATCAGGATGATTTCTGGTATCCAGACAAACTCAGCAGGGCTATAAGTATGAATCAAAGGAAAAGAGATCTCTATTTCTATCACTCATGTTATGATGTTGTTGATGCAGATTTGAACCTCCTATATAGAACGACGACATCAAATAGTTATGGAACACTAGGTGATGCTTTGATTGCAAATCCGTCTATTGGTTGCTCTGAAGTATTTACATTTCGCGTCTTAGAGCATGCGTCAAAAATAGCCTCTTACAAAATGGAAAAGGAATCATACTATCCTTACCATGATTTGTGGGTTTATCTTGTGTCTTTAATAGTTAAAGCGGATGTTATATTTGACGATTTCAGTGCATTGAAATATAGACAACATGGGCATAACGTTATTGGGACTAGGAAATCTAGGATAAAAACTTTTAAGCTGCAGCTTCATAATTTGCTATCCAACAAAGGAATAAAAAGCAGTTTTGCCAAGATGCTACTAGATTTATACAGTGTCGATGATGATATACGAGAAACGCTAGAGAAAGCGGCATTTTATAAAAAGAGTTTTTTGTCACGTTTGGCGCTTATATTTAATCCCGATTTCAAAACAAGGAATTCTCACAGAAATGTAGCCTTTAAACTAAGTGTACTTTTGGGCCTTTATTAGAATTCATTTTGTATAGATTTTCAGTATGACATCCAGAGTTAAGATCATAAGGATGACAACTGTCCCCTCTTCATTGAATACCTTTTGCAAAGGTACGTTACTTGCATTATCAAAAAAGTATGAGGTAGTGGGTTTGTCATCACCTGGCGAAGATTTAGATGAGGTCTCTAGACGAGAGGGTGTTAAGGTAATCGGTGTTCCGATGGAACGCCATATTCGTATTTCTAAGGATTTCAAATCTTTATTTAATCTTATCCGCGTCTTTTCCCGTGAGAAACCTACTATGGTTCATTCAATGACCCCAAAAGCGGGGCTTCTCGGAATGATTGCATCCTGGATTACCAGAGTTCCGATAAGAGTACATACATTTACGGGGCTTTTGTTTCCCACTTGTTCGGGTTTAAAGAAAACTATTTTAATTCTATCTGATAAGCTAACGTGTTCCCTTGCAACCCATATTATCCCAGAAGGAGAGGGGGTTAAAAACGACTTGATTTATTTCAACATAACAAAGAAACCTATTCAGGTTTTAGGATACGGCAATGTGAGAGGCGTTGATATGGATTATTATTCAAGGCGTCCTATTGTGTCGCAAATTGCAGAAACAATTCGAGAAAAAACAGGTGATTCCTTCGTGTTTCTTTTTGTCGGTCGCATTGTAAAGGATAAAGGTATAAATGAGCTTTGTTTAGCCGTAGAAAGATTGTCTTTAATCAAATCATTTAAACTATATTTGGTCGGTAAATATGAAGAGGGGTTAGATCCAATTTCTGAGAGATCTCATGAAATAATAAAAAGCAATTCGTCCATTGAGTTTGTTGGAACAAAGTCTGGGGATGAGCTTTTAGCATATTATGCGGCCTCTGATTGTTTTGTGTTTCCAAGTTATCGTGAAGGTTTCCCCAATACTGTCTTGGAGGCTGGCGCTATGGGGTTGCCCTCTATTGTAACAGATATTAATGGGTCTCGAGAAATCATACTTGAGGGAAAGAATGGTGTTATTATTCCTTCGCATAATGTAGATTCATTATATGATGCGATGCTGTTTATGATGGATAACGTAGAGAACCGTAAAAAGATGGCCAGTTGTGCTAGAAGCATGATTGCTTCACGTTATGAGCAGGGATATGTGAGAAAGTGCTTATATGACTTTTATGATAAAATATTAGAACCATATGTATAAACGCTATTTAAAACGTTTTTTTGATTTTTGGATATCTCTTGTGGTATTGATTGCCATCAGCCCGTTGCTGCTGGTCGTGACTGTTTGGCTTTATTTCGCAAACAAAGGAGCCGGGGCATTCTTTACACAAGAACGTCCCGGCAAGGATGCAAAGATATTCAAGGTCATTAAGTTTAAGACTATGACAGACGAACGGGATAATAACGGAGATTTGCTGCCAGATGAGGATAGATTGACAAAGGTTGGAAAGTTTGTGCGGAGTACATCTATTGATGAACTGCCCCAGTTAATTAATGTTTTAAAAGGTGATATGGCGCTCATTGGACCAAGACCGTTACTACCTAAGTACTTGCCACGTTATAGCACAGAGCAAATGCGACGCCACGAGGTGCGCCCGGGTATTAGCGGATGGGCGCAATGCCATGGACGGAATGCTATTAGTTGGACTGAGAAATTTAAGCTTGATGTATGGTACGTAGATCATGTGTCGCTTTGGACAGACATCAAAATTATATGGATTACGATTTTAAAGGTGTTAAAGCGAGCTGATATAAACGAAGCCGGGCAAGCTACGATGGAAGAGTTCAATGGATATAATTAATATGATATAAAGATGAGTAACCCGCTTATTAGTATTGTCGTTCCTATCCATCAGATAGACAGATATTTAGGTATTTGCGTGGAGAGCCTGTTAAATCAGACTTATAAGAACATAGAAATCATACTTGTGGATGACGGCTCACCAGATCGTTGCCCTGAAATTTGTGATCTTTACGCGAGTAAGGATGCTCGTATTAAGGTTATCCACAAGAATAACGGAGGCCTTGTATCTGCTCGTAAAGCAGGTTTGCTATCTGCAATGGGTGAATATGTCGGATATGTAGATGGTGATGATTGGGTTGGCCCTGGATTTGTTGAGTCTTTGTTTACGGCTATTGCAACGGCAGATGCAGATATCGCCGCTGGTGGTTATAGCCGTGATTTATTTGCGCGCACAGCACACTTCACTGACAAAATGCCTTGTGGCGTCTATGAAGGCGACCGTTTGGAAGACTTGCGATGCAAAATGATATCTTTAGGAGAGTTCTTCAGAATAGGCGTTTCAACTTATGTGTGGAACAAGCTATTCAAGAGAGAACTCCTTCTAGAAGCCCAACTCCCAGTTGACGATGCTATCTCAATTGGAGAAGACGCTGCAGTAACTTATCCTGCCATTATGTTAGCAAATAGGCTTGTCATTACAGACACATGTGCATATCATTACCGCCAGCGTGAGGATTCTATGCTGAAGAAAGTGGCCTCTTTCGCATCTGACGCCAAAAAGCTTAGATATCTGTATGATTACATGTTTAGGTTTGCATTAGATCAAGATGAGAAGTATCACTTGCCAGAACAAGTGGATGACTTTGTCCTAGGCATTTGTATGATGCGCTCAGGTAGTCTCTCTAGCTTCGGTAATGAAATTCAGGGAAAGAAGGTCGCCATCTATAGCGCTGGCACATTTGGTCAGCAATTATACAACAAGTTGCATCAATCATCGCTTTGTACTCTTGTAAACTGGGTAGATGATGACTATTGGGAGTATCGTCGCTGCTGTTTAGACGTTAACCCGGTAGAATCGTTGTCCAAGGGTGGCTTTGATTACGTGCTTGTCGCCACTTTGGATAGCGTGTTAAAAGAGAGTATCGCATCCCGTTTAATGGATTGCGGCGTCCCCAAAAGCAAGATACTGACCGTTAACAGCCCAGAGAATAGACGCAAGAAAATAGAAAGCTATTTACTTAACGCTGAATAGTTATGGATTTTATAAAGCAGGTAAAAGAGTCAAAAGGTACTAACCTGTTCTGGGTGGGGCAGGCTGGTTATATCGTGAAAAGTGCAGGTGGTAAGCTATTAGGTGTTGATCTTTACTTGTCCGAGTGCGTTGAAGCAGTGGAAGGGCACGTAGGTTATCATCGTTTGATGCCGCAGATTATCGATCCTTCTGAATTAATCTTAGATGCAGTTATAGCTACCCACTTCCATCGTGATCATTTTGATGTTGGCGCCATGCCAGCCTTAATGGCTAATGGACATACGCGTTTGTATTGTGCATACGATTGTAAGGAAGACGTGAAATGTTTGGGTATTGATGAGACTCGTGTAATATTCGTGAAGCCAGGCGACCATTATCGTGAAGGCGATTTTGATATCCATTTTATTCATAGCGATCACGGCGTCGGAGCGCCTCAAGAGGTGGGGATGTTGTTAACAGTTGATGGAAAAAATGTTTTAGAGGTTGGAGATACGTCTCTCCATAAAGATTGGAAAGATGAGTACTTGAGCGTAGGACCGCTGGATGTTATGATAGCTCCTATTAATGGCATGTACGGAAATCTAACCGAACAAGAGAATGTGGATTTGACAGCACTTTTAAAACCCAGGCTGTCCGTTCCATGCCATTTTGGAATGTTCGCATCGCAAGGAGGAAATCCTGGTTTATGGAAAGAATTATTAGAACAACAGCTCCCTGGTCAGTCATTTAAACTTTTTACTATGGGAGAAGGGATTGAAATATAAGCAAGATAATATTAAAACTATAAGGTTATGGCAAAAGAATTTGAAGGTAAAAAACTCCTTATTTTAGGAGGTAATCCGGAGACAACGGCTCTTGTAAAGATTGCTAATGAAATGGGCATTAAAACCATAGTAGCTAGCGGTCGTAAAACTGATGATGCAAAAAAGTATTGCTGGAAGGCATCTGATATTGACGGTATGGATGTGCCGGGACTCATAGCTTTAGCACAAGAAGAAAAAGTTGACGGTGTTCTCGTCGGAGTTGCAGACATTCTGGTACCGTCTTATTGCAAAGTGTGCGATGCCCTAAATCTGCCTTGTTATGCGACACAACGCATCGTAGATGTATTCTCTTACAAGGATGTATTCAAGGCTACTTGCGAGAGTTATGGCATTCATGGTATTCCCGAGTATTATCTTAGCGCAGAGATGAAACCTGAGGATGTCGCGAAAATTAAATATCCGGTGGTTGTTAAGCCTGTTGATAATGGCGGTGGCGTTGGTATCACGGTTGTGTACAATGAGAATGAACTGAAAAATGCCGTTAAAATTGCACTTGATGCATCTCATAGCAAGCGTTTCATCGTAGAACGTTACATGGGTGGTGTTGAGGATATGGGAATGTACTATACCTTCAAAGATGGTTATTGCTCTGCTTCATGCATCTACGACCGTTACACCACTGACGAGCAGCCAGGAATGGCCCGCGTATGTCTTGGCGGCACATATCCTTCCAAGCACATGAACGACTATATGCGTCGGATGCACTTTAATGCAGTGCGTATGTTTAAGGAAATAGGTATTAAAAATGGAATCTTGATGCTTTCCGGTTTCTACGAGGACGGTGAATTTTATGTGTACGATACTGGCTTCCGCCTCCAGGGAGAAGCTCCTCATTTGCTGCTTGAAGCCATATATGGTTATGACCAAAGAGAAATGCTGATTCGTTTTGCTTTGTCCGGAAGTGAAGGCGAAAAGGTAGACCTTTACAAAGAAGATCCTTATATGAGTGGCAAGTTCGCCGCTACTGTTTGGTTCCTCCTCAAACAAGGTGAGATTGCCAAGATCGAAGGACTTGACAACCTGGATGCAGACAAGCGCGTTGTTGCTAACGTTCAGCGTTTGCATGAGGGTGATATTGTGCCCGAAGAGTGGATTGGTAACGAGAAACAGGTGTTAACTCGTCTATATTTGGTTTGTAATACTAAGGAAGAACTTGCAGCTGCGATCAAAGAGTATCACAAGAAAGTGAAGGTGTTTGACAAGGCGGGCAACAACATGTTACTTAAGGGATTTGATGTGGACAAAGCCTTGGCGACATCGTCTGATTACGTGCCTCAGGTGAATAAGAAAGAAACCACAGAAGTGGTGCATTCCTAATCTAAAATAATGGAAGAATCATGGAAAAGAGACTAGAAAATAAGGTTATTGTCATTGCCGGTGGTACTCGTGGTGTAGGTCGTGCCGCTGCAGAAGAGTTTGCTCGTCAGGGTGCTAAGGTGGTCATTGGAGACCTTGATGAAGAAGCTGCACAGAAATCCATTCGTCTGATGCGCACTTATGGCAGTGACGGTCATTTCGTATATGTTGACCTTCGCGACATTAAGTATTGTAAGATACTATTTGATGAGGCTTACAATAAGTTCGGAAAGATCGATGGATTCTATATGTACTCTGGTGTGACACCGGTTTCCCCCCTCGACACTTGCGACGAGAAAACTTACGATTGGGTAATGGGCGTTAACTTTAAGGGTTGCTTCTTTTGCTGTCAGCAGGCTATCAAGTACATGCGTATGAATGGCGGTGGTAGTATAGTGTTCACTGGTTCCGCGCATGCTTGGGGTGGTCAGAAAGACCGTACTGCATATGCGTGTTCAAAGGGCGCGCTACGTATTCTGATGGAGCATATTGCCCACCAGTATGCAACCGAACACATCCGTTGTAACTACTTTACCCTTGGTTGGACTGCGACTGACGGAGAAGTGGCTTTGCGCCAGTCTCAGGGGGAGAGTGAGGCGGAGCTCCGCCAGAGAGCAGCTGGTATTCTACCAATGGGTAGAATGCCAGAGTATGCAGACTATCTGCCTGGGTTGGTTTATCTGCTATCAGATGAATCAAGTATGATGACTGGAAGTACATTTAGAATGACCGCAGGAGAATACATTTAGATTATTATGTCAAAAAGGATTTATTTATGCCTCGCCCATATGAGCGACGATGGCCTTGAACAAAAATACATTAAAGAAGCCTTCGACACCAATTGGGTTGTTCCCCTTGGCCCGAATGTAAATGGATTTGAAGCTGACCTCGAAGCTTTTTGCGGTCAGAATAAGCGTGTTGTGGCTTTGAGCGCTGGTACAGCTGCTGTTCATCTTGGCCTGCTCGCTTGTGGCGTTGGCCCAGGAGATGAAGTATGTGTGCAGAGCTTCACATTCTGTGCGTCTTCTCATCCGATTACCTACTTGGGGGCGACACCTGTATTTATTGACTCAGAGAAGGATACCTGGAATATGGATCCAGAGCTGCTAGAAGAAGCTATCAAGGATAGAATTTCCAAGACTGGAAAGAAACCGAAGGCGATTGTACCGGTGGCTTTGTATGGTATGCCGTATAAGATTGATCGCATCATGGAGATCGCGGACAAGTATGACATTCCCGTGGTGGAGGATGCTGCTGAAGGATTTGGCTCCAGATTTAACGGTCAGGTACTGGGTACATTCGGTAAATATGGTGTGCTCTCATTTAATGGAAACAAGATGATCACCACTTCAGGTGGTGGTGCATTGATTACTGCAAACGAAGATGAGTGGCGGGAGATAATGATGTATGCTACACAGTACCGTGAGAGCTATCCGTATTATCAGCACGAGAAGATAGGTTATAACTACCGTATGAGTAACATTTGTGCTGGTATTGGTCGTGGCCAAATGACTGTAGTTAATGACCATATTGCTCATCATAAACATGTTCAGAAGCTCTATGAAGAGCTGTTGAAAGATGTGAAAGGCGTGAGTGTACACAGCCAACCGGTTACGGGAGAGTATGACAGTAACTATTGGCTGTGTACTATCACGCTAGATCCTGGCTTGAAGATTAAGGGACAGGAGAATGCATACAAGACCATAGTGAAAGGAGCCGTAGGTGGGGCTGCTGGAGTAATACACATTGCAGATTCGGCGACTACAGATTGCCAACCTAACGAGAATGTGGAAGCCCTTCGTGTCTTCATGGATGCCGCTGGCATTGAAGCTCGTCCTGTATGGAAACCTATGCATAAGCAGCCGGTCTATAAGAATGCACCCGTATATGTGAATGGCGTAAGTGAAGCTATCTTTAAAGTAGGAATGTGCTTGCCAGCGGGCCCGTATGTTAGCGATGAAGATGTCAAGTATATAGTTGACACAATAAAGAATGCTATCCAATAACCAACAAGCATTCCTTTCACTGGTGAAAGCAGGACTATGGGAGAAAGAAGTTTTGCCATTGCCATTTAAGGAGATTGATTATAAAGAGGTATATCGATTGGCGCAAGAACAATCGGTAATTGGACTTGTCGCTGCTGGATTAGAACATGTAACTGATGCGATAGTTCCTAATGATGTTGCTTTGCAGTTGGCAGGGCAGGCGTTGCAAACGGAACAGCGAAATATAGCCATGAATGAATTCGTGGCATCGCTAATAGAGTCTATGCGAAAGCAGGGCATCTATGCTTTATTACTTAAGGGACAAGGAGTTGCTCAATGCTACGAGAGACCGTTTTGGAGATCTTGTGGTGATGTGGATCTATTCTTAAGTGAAGATAATTATAATAAAGCTGAATTATTTTGTTCGAGAATCGCGTCTTGTGATGGGGAGGTGGAAGAGTTTAGGAAGCATCATCCTTATACAATAGATAACTGGGAGGTCGAGTTGCATGGTAATTTAAGAGTGGGGCTTTGGAGAAGTCTGGATAAGACTCTTGATAAAGTGCAGTATGATGTATTTTGCGGTGGATCAGTTCGCTCCTGGTTCAACGGAAAAACTCAAGTGTTTCTCCTAGGCGCTGACGAAGATATAGTTTTTTCTTTCGTACATATTCTCCAACATCTCTTTAAATATGGTGTCGGTTTAAGGCAGGTTTGTGATTGGTGTAGGTTGCTGTGGCATTATCATGATTCTCTTAATCTTTCACTTCTTGAACAAAGACTACAAATGATGGGTGTTATGAGCGAATGGAAATCATTTGCCTATTTAGCCGTGAGTGAATTGGGATTCCCAGAAGATCTAATGCCATATTACACGAATAATAATAACTGGAATAGAAAGAGTAGGAAGTTGTTATCGGTAATACTCAAATCTGGTAATTTTGGCCACAATAGGGACTTCAGTTACCTTCGAGATTATAGAACAATACGGAGAAAAGCTAAAACGTTATTGAGTATAACCCAAACTAATGCGAGATTATTCAGCATCTTCCCGTATGATGCAATACGTGCGTGGACTTTTTTCTTCTTCTCCAGATTGAAACTGTCGTTGAAAAGTATATGATAATTGATACTGATTTGTTAGATGCTGTTTCTAAGCAAGCAAAGGAATCCCCAAGGCTGCGAATGAACTATAATTTTCATCAAAGCCTTGATGAGAAGTGCCATAGGTTCTTGAATGCCGTTGAACCTGGAACAAAAGTGCCTATCCATAAGCATCCGACAAAGGATGAAACGTTTGTGCTACTTCGAGGGAGAGTCAAGGTGACCACGCATAATGATGATGGAAGTATCATTGAGAGTGTGGCTCTTTGTCCTGAGGAAGGGAGGTATGGTGTGAATATCCCAAAAGGGGTGTGGCATACTCTGGAAGCGATTGAGCCCAATTCTGTTATCTTTGAGTGCAAAGAGGGGCCGTTTGTGTCGTATGAAATAGATGGTATCTTTGAATTATCAGTGAAGTGAAAAAAATCTTCAAAGCCCTCTGGCAATTCATCTCTTACGTTTTCTGGCCTCAATGGGGTCGGAAAGAGAAGTCATAATAACAAGTTTGGGTCGGCAATTGCCGGCCCAAACTTGTTATTTACGAATCAATTTCATCGCCGCTTCAATCTCTTCAAGCGGCACAGAACCGCCCCACATTCGGAACACATACTCTGGTGTAATGCAGCCAGGATCCATTGAGCAAGAGCGCGCCTCCTCTTCTATGAAGCACCGGAGGCGTCCGACAATTCCAATATCGTCAAGTATATCCTCCGGCCCCGTAGGCTCGTAAGGCCCGTCCTTCATTTCCAGTATGACGGTGCCGGACTCCAGAGCGCGGGCGGTGTGCCATTGGCCGGCGGGGATGTTAAGGGCAACGACGGGGCCATTGGGCGAAAGTTCGATGGCCTCGGTGCACATACGCTCCAGGTCGTCGTAGTATTCTTCCACCAATCGGCCTCTAAGGCAGACCACCGTTTCGCTGCTGTGGCGATGCCGGTGAATGGGCAGCGGACTTCCCGGTTCAATGGCGTTGAGCATACGCTGGGACTGATCATCGGCACTGTTCCTAAGGTCCCGGTTCATTCGCAGGCGCGGCGAGGCCTTGGCCTGCTCAGTGAGGTTATCTAATAA
>AUXO017186897.1_pt1 | contig 14188 bp, 11 predicted proteins | sample 768731 | NCBI WGS metagenome assembly AUXO01 (sample SAMN02715735, study PRJNA202380) | gut metagenome | biome: sheep rumen | host: Ovis aries | place: New Zealand: Palmerston North | reverse complement strand
TAGAAAGTGAGATGATAAAATGAATGAAATAAAAGAATATACACAAAAAATTTTTGAAGACATAAAGCACATTGATGAAAATGGTAATGAATAATGGTTAGCAAGAGAATTGCAAAGAGTTTTAGAATATCATCAATATAGGAAGCGAGGAACTTGCTGATAATATTTTTAAAATTGTTTAAACTGATACTAAATTAAAAAGAGATAATGTAGCTAATGAATATATTGCAAATTCAATTCATTATGAAGTAAAAGAGGAGTAAGAAATAGTATTAAAAGATTAGGAGAAACAATGCCAGAAAAATTGCAACGCCAAAAAAATAGTTTAAAAAAATTAGAAAAAATAATTAAATTATGTACACACAAATAAATAAAAATAATATATTAATAATGAAAATAAAATACAAAAATATGCATATAATAAATAACAGACAGTCATTACTAAAATAACACTAAATCGTTATCATAAGCCCGCTACTGCGCTAGCGTTTTATATAGATGAGCATGCAGCTCAAAAAATAAGACAAATTTGTCTTATTTTTTTTAAAACAATTGACAAAAAAAATTTAAAATATATAATACTTGAAAAGGAGGGATACCATGATAACACAATATGCATCGATTCCAATAAGCTACCTAGAAATTAATTCCTCCAATAAAACATTAAGTATAAAAACATTTAAACCAGTTTTCAAGCTTTCAAAACATAACCCATATAATAAATTAAAAATGAACAGCGTAGTAGTTAAAATTAAATTAGACAAAAATCCATATGTTGAAGAACTCCTTACCCATAATAAAATAGGTTTAAATAGAAAAGATGGATATAAAATTTATTTAAAGGGTGATACTATTTATAATTTGTGTAGCAAAGAAGAAGCTTATTTAAAAATAGCAGAGCAGTTAAATTATAAAGACGAAATAAATAAACTATTTAAAAATATATAAAATCAAAGCCATATTAAAATGGCTTCTTTATTGTAAAAAAAGGAAACATAGGTTCGAAAAAAAGCAATAAATTTAACCTTTTTAAAAAAAAATCACGAAAAAAAAAGGAAATTAGCAAAAAAAATAGAATATTAAACTATAGAGGGGTAAGATAATATGAAATTACTTACACAAGAGAAAATTAACGAAATAAGAAATAGCGTAAATATCGTTGACGTAATATCATCATATGTATCATTAACACCAAGAGGAAAAAATTACTTTGGAATTTGCCCATTTCACGACGACAGCAATCCAAGCATGAGCGTAAGCGCAGATAAACAAATATATAAATGCTTCTCATGCGGAGCCACTGGAACAGTTTTTAATTTCATAATGGACTATGAAAACATATCATTCAGTGAAGCCGTAAAAAAAGTAGCAGATATTGGTGGGGTGCACATAGAATTAGGTAACATCAAAAAAGAAAAGAATCACACAGTGCAGCATCAAATATACGATTTAAGTTTAAAATTTTATATGAATAACATAAATACTCCTCAAGGAAAAAAAGCCAAAGAATATCTAAAAAAAAGAAATATTAATGAAGACATAATAAAAGAATTTCAAATAGGGCTCGCCTTAAATAGCAGAGACGCTCTTTCAAAGATTTTAAAAAAGAAAAATTTTGATGAAAAAGAACTAACAAAAAGTGGATTAATTGGCAAAAATGAATATGGCTTTTATGACTTATTTTACGGCCGTATAATGTTTCCATTATATGATTTAAGTGGGAACGTAATCGCATACAGTGGACGTATTTATGACCGTGAAGACAACTCAAAATACTTTAACACAAGAGAGACAGAGTTATTCAAAAAAGGCGAACTACTATATAATTACCACCGAGCCAAAGACATAGCCAGACAAAAAAATCAAATAATAATCATGGAAGGGTTCATGGATGTAATTAGAGCACATTCAATAGGCATCAAAAATTGCGTTGCATCAATGGGAACCGCCATAACTAATAAGCAAGCAAATCTAATAAAAAAGATGGCTAAAGAAATAATATTATGTTTTGACGGAGACGAAGCAGGAGCAAAAGCTACAAAAGCTTGCGCCGAAGAACTAAACAAAATAGGTACCATTCCTAAAGTCATAAGACTAGAAGAAAATCTTGATCCAGATGAATATATAATAAAATATGGCAAAGATGCTTTTGAAAAGAAAATCGCAAATCCAATCAGCATAATGGACTTTGAATTATCATACTTAAAAAACAACAAGAATTTAAATGACGCCGAAGATAAAACATTATATATAAAGCAAGTAATCGATGAAATAAATAAGATAGACGATGATATTTTAAAAGAAGTAACTATTAAAAAAATTGTCAGTGAGACAAACATAAGTGAAGAAGTTATAAGGAAACACCTAACTCAAAAAAAGAAAGTACCAAAAAAAGATGCAAAAATAATAAATAGTTCTAAATATGAAAAAGCCGAAAAAAACCTATTATACTTTATGTTAAAAAGTCCAGAAATAATTAAAATGTACGACAAAAAAGTTACATTTATGCCAACAAAAGAATACCGTCTTTTAGCCCGTGAAATAAGTATGTACTATAAAGAACATGGAAATATTGACGAAGCTAATTTCATTGATTATATCGAAGGAGATACTGACCTTATAGAAACAATAAAAAAAGTTAACCAAAACATGTCAGCAGCCGCATACACATTAGAAGAAATAGAAGATTACATAAATGTAATAAAAGAATATAATATAAATAATGCAATTGAAAGAATGCAAGCAAAAATGCAAGAAATAGTAGATCCAATAGAAAAAGCAGAAATTGCTCAAAAAATAATTGATCTAAAAAAAGGAGTGTAAAATATGTTTGAAGAAATTAAAACTTTTGAAGAAAGAAAAAAAGAATTAATAGAATTAGGTAAAAAAAATGGGACACTAACCTATGAACAATTAGCCGAAAAATTAAAAAATTTAGAATTAGACGCCGATTCGCTAGATGACTTATATAATGCATTAAATGAAAACAATATTCAAGTAATATCTGAAAATGAAGATGATAGTGATAGCGATGTTAAAAATATAAGCGATGAACTATTAACAAAAGATTTAACCATTAATGACCCAGTTAGAATGTATCTAAAAGAAATTGGACAAATAAAACTACTTACAACAGAAGAAGAATTAGAACTAGCCGATAGAATAGCAGAAGGCGATGAAGTTGCCAAAGCAACATTAGCAGAAGCCAATCTCCGTTTAGTAGTTAGTATAGCTAAAAGATATGTTGGAAGAGGAATGCTATTTTTAGACTTAATACAAGAAGGAAACATCGGACTAATGAAGGCCGTAGAAAAATTCGACGTAACCAAAGGTTATAAATTTTCAACATACGCAACTTGGTGGATTAGACAGGCTATAACTAGATCAATCGCCGATCAAGCAAGAACAATAAGAGTACCAGTTCACATGGTTGAAACTATAAATAAATTAGCCAGAATCGAAAGACAATTAACCCTAGAATTAAACAGAGAACCAACAGAAGAAGAACTATCTAAAAAAATGGGAACAAGCGTTGAAAAAATCAGAGATATATACAAAATAAGTCAAGAGCCAGTAAGCTTAGAAATACCAATAGGGGAGGAAGAAGACTCACACTTAGGTGATTTCATTCCTGATGAAACAAACATGAGCCCAGAAGACTTTGCAATTAATGAATTATTGAAAGATGAAATTTCCGAAGTATTATTAACCCTAACTGAGCGAGAAGAAAAAGTAATAAGACTTCGTTTCGGACTAGAAGATGGCAGACCAAGAACCCTAGAAGAAGTAGGACAATTATTTGGAGTAACTAGAGAGCGTATTAGACAAATAGAGGCAAAAGCCCTAAGAAAATTAAGACACCCATCAAGAAGTCGCAAATTAAAAGATTATTTAGGTGACTAATTTAAAATTAAAACCTAGACTCCAAGAAATATGTAATCTAATAAAACCAAATTCAAAAATTATTGATGTTGGTGCCGACCACGCATTGCTAGATATATATTTAAATAAACACAAAAACTGTGTCTGTTTAGCCATAGATATATCCGAAAAATGTATAGAAAGGGCAAAAGAAAACATAAAAAAATATGATGCAAATATAAAAACAAAAGTAAATGACGGGTTAAACGGTATAAATCTAAATGATGAAATTATCGTAATATCAGGCATGGGAACAAAAACAATAAAGAATATATTAAATCTTCAATTAACAAACGATTTAATTATAGTAACACACACAGACATAAATGAACTAAAAGAATTTTTAATAAATAAAAACTATAATATAGATTTAGAAAAAGACATTTTTGACAAAAGAAAATACACAATTTTATACTTTAAATATCAAAAAACTACATCATAATTGTAGTTTTCTTATGCAAAAAAAGTAGGGCCAGACCCATTATCAGAATAAAGCGGTTTCTCTTCAGAAATAGTTTGAGTATTAGTATTAATAGGAGAATCAATCTTCTTAAACTCATTCATGACCTTAAACATAGTTCGAGCATTTCTCATCATTGGAGCCGCTTCTTTAATTATCGGAAGGGCTTGATTAACAAGGCCTAATGCTCGCTGAGCACCATTAAGCAAAGTGTTAAGCGAAAAACCACCACGATTAAAAAGTGAATAAAACAAGCTAGGACGACCTATACTAACGGGATTAACATAATAAGGATAATAATAATTCATATTATAACTTCCTTTCTAAACTATTATATGATTATATTAAAAAAAGTTTTATTTTTAATTACAAATATGATATAATAAAAAAGTAAAGAATAGGAAGGTGCTTATATGAGTCTAACCATTATATTTAAACCATGCATATATGTATATCATGGGCTTATAGCTATTTTAACGTTTATAATTAGTTTCATAAAGTATTTCTTCCTAGGAATATTAAGATTGCCAGGACTAATTATTCAAATTTTAAAATATTCAATCCTTGGCCTTAAAAACATTTTTATAAGAAATAAAGCAAAAGAAACCAGCAGCAATGACTTATTAATAGAAAGCAAAAAACAAGCTGCAATAAGAGAAAATAAAGAAGAAAAAATAAGAAATAGAAATAATAAATTAAGAGAGAAAAATATCGACAGTGATAGTTTATTAGATAAAGATAAGCCTAAGAAACCATCACCTTTAAAATCAATTTTTGCCTTTTTAAATAAAGATTTAGGAGCTAAAAAAGATATAAACTTGCCAGAATTAAAAATTAACTTCAATGGACCAGACGCAATTAAATCAAAAACAAAACAAGCATATGAATATTTAATAAAAGATCCAGATGGCAAAGTAGTCAAAGGTTATTTTAACGCATTTTCGAAAGTAGAAGTGCATTCATTTCTAGTTAGCGAAGGAAATAAAGTATATAAAATCGAAACAAATAAATGGATTAATTTATTACATGGTTCCCATGGGAAATCAGAAGGAAAATTCAAAACAAAAGATTTAATATTCTTACTCGCACAACTATCAACATATCTAAAAGCCGGCATTTCCCTTGCTGAAGCGTGCCGCATCCTTGTAAAACAATTCAATAATCCAAAATACAAAAAAATCTTAAGAACTATCGTATATGATTTAACAATAGGTCTAAGCTTTAGTGAAGCACTAGCCAAGCAAGGCGATACATTTCCATCAATACTAATAAACATGGTAAAAACAGCGGAAATGACAGGAGAACTACCAGAAACATTAGACGATATGGAAGAATATTTCACCGAAATAGAAGCCACAAGAAAAGCCATGGTAACAGCCATGATGTATCCTGCAATCATTTTCGTCATAGCAATTGGCGTTGGAACATTCATAATGCTATATGTTGTTCCAAAATTTGTAGATATATATAACAGTATGGACAATGCTTCTATCCCACAAATAACCAAAATAGTTCTAGGATTAAGCGACTTTCTTAAAAAATACATTATATATATTGGTATTGCCTTTATTATATTGCTATTCCTATTCATTTACCTATATAAAAATGTAAAAACATTTAAAAGAACTATTCAACTTATAATTATGCATCTTCCAGTATTTGGAAACGTTGTTATTTATAATGAAGTTACAACATTCACTAAAACATTTGCCTCATTACTTGCACACAACGTCTTTATAACAGACAGCATGGAAATTTTAAATAAAGTAACAAATAATGAAATATATAAAGAGTTAATATATGATGCAATAAACAACGTTTCAAAAGGAAAATCAATTTCATTAGCCTTTAAAGACCATTGGGCATTTCCTATACCAGCCTACGAAATGATAGTAACTGGTGAAAAGACAGGACAACTTCCAGAAATGATGCGTAAAGTATCAACATACTATCAAGACTTGCACAAAAACTCAGTTACAAGAATAAAAACATTTATCGAGCCAGCACTAATAATTATGCTGACAGCTATGGTTGGAGTTATTGTACTTTCAATTGTTGTGCCAATGTTCTCAATGTATAGTAGTATTCAAGCTTAGGGGGAAAAGTATGATAGAATTAATTATGTTTATAACAGGAACTATATTTGGTTCCTTTTACAATGTAGTGGGATATCGCATACCAAAAAATGAATCGATAATATATCCCCAAAGTCACTGTCCAAACTGCAACCATAACTTAAATTGGTATGAATTAATACCGATAATTTCCTATATATGCCAAAAAGGAAAATGTAAAAATTGTGGTCAAAAAATATCACCATTCTATATAACATTTGAAATAATTACTGGCCTATTATTTTTAATGTCATATATTATCTTCGGGCAAACCCCATATTTAATTATTGCTATAACGTTTATTTCCATGCTCATAATTTTAACTATAAGCGATATATTATATATGATAATACCAGATAACATTTTATTAATTTTTACAATGCTTTTATTAGCTGAAATCGGTTGCATATATGGATTAAATAAAGTCCTAATTGCAATATTAAATGGAACTTTATCATTCATATTTATGTTCATTTTAAAAAAAATAGGAAATTTTATATTTAAAAAAGAATCAATGGGCGACGGCGACATCAAACTCATGTTCACAAATGGCATGATCCTAACATTTCCTATAGCTGTACTAAGCATCTTTGTTGGATCAGTAATTGGTCTTCCAATATCATTAATTATGCTCAAAAAAAATACGAATCATATAATTCCATTTGGCCCATTTCTAGCCGCTGGGGCAATATTACTACTATTAACTAAAATAGATATGAACACGATAATTACATTTTACAACTACTAAAAACTACACATTAATTTGTGTAGTTTTTATAATATCATGATATAATATATACAGAAAAGAGTGATAATATGAAACCATTACTATTATGTATATTAGATGGCGTTGGAATAAACACAAACGAACGCGGCAACGCCTTAAAAATGGCCAATATGCCTAACTTTAATAACCTTTTAAAAAATTATCCTAGCTGTTTACTAGAAGCTAGTGGAAAATACGTAGGACTACCAGAAAAACAAATGGGAAATAGTGAAGTCGGACACATAAATATAGGTACTGGACAGATGGTAAAACAGCCACTAGATATAATTACAGAAGCCATAAACAATAAAGAAATAGAAAAAAATAAAGAGCTTAACGATTTAATAAAACACGTTATAAATAATAATTCAGACCTGCACATATGCGGCCTATTAAGCAATGGGGGAGTGCATTCGCATATCGATCACTTACTAGGACTAATCGACATACTAAAGAACAAAAACATAAACATTTATTATCATATTTTTACAGACGGACGCGACACAAAGCCAAATGAATCTATAAAATTTATCAAAACACTTGAATCTAAAATAGAAAAGACGAAATGTGGGAAAATAGCTACAATAAGCGGAAGATATTATGCAATGGATCGTGATAATAGATGGGATAGAATTAAAAAAACATACGACCAAATGACAACAATTACTAAAACATATAATATCGAAGAAAAAATTAACGAATACTATAATAACAAAATTACCGATGAATTTATCATTCCGTTTTCGGCAGAAAATGGCATAATAAAAGATAACGACGGAATCTTAGTATTTAATTTTAGACCAGATAGAATAAGAGAATTATTTCAAGCAATAACCAATAAAGACTTTAAAGAATTTGAGACCAAAAAATTTAAAAATCTAAAAGTGGCAACGATGATGCCAGTAGATAAGGCTGTAATATGCGAAAACCTATTCAAACACCAAAAAATAGTTAACTACCTTGGAAAAATATTTGAAGAAAATAATTTAAAACAGCTACGAATTGCCGAAACTGAAAAATATGCGCATGTAACTTACTTCTTTGATGGCGAAAACAGAGAAACCTTAAAAAATTGCGACCAAATACTAATACCATCGCAAAAAGTAGCCACATATGACCTAAAACCAGAAATGAGTGCAAGAGAAATAACAAATAAATTATTAAACATAATTGAAAACTATGATATAATAATCCTAAATTTTGCAAATGGCGATATGGTAGGACACACTGGTAATTTAAAAGCCACTATAAAAGGCCTTGAAACCGTAGATGAATGCATTGGTAAACTATATAAAAAAATATTAGAAATAAATGGGACAATGATCATAACCGCAGATCACGGAAACTGCGATCAAATGATAGATGAAGATGGGAATATGATTACAGCCCATTCATTAAATAGAGTTCCACTAATAATAACCAAAAAAGAATTAAAGCTTAAAAACGGAAAACTATCAGATATCGCACCAACAATTCTAAATTTACTAGAAATTGAAAAGCCAAATGAAATGACTGGTGAAAATCTAATCATAAAGTAGGGAAAATATGAAAACAAATTATCAAATAATAATGGAAAACATTATAAATAATTTAAAAAATAAACCAAATTTATTGCTACATGCTTGCTGTGGAGTATGCTCAAGTTCAGTACTTGAAAAACTATATCCATATTTCAATATTACAGTCTTATACTACAACCCCAATATATATCCAGAAGAAGAATATAACAAACGCTTAGATACCCTAAAAAAATTAATAAAAAAAACTAAATATAACATTAAAATAAAAGAAATAGGATATGACTCCGATAAATTCGACAAAATTAGTATAGGATTAGAAAATGAAAAAGAAGGCGGAGAAAGATGTACAAAATGCTTCTATTTAAGGCTAGAAGAAACAGCAAAACTAGCAAAAAAAGAAAATTATGATTATTTTTGTACAACCCTATCAGTAAGCCCATACAAAGATTCACAAAAATTAAATAAAATTGGGAAAATATTAGAAGAAAAGTATGACATTAAATATCTTTATTCAGACTTTAAGAAAAAGGAAGGTTATAAAAGAAGTAATGAACTATCAAAAGAATATAAACTATATAGACAAAACTACTGTGGATGTAAATACTCATTAAACGAAGTAAAAATTTAGAAGTAAGAGGTAAATATATGAATAAGAAAAAAGCTATTATTATTGGTTTAATAACATTTATACTTTTATGCACACTAGGAATATTAGTATACTTCTTCTGGCCAGCAAAATTCAGCTTAAAAAAAGGTAATATTATATTAAACTATGGCGAAAAATATAATGAGCCAGGATATATTGTCACGCGTTTTGGCAAAAACTACACAAAAAACGCAAAAATTAAAAATAACATCAATTATAAAAAGATAGGCACATATAAAATAACATATTACGCAAAAATAAATGGCATTACATTTAAAAAAAATCGTGTAATAAAAATAATTGACAATGAAAAGCCAAAAATAATTTTAAAAGGAGGCACAAATTTCGACGTTTGTCCAGAGACTGAATTTAAAGACGAGGGATTTACTGTGACAGACAATTACGACAAAAATCTAGAAAAGAAAGTTAAAATTAAAAAGAAAGACAATAAAATAACTTATAGCGTAACAGATTCATCAGGAAATAAAACAGCAGTAACAAGAACGATAATATATCAAGATAAGACAAAACCAGAAATAGCTTTAAACGGTGGCGATAACATGACATTGTACGTTGGAACCACATACAAAGAGCAAGGCGCAATAGCAAAAGACAACTGTGACGGAGATATTTCAAAAAATATTAAAACAGCAGGATCAGTCAACACAGCCAAAGCTGGAAAATATGAAATAACATATGAAGTAAAAGATAAGTCAGGGAATGAATCTATATTGAAACGTAATATAAATATTATAAATAAAACATCTTTAAATGATGGAAAACCTGGAACTATTTACTTAACCTTCGACGACGGGCCAAACAACGGTACAACAAACATCATTTTAGATATATTAAAAGAAGAAGGAGTAAAAGCAACATTCTTTGTCACCTGCAAAGGCCCAGATGAATTAATAAAAAGAGAATATGATGAAGGGCATACAGTCGCACTACATACAGCCACCCATGATTACAGTATTGTCTACGCCTCTGACGATAGCTTCTATAATGATTTAAAAACAGTTCAAGATAGAGTAAAAAGAATAACCGGCCAAACATCAATGATAATTAGATTCCCAGGAGGAGCCTCAAATACAGTAAGCAAACGATACTCAGCAGGTATCATGAGTAGACTTACACAAAGCGTATTAGAAAAAGGATATAAATACTACGACTGGAATATTTCTTCAGGAGACGCTGGAGGAACGACTACCTCAAGTGGTGTTTATAATAATGTTATAAGCCAGCTAAAAAAAGAAAGAGCAAACATGGTCTTAATGCACGACATAAAACCATACACAAGAGACGCTTTAAGACAAATAATAAAATATGGTAAGGAAAGCGGATACACATTTGAAAGAATAACAATGGACACTCCAATGATCACCCAACGCGTCAATAATTAAGGCGCGTTTTTTATTAAGAAGATTGACAAAAATAATAAAGAATAATAAAATTATACTTAATGTAGTATACTGGAAAATGTAAAGGAGTAATAAAATGATAAAATTGACTAGATTTTTAAATAAAAAAGACAACTTAAATATTATTATATGCGTGCTATTTGTTTTCAGCAGCGTATGGTTAGAATTAAAAATGCCAGATTATATGTCTGAAATAACTATATTAGTTCAAACCGAAGGAAGCAAAATGAAAGACATCCTCATAAATGGAGGATATATGCTATTATGTGCTCTAGGAAGCCTAATATGTACAATTATAACAGGGTATTTAGCCGCAAATGTTTCATCAGATTTTTCTAAAAAAATAAGAAAAGCAATATTTGAAAAAGTTGAAAGCCTAGGAATGCAAGAGATAAAAAATTTTAAAACAAGCAGCTTAATTACCCGAACAACTAACGACGTAACTCAAGTAGAAATGCTAATAGGAATGGGACTTCATCTACTTATAAAAGCCCCAATAACCGCTATCTGGGCTGTAACTAAAATACTAAACAAAAGCTGGCAGTGGAGTACTATAACAGGAATAGCCATAATTATACTACTAACAGTTATAAGTATATTAATAAAAATAGTAGTACCAAGATTCAAAAAAATTCAAGAATTAACTGATAAATTAAATGGCATTACAAGAGAAAATCTATCAGGAATAAGAGTAATAAGAGCCTTCAACGCTGAAAAATACGAAGAAAACAAATTTAGCAAAATAAATAATGAACTTACAGATACACTACTATATAATCAAAAAAAATTTGCAATAATGTCACCAGTCATGTTTTTAGTTATGCAAGGAGTGACATTAACTATATATTTCACAGGAGCATATTTAATTAAAAATGCCCTAATGGGTGACAAACTAATCATTTTCGGTAACATGATTGTCTTTAGTTCATATGCAATGCAAGTAATTATGTCTTTCTTAATGCTTGCAGTTATTTTTATGATATTGCCTAGAGCGCAAGTTTCTGCAAACAGAATAAATGAAGTATTAGATACAAAGTTAAGCATAACACCTGGAACCTTTAAAGAGAAAACAGAAGAAAAAGGAACAGTAGAATTCAAAAATGTTTCATTTAAATACCCAGATGCCGATGAATACGTTATAAAAAATATATCATTTAAAGCAAAAGGTGGCGAAACAGTAGCATTCATTGGCTCAACCGGTTCTGGAAAAAGTACACTCATAAATTTAGTGCCAAGATTTTACGACGCAACAGAAGGCGAAGTTTTAATAGATAATATCAACGTTAAAGATTATGAAACAGAAACATTAATGAATAAACTAGGTTATATTCCGCAAAAAGCAGTTATGTTTAGCGGTAGCGTAAGCTATAACGTCGCATATGGCAAAAGCACAAAAAAAATAACTAAAAAAGAAATCGAAAAAGCCATTGACGTAGCTCAAGGAACAGAATTTGTTACTAAAATGGACAAATCATATAATAGTCAAATTGCCCAAAGTGGAACAAATATCTCAGGCGGTCAAAAACAAAGATTAGCCATTGCTAGAGCAATCGCTAAAAACCCAGAAATATATATATTTGATGATTCATTTTCAGCTTTAGATTATAAAACAGATGCCACACTTAGAAAAGAATTAAAAAAATATACCAAAAACTCAACTAGTTTAATAGTCGCGCAGCGAATAGGAACCATAATGAATGCTGACCAAATAATTGTTTTAGATAAAGGTAAATGCGTCGGAAAAGGGACACATAAAGAACTATTAAAAAATTGTAAAGTATACAAACAAATAGCTCTATCACAGCTTTCAAAGGAGGAACTTGAAAATGCCTAAAAACGAAAAACATCAAATGCCAGTACACGGACCTATGAGAAAAAAAGAAAAAGCAAAAGACTTCAAAACTGCTGTAACAAAATTAATTAAAGAATTAAAAGAATATAAAATACTCCTAATAATTACCATCACTCTCGCCGCGTTAGGTTCAGTACTATCAATAACAGCTCCAAGCAAATTATCAAAACTAACAGATGAAATCTCCAAAGGATTAGTAATAAATAAAAACAACTTGGAAATAATCACAAAAAAAGCAACAAAAAATATAAACGAAGAAAACATAAAAAATTTATTACCACAAATTTTAAATATAAAATTAAATGAAAATACCATATCAGAAGTTTTATTATCAAATAATATTAATAATGAAGAAAAATTAATATTCAAAGAAATATTAGAAAAAATAAAAAGTGAACAAGATGAAACAAAAAAATTATACCTTTTAAGTAAATTACCAAAAAAAATTCAAAAAATTATTATTCCAACAAGTACATATAACGGTATAGAAATAACACAAGAAGAAAAAATCACACTATTATCGTCAATAAATAAAGACATAAAAAAAATACAATTATCAAAAAGCATGCAAGAAATAATCTTTGAAGATTTAGAAATAAAAAATATTAAAATTTCTAAAAGCGATCAATACATTTTTTTAAAAATACTAAGTAATAGCTCAATCAATGAAAAGCCAGAAGAACTATATAAAAAAATTGATATAATGCCAAAATCAATACAAAAAGCTATAAAGCCAAATATGGATATAAAAAAAATCAAGAAGATTGCCTTATTCCTATTATGTCTATACATTTTTAGTGCAAGCTTCACATACATCCAATCTATTATCATGAGCACAATATCAAACAACTTTGCCAATAATTTACGTAAAAGAATATCAAAAAAAATAAATAAACTACCATTAAAATATTTTGATAAACATTTAAGTGGAGACATTTTATCTATAGTAACAAACGATGTAGACACAATCGCCCAAACAACGAATCAATCATTAACATCGCTAGTAAGCAATATAACTTTATTTTTAGGAACAATAATTATGATGTTTATAACAAACTGGATAATGGCTACAACAGCCATATTATCAAGTTTTATAGGCTTTATAGGCATGATATTCATACTTAAAAATTCCCAAAAATATTTCGAAGCAAGACAGAGAGAATTAGGAAACCTAAATGGCCATATTGAAGAAATCTATTCCGGCCTAAATGTCGTAAAAGCTTATAACGGAAAAGAAGAAGCTAACAAAAAATTTAACGATTACAATGAAAAAGTATGTGAAAGTAATAAAAAAAGTCAATTCATTTCTGGACTAATGCAACCAATAATGATGTTTATAGGAAATCTTGGATATGTTGCTGTATGCATTGTTGGAGCACTGCTTACAATGAACAATATAATAACATTTGGCGTAATAGTTGCTTTTATTACATATGTTAGACTATTTACATCACCACTTTCACAAATTGCCCAAGCAATGACAATGGT
>AUXO015168391.1_pt1 | contig 14191 bp, 11 predicted proteins | sample 768731 | NCBI WGS metagenome assembly AUXO01 (sample SAMN02715735, study PRJNA202380) | gut metagenome | biome: sheep rumen | host: Ovis aries | place: New Zealand: Palmerston North | reverse complement strand
TGTCGAGATGGCCCAGCCTGGTACGGCGGTGGCCTGCTAAGCCACTGGACAGATGTCCACCCGGGTTCGAATCCCGGTCTCGGCGCTTACTTATATTTTTAATAAATTTAATAATACACAATAAACTTTTTTTACTATTTTCTACAAACATATAATTAATTCTACATTAAAGGTGGTTAATTCTATGTCAAATGATGCTCAAAATGAATTTATTTCTAAAGCAAAAAAAGAAATTACACAAAGAATCAAAACAGAAACAAAAGCAGTAGAAGAATTAAATAAAGAAAAAAATGAATTAGAAGTAGCTATAAAAGGTTATGCAAACTATTATCATGAACTAGAACATTTCTTTGAAGATAATGCAAAAGATTTTAACATAACATTAGATGAATTACCAAATTATTTCAAAAGCAACATAAACGATATCTATCAAAATTATGTTCAAATAAAACAAGATGCTTTAGAAGAAATAACAACTCTCACAAAATATATCAACCATTGTAAACGTGAAGAAAAAAACAATCAAAGAACATTAAAATTTTATAGATCACAATACATGGATAGTGATTTCTTTGAAGAATGTCTACCTCTAGTTGAATTATATCAACAAAAAATAGATTTATACCAAGAGAATGTAACACTAACAGAAAAAACAATAAAAAACTTAGAAAAAATAGTTAAAAAATTAGAAAAATGGAAATAACAGTATATTTTTATTATACTATTCTTTCTAAACGATGCATAGCCTCTTCAAGATTATCATAACTTTGAGCATAAGATAACCTAATAAAATTTTTACCCATATTACCAAAAGCGCCACCAGGAACTAGAATTACATCTTCCTTAACAGCTTTTTGGACAAATTCTTCAGGTTTTTCATGGTGGAAAAATACATAGAATGCACCATCAGGTCTAACACAATCAAGACCCATATCATTCAGAGAATCAACAACAAGATCTCTTCTTCTTTTAAATTCATTAGTCATATCATTCACACAATCCTGACTTGAAGTTAAAGCAGTATTACAAGCCACTTGGGTTGCTGTGTCAATACAAGCTACATTATACTGATGAACTTTCAAAATTTCCTCAATAATATCTGGTGTAGATGCACAATAACCTACTCTAAGACCAGTCATAGCATAAGCCTTTGAAAAACCATTAATTGTAATGGCATTATCAGTAAAAGACTGAAAACTATAATGTTTTTTATCATAAATAATTTTTTCATAAATTTCATCAGAAAGGATAATAAACTCTTTATCTGTAGCTAAATCACTAATTGCTTTAATATCCTCTTTTTCCATCACAGCACCTGTAGGATTACATGGTGAATTGATAATAATTGCTTTAGTGTTAGGTGTAAGTGCTTCTTCAACATCATCTACAGTAATTTTAAATCCATTTTCATAATGTGATTTAACAGGAACACTAGTTGCTCCAGCAAGTCTAACACACTCAGCATAAGATAAAAAACCAGGATCTGGTATTAAAACATCATCTTGTGGATTAATTAATGCTTGAATACTGGAATATAATGCTTCACTAGCACCAACAGTAACAATCACATCATCTGCAGATACATGTATATTATTATCCTTATCTAACTTTTTTACTATACTTTCACGTAATTCCGGTTCACCCTTATTCTGGGAATAATGAGTACGATTATTGTCTAAAGCATCTTTCAATGAATCTAATATGTGTTTAGGACAGTTAAAATCAGGTTCACCCAATGCTAAATTAATAGCGGTGGGACTAGCTTGTTCAAACATTTTACGTACTTGTGATAAATTAATTTCTTTAACTCGGTCTGCTCCAATATTCATCTTATTCTCTCCATTAATATTAATTACAACTTCCACAATTATAACATCCATCACTTTCACACCATGGAGTTACAATGGATTCCATTGATTTTTCATATTCTTTTTCTAAAAAACTTTCCTTAATTCCTACATCAATCTCATGCCAAGGAATATGATAATTTTCATTCAATTTAGCTTCATTGATACTATATGCTAGTCTATGCCAGTCTTTAAATGAAACTTTTTTTCCAATTTTTAAAATATCATTTAATTCAACACCACTATTGGTTAATACATACTGAACAGTAGCTTTTTTAAGATTTTCCTGCTTATTTTTATGTCTTAATCGAATACTATACTTTTTAAATCTATCAAACAAGGTATCATAATCGAAACCCATATATTGTAAAGGAGTATGAGGTTTAGGTATGAGTGGATTAACACTGGTTGTTATAGCATTGTAACGAACACCACGACTGGTAATATTTCTTAGAAAATCAATTAATTCCATAACGTCTTCTGTGGTTTCTCCAGGAGTTCCAAGAAGTAAATACATTTTAACCTTTAGCTTTAATTCAAGAGCCCGATCTATAGTATTGAAAATTTCCTTGTCTGTCATAGGCTTATTAAGCTTTAATCTTTGTTTATATGTAGTTTCAGGGGCAATAGTTATAGTTTTCATACCGCTGGTCTTGAAAATTTCAAGTAATTCGTCACTAACAGATTCAACACGTAAAGAAGGTGTAGCAATCTGAAAATCTTCTTCATATAAACTCCAACATAACTCTTCAATTTTACTATAATCACTAACTGCTTCACCAATAAGAGCAACCTTGTTATGACCTGTAGCATGGCGAGTTTTAATAGCAGTGTCAATAAGCGTATTAAGAGGAACTTCTCGTCTAGGTCTATACATACAACCACTCATACAAAACCTACATCCACGAGTACATCCACGAGACACTTCCATAAGAAATGCATCAGTACCAAAAGCTGGAATAAATTTCTTGTTATCAGTTTTTGTAACAATTTGATAAATTGGTCTCCAAGCATCCTTCATATTTTTAACTTGCTGAATCTTAACTTTTTCACCGGGTTTATAAACACCGGGGATATCAAGAAAATCATAAATATCCTCACGAGGATTATTAGTATCATTTCTTACGTCAATAATTTCATCTAACATCATTTCTGCATCTCCAATAACAAATAAATCAATAAATTTTGATATTGGGAGTGGATTTGATGCAGCACAAGGACCTCCGGCAATAACTAAAGGATCACTTGGTTTCCTATTTTTGCTTTCTAATGGAATATTACTACGTTTTAACATATCAATCATGTTAAAATAATCTTGTTCAAATTGTAATGTAAAACCAACAATATCAAAATCAGCAAGGTCTGATCTTGTTTCAATACTTTTAGTTTGTGGATAAATAACTCTTTCACAATAAATATCCTCACGAGCATTAAGGTAATCATAAATTATCTGATAACCTAATGAACTCATTGCTACCCTATAAATATTTGGATAACATGATGCAAAACGTGTAATAACCTTACGTGGGTTTTTGATAACTGTGTTAAATTCTTCAATCATTTTAATATTCCATTAACTTCTAATTTATTTTATGTTTTTTCAATGTATTATTTTTTTATTTAATTTAAGCAGGATATTAAACTGAAAAATATATTATTTGATAAAATTTTTTATATAATAATATTATAAAGTTATATTAACTATTCATATAAAGAAAATAAGTTTATTTTCAAATATTTTTAATATCATGTTAAACAAAATAAATAATAATAAGAATGATATGAGGATATAAGGTTGAAAAAAGAATATAAAAAAATAGCAGTCGGAGGAACTTTCGATAAATTTCATAAAGGACATGAAAAATTATTAAGTACTGCATTTGAATTAGGTGATGAAGTTTTAATAGGAATTACTTCTGATACTTTTGCTAATAATAAAACTCATGAAATTGAACCATTAAACCAAAGAATTTCTAAAATCAAAGAATTTGTTAAAAAATATGATACACATTATGAAATTAAAGAAATTTTTGATGCTAATGGTACGGCAGATACTGATTCTAAATTGGATGCTATTGTTGTTAGCAAAGAAACTCAAAGTTCTGCCGAAAATATTAATATGTTACGACAGCAAAATAAACTTCATGATTTGGATATAATAGTTATTGATTGGATAATGGCTGAAGATAGGGCTCCTATTTCTTCAACTCGTATACGAAAAGGGGAGATAAATAAGAAAGGTATTTTATTATAATTTACTTAATATATTATCTCGCCCTGTTTCTATAACTTTTTCTGTATGGTTTGTTATGTCCTCTAAAATATTTGTAGTATAATATGCTGTAATCAGTATTATCATACTCATTGCTGAAAGTATTAATATTAATTCAGCACTTATTTGTCCTTTATTCTCTTTAATTATGTCCATATCCTCTTTTTAGGTTTTTGTTAAATTTTCTCTTATTTGCTCTGCATCTTCTTTTGCACTAAATGTATCTCCATTTGAAAAGTAATTTGAATAAATTTGTAATGCTACTAAAGCTATAATAATCACTCCTCCGAAAAGTAATATGTATTCTGCAGCTCCTTGGCCCTTTTCATCTTTTATAATATTAATTGTATCCACCTCCTTGTATTACTATTTATATTATTTAGTAATACTATCATATAAGTATTACTATATTCATATAAAGTAATACTATTTTACTAATGATACTAAAATATGACAAAAAATATTATAATTAAAAATTAAACAATTATATAATTTAATAAATTCAGGAAAAAAAATATGAAAATATTAATATCAACTTGTGGGGTAGGAATAGGGCACGCATCAAGGGATATAGCATTAGCCCAGTACCTAGAACAAAATCAACATGAAATAGAATTCGCAAGTTATGGTTCAGGATTAAAATATCTAAAAAAATTCTCATATAAAACATATAACCTTCCTCCAATGAACTTCGAAGGAAAAGAAGGAGAAATAAACATAGAAGAATCCATAAAACAATCCAAAGATATACCATTCACCTTCATAAAAAGCATGTACAAAGAATCCAGAATTATTAAAAAATCAAAACCAGATATAATAATCTCAGATTCACATTATTCAATGCCAATCACAGCTAAATTTCTAAGCATCCCTTGTTATATAATAACAAATGATTTAACATTCGGATTTTCAAAATCAACAGATCTAAAAGGCATAAAATATTTTGAAAAAGGAATAAAAAAATTCATAATAGAAATTACAAAAGGATGCAAAAAAATATTAATACCGGACATACCAGGAAATATACAAATTCCGGATGAAATTCAAAATAAAACGTCACATGTAGGACCATTATTACATAATCACTCTGAAGATATAGATACAAAAGACAAGTTACGACAAAAATATAATTTCAAAAAGAAAGAAAAAATAATAACCGTAACAATTGGTGGAAGCGAATTTGGAAAAATATTAATAAAAAACATATGCAATATCTCTGACCAAATAAAAGCAGATAAAATAATAATATTCACAGGATTAGAAATAAAAAAAGATGCATTCCATGATTTTGATGAAAATAAAGTAATTATAAAAGATTTTACTCATAATCTAGTAGAATGGATGAAATTATCTGATCTGACAATAACACTAGCAGGACATACAACAAGCATGGAATTAATTTCAATAAAAAAACCAAATATAATGATACCCATAACAAACCATGTAGAACAAGAAAAAAATGCAAATCGAATGAAACAATACGGATTAACAATTACTTCTGAAATAAACAATCCACAAAAATTATTATATCAAATAAATGACACACTAAACAACATACAAAATATTCAAATCAACCCGGAATATTATAATACTTTTATAGAATACGATGGACGAAAAAATGTACATAACATAATAACAAATTTTAATGAAATAAAACAAATACAATAGTAATTAAAAAAGGTGATTAAGGTGAAAATAGAATATTTAGGTCATTCAGCATTTGAAATAACAACAGAAGAAGGAATGAAAATATTAATAGATCCATTCATAAGTGGAAACCCTTCATGTACAAAACCTGTAGAACTATTCCGTCCAGATGTCATATTAGTAACACATGGGCATGTAGATCATTTTGGAGATGCACTAGAAATAGCAAATAATTCAGGAGCAACAGTTATTTCATCACATGAAATTGCAACATTTGTACAAAAACAAGGATTAAATGCTATAGGTATGAATATAGGAGGATCTATATCCGTAAATAATTTAATTAATATCACAATGACTGATGCAAGACATTCCTCAGGTATGGACTTCTTAGAAAACATGGAAGAAGGAGGAGTAGCAACAGGATTCATTATTACACTCGAAAGTGGAAAAAAAATATACCATGCAGGAGATACCGGTCTCTTTGGAGATATGAAAATGGTCATTGGAGACATATATCAACCAGATATAGCATTAATACCTATAGGAGATAAATTCACCATGGGAATAGAAGATGCAGCAGTTGCAGCCGCATGGTTACAATCAAGAATAGTAATACCAATGCATTACAATACATTTGAAGCAATAGAACAAGATGCAAACTTATTTGCAAAATATGTTGAAGAAGAAAGTATTGGAACAATAACAGTAGTACTTGAACCGGGAGAGGACTACCAAGAAGAATAAGAAAAATATACAATATTGTCCCAATTAAGTTCGAATTTATTTTTTAAAAAAATTAGATGAAAGATTGTTTTAAATAATCTTTCCATATTTTTGTTTATACTCACGAATATCTAAAAAATCACATTTACCACTAGGTAAATTACGAACAATATCATCAACACCAAAAAGCTTATCTTTATCAATAATATTTAAAATTTCTTTAGATATTCTCTCTTTCTTAGTAAAACCTGGTTTTATAATAACAAAATCATCTGTTAATCGTTCTACACACTGAACAGGTCCAGCCATAATTCGTTTATTATCATCATAATCAACAACACCAATTGCAATAAGTACTGGAACGTTACGGATAAAATTCTTTCGACCACGAATAACAAAAGACCCTTTCTTTAAAAATTCACCAGATTCTGGAGTCTTAGACACCTGATCTAAAGTTACCCAATAGGAATCATAACTACTAAAACCTTCACTCCAAGCACTACTATAACTGCTAGCAAAACAAGCAGCATCATACAATGTAGTTTCAGGTATTTCTTCAGAAGAATTATTTTGAATAATAGTTGATGGAGCTCCATGAATATCGCAGTGTAAATAAATATCATTATTTTTAGAATATTTTTTCACAATTTGTTCATTACTATTAGCATCACGACCACCAATAACAAAATAACCATCACGACTAATAAACCATCTAAGTTTTTCATACCATTTTAGTTCACGTTTAACTTTAGGTTTCTGTTTTTCTTTTAACTCTTCAATTGCAATATCTTTTTTGTCTTGTAATCTTTTAATTTCCTTTTTGGTGTTTTCAATTGCTTCTTTAACACCATTTATTTTTCGTTTAGCCTTTTTACCCTTATTATAATATTTTTCAGCACTCTCTGGAATGCCAATATTACTATCAACTTGAACAATGACATCATCTAATTTTAAACTAAGTACACCCATCTTATCCACAGATTCAATCATTTGTAACTCGGGGATATTATTTTCTTTCTTAGACTTTTTGATAATGGATGTAATTTCTTTCCACGAATACTTAAGTCGGGCATTAGCTATAACATCCAATATTTGTTGAATATCATTGTAATAAGCATAAATACTATCTCCTTTATGTTGAGTGTCATCTATTGTTTTATAAAAACCATCAAGACTTTCTTCTTGCATTTTCAAACGTTTTTCAAACTTGCCAATACGTTTAGACCATGCATTTTCTTCTTGATTTTTAATATCATTAACAATTTTTTTACTATAAAATTCATCAGCAGCCTTATTAAATGACTCAAAAGTTTTATTCTCAAAATCTTTGTATTTATTCAAATTAATTGGAACAAGATCTTTATTTTTTGTCTTATCATCTTTTTCTAATATTATCTGGGGATTTGGTTCATTTTCAATATTATTAAATAAAGTAGTTATAGCTTCATTTAATTCCATCACTTCTTTATCATTAATATCCTTAGCAAGAGTAGTCTTATCAATATCTGTGTAACTAATCACTTCTTCAGCATATAATCCTCCAAGACCATTTGTTGCAATAGTACGTGTAATATCTGAAGTTGATGTTTCAAGAACAGATTTGATTTCATCTACGTTGGTATTATTTATATTTATACCTTTTGCTGGAGGGTATTTGTATTCCTCATGTGAAGTAACTTTTCGATCCTGCCATTTTCTATGTTTTAATGGAGAAATAATATTTTTATTTTCATCAAGAAGTATTACATTACCTTTACTAAATAATTCTACAACAAGAGTATACTCAACATTCTTTTGGATAGTTATTTCAATTATTCTATCAAAATTATGTTGTTTAATACTGGTAATACTGCCCCCTGATAAATGTTTCCTTAGAAGCATAGGAAAATTTGGTGGAATCGTAGGATTAGGTTGAGGATAATCAGTTAAATGAATTCTAACACCTGCTTGCATAACTAAATCTTTACGACCTTCACCTGCTTTTCTTAATTTAATACGTATTGTATCATAGGTTGGCTGATAAGACTTATCAATTCGAGCACCAATAATTTCTGCATTTAATTCCTTAACGATTCTATAAATATCTACATTGGACATTGATTTAATAATAACACTCTCAAAAAAATTGTATATTACTTTTTATATTTTTCATACTACATAAAGTAATATTTATTTTCTAAGAAAAATAGAATAACATATAGATTTTAAGATTAATATGATTAAATAATATTTTTTAAACTAAAGAAGGGTAATGTATGAGTTCAAATGTTGTTTTAATAGGAGAAATATTGGATTATCAAACAAATTTTAATGTAATAAACTCTCAAATTCAGAAAGAATTACTAAATGTAGTAGGATTAGTATTATCAAAGTCAAATTACATATCAATAGATAATATTCCTGTTTATTCATCATTAACTGATATCAAAGACTTAGATTTTGATTATTTTATTTTACTAACTGAAAACAAGGAATACTATAAGATTATATCCGACGATAATGGTTTTAAACAAAAAATTATACCTGTACGAGTATTTAATTTACCTTATTTTAACTTTAATGACTATAAACAATTAATAGAAAATCCACCATCAATAATTAGTAGACATTGTTGGGGAGGAATAGTGTCCCATACATTAGGATTAAAATTTAATACACCCTTTGTAAATTTATTTTTGAACGAAGTAGATTTTAATAAACTTGCAAAAAATTTCTCACATTATATGAATCAGGAACTGGAATTTGCTCAGGATGGTTATGATCCTATTCTTGAGTCACATTATCCAATAGTAAAACTTGATGATATTACATTATATTTCAATCATTATTCTAGTTTTGAAGAAGCAAAAACTAAATGGGAAGAAAGAAAAAAAAGAATTAATTATAATAACCTTTTATTTGAGACAACAACGGAATATAAAAGTGTTGCATTACAATTTCAATCATTGGAGTTACCACAAAAAATATGTTTCTGTGTAGACGATTTTGATAGTCCTGATATGATAAATTGTGTGGATTTAATACCAAATTTTAGTCAAGGAAAATTAGGTATGTTTGTTAATGGAACAGCTTCTGGCGAAATACCATTTTTTAATTTAATAGAACTATTATTAAATCACAATATTGATTCAAGAATTAAAGCACCAACATATGACAATAATGAAAGAGCATTCAAATATTATAAGACAACAAATTGGTATAAATTAGAATATAATAGATTTTTTGGATTGGATGATGAATTACCATGGGAATTAGATGATAAATTAGAAGCATATAATTTTGTTGAAAATATGGGCATTGATCATCCAAAAATATATTACCAATTGGATGATATAACGAATTTAAAAAAATTAGAACAATCTGATATGCTACCAGACAATTTCTGTTTAAAAAATTCCAACAAATCCTCAGATAAATTAGTGATGTTACTAAATAAAATTGAAGAAAATGTTTACTACGATTATTTATCTTCAAAATCATATTCATTGGATGAAATAATTAAAATAATTCAATCCAATCAAACAAATTTCACTCAAGGAAACATATTATATTACATTATCGAAGAATTTATGGATAATTTCATAGAAAATATGAAAATTCCTATAGGATATAAAGTATTTACATTCAATGGAATACCAAAATTTATATTACAAATTAATAGAAATTCTGAAAATTATTCTATTGCCCTATTTGATGGAAACTTTATTCCATTAAAAGAAGGAAGAGATTGGTTTATTAACCATAATTATGCTGATATTAGTGTTCCTATAATTCCCCCATCAGCATATGAAATTATAAATAAATCAATTGAAATATCTAAAAAAATTGGAAACAAACTTGTAATGATAGATTGGGTTGATAATGGTGAAAAACCTACATTTAGGGAATTGACATTTGCATCAAGAGCAACAGTTACTGGAATATTTTCATTGTCTAGGGAAATATTATTAAATCTTGATAATTCACTTAAACAAGAAGTTACTACAGATTTCATTGAAAAAGGTTATAGGCTTAATTTTAAAAAACTAGAAAAATCTTTAAACAATAAATTAAAATTTAAAACACCAGAATATGATGTTTTACTAGAAAAATGTGCTACTGGTGATGAAGAATCATTGAATGAAATGGTTTCATATTTTGAAAAATTAATAATTAATGAAAAAAAAGAGGTTGTTCGAAAGTTATATCAACACATGGAGATGGCATGGCTTGAATCATTGTTATTGTACAATAAATTATCTACAGAAAAATTATGTAGGCAAATAAATGCAGGATGGGGTTTTGTATTTCTAAAAACTTTCTATTATCAACTAAGAATAAATGAAGCAAAAGAAGAACTATTTAAATTAGCTATCGAAAGTGATTGGTATAAAATAAGATGGTCTCAATTCATTTTTGACTTTGGTGGAAATGAAGAAGAAGTTAATAAAGCAAAAGATTATGTGAATGTTTTTTCAGAACAAAAAATTCAATATGCATTGGATGTAAAAGAAAAATATGGATTATAATTGGGTTTTCTAATCAAAATCCCATTTTGCTCTTTTAAAACCATATTTTTCCTGTTCTTCTTCGGACCATCTGTTTTGAACATACAATAAATTATATTTTTCTTCTGATTTTTGTTTAAGGGTTCCTGTGGCCTGTTGTAATTTATGATAAACTCTTGCATCAGATACGTGGTATATTTTCTGATTAAGGACTGTACGTATATAATTACAATAAATCATATCTGATCTGAAATGTCTTCCTAATTCAGCATCTAATCCTACTGATTTATTGTATGTGTCACGTTTAATATAAACACAGAAAAATGGTGCAAAACTGACCTCAGTATACTCACCATTATGGAATAAAGGTGTGTTAATAATATTTTTATGATGATTAGATAAATTAACATCACATTCATTATCCTTTTGAGCAAATGGAACATGTTTCGTAATTGTTTTAGTGTTACCTGGAAGAATTTGTTGTGGGACGGTCATACCACAATCGTCTAACTCATAAGCAGCTTTTTGTAACAATTGTATTGCATTTTCTGTAACAATAGCATCATTATTTAATAAAACAATATCATTTCTAATATCGGATATTTCAATTCCCTGAGTAACAGCGAAAGTAAATCCAACATTTTCTTTATTTAAAATTAATTTAATCTTATTTTCATCTTTTAATTGTACTAAATATCTTATAACATCTTCATTAGAATTGTTGTCAACCACAATAATTTCTAACCAAGGTGCATTTAAATTAAATAATGAATTTAAACATTCCTTCAAATCATCTAATGATTCATAACTTGGAATAATAACACTAACTCCGCAGGTGATATTAAAATCATATTTTATTGAATTTATTCTGTTTTTATGTTTTTTAATTACTTCTTCTGATTGATCTAATAATTTAACATTATTCGAAATAGAATTTTCTGCAATATCATTATAATAATTGGACATGATAATAGGAATTGAGTAAATTTTACCAAATGTAGCATATTTTAAAATCAAATCCCAATCAACAAATCTCTTCAGGGTTTCATCAAATCCACCTTCATTTTCATAAATTCCTCGTGTATGGCAAAAACAATTTAAATCGATATAATTTCTGTTAGAAAGCAAACCTTTATTAATAGTACCATAACGCATATATTTGAGATTATTTTTATCTTTCTCATATACATATTGACCAGAATATAAACAATCAGCATCAGGATTTACTGAAAAAGCACCAACCATTGCTTTAACATAATCCTTCTCCCAATCATTATCTGAATCTAGATACATTATATATTTTCCTTCAGATTCTTTTAAAGCAATATTACGTGATTTTGAAACACCATAATTAATAGGGTTATTTATAACTTTGATACGTTCATCATCAATCTTTTTAATTTGTTCTAGTGTTTTATCGGAACTATTATCATTTACTATTATTAATTCAATATTTTTATAACTTTGATTTAAAACTGATTGGATAGCATTTTCTATTAAATTTTCTCTATTATATACTGGCATGATCACTGAAACTAAAGGATTATCCTTTACTTCATTAATTAAATATTTTGCAATGTTATTCATTAATGCAAGGATTTTTTTTCGTGGTTCGTTTGCAGGTAAAACCATTTCTGGTGAAGTCATGCTGTTTGAAAAGAATCTTTCAATGTTGTTTTCATAATCATAATTATTAAAAGTATGACTTGTTGTGCTAATAATTTTATTGTTTGAAATTAATTTTAGGTCATGTTTTACGCCATCAATAAATTTCTCTGGTATTATAAATTCAAATCCATGTTTTCCTTCATTAATATTTTTTCTTTTAAGATCTTCTCTGTAAATGTTTGCATTAATGGGGAAAGTTTCATCGTCAATTTTTATAACAGCATCAACAGGATTATTGTTTCCTATTTCTGCAATCCATCCTTTTATAAGTGTATCTTTGATACTGGTTTGGAAAGCACCTTTTATTACGTTGGCTGATTCTTTATCATTTATCAGGATATTATAATTAATTTCATGAATCTTAATATTATCTTCTGTTAACAATTTGATGTTATGGTCTTTTTTATCTTTGAATTTTTTAGGAATCTCGAATTCAAAACCATGTTCGCCATGATTAATATTTTTTTTCTCTAAATCTTCTCTGTATATATTTGCTTCAATCGGGAAATATTCATTATCAATTTTTAGTTTTGCATTAACTGGTTTGTAATTATCTATTTCTGCTATCCATCCCTTAAGAATATTATTTTTAACACTGGTCTGTATAACTCCTTTAATTTTAATATTAATTTGTCGTCCTTCATTTTTTCCGTATAATAAATAATGTATTGAAGGATTAAGAGTTGTTCTTTTTAAATCAGGATTTAATTCTAAATACTTTTGGTTATTAAATTCTTCATTTGGTTGATATCCTTTTTTTGAACCAGTATATAAATAATGTAAATAAATATTATTATATTCTTTAATATTATTTGTTCTAAGATAATAACCAATGTTTAAAAAGTCACTATTTCTTAACTTTTTATATCCTTTGATATTTAATGGTAAATTCTTGATTCCACCAAGCTTGTTTGAATTTACTAATAAACTTAGGGGATAAAATGTGGAATATAACTTATTTTTTAAGGATTGATTGTTCTCATATTCTGACAAGTAAATCTGATTCAATTCATGATTTAAACTGGGATTATCATATTTTTCGTTACTTAATTTTTCATCCAAATTACTGAAAATATAAACTATTTTATAATCTTCTGAAATAGGAGATACTGATAAATTATACTTTGTTATATTATCAATATTAGTTCCTGATTTTATAATTAAAAGAGGAATTTCTTTATATGTATCATGTAGAATGTCTAAAAAATTATTGGGAAATATTTCAGTATCATTAATTATTAAATCATAATTTTTAGTGGAAATAGTATCTTTTAATTCAGAAATTATATTTGTTGCATTAACATAAATTGTTGTAATATGGTTATTTGATATTTCTTCATTAACCAAGTCCTCTTTTATGTCAGAGTTTTTAATTAATAATGTATAGTTAATATTATCATTCTTTAAAAAATCAAAAATGTTGTTTTCCACAAAATCCCCTCATGAATTGTATATACTTAATTTTTTACATTTTATATCTTAAATAATTTTTTTTTAACAAATTTTTTAATAATATTCTCACTCTAATTGTTTTCAACTTTTTT
>AUXO016542274.1_pt1 | contig 14194 bp, 13 predicted proteins | sample 768731 | NCBI WGS metagenome assembly AUXO01 (sample SAMN02715735, study PRJNA202380) | gut metagenome | biome: sheep rumen | host: Ovis aries | place: New Zealand: Palmerston North | reverse complement strand
AAAAAATGTAAAGTGTTGCAAATGCAACACTTTGTTTTGCTTTTTTATGATATGATGATTTTATAAAAAATAAGAAAGAGGTCAAAGGTTATGAAGGTTATCAAGAGAGATGGTCATGCGGTCGAATACATGCCATCTAAAATCGAAGATGCCATCGAAAAAGCAAACTTGGAAGTGGAAGAAGAAGATAGGGCTTCTTCAACACAGATTAAAAATATTATCAAGTATATTGAACAGTTAGGAAAAAAGAGAATCCTTGTAGAAGATATACAAGATATTATTGAAATGAAATTAATGAGTATTGGAAAGTTTGCTTTGGCAAAACATTATATTACGTATCGCTATCGTAGGGAACTAGTGAGACGTAGTAATACGACAGATCAATCAATTAGGGAGTTGATTGATGGTGGTAGTGAATACTGGAATACAGAGAATTCCCATAAAGATGCGAAAGTAGTGACAACACAAAGAGACTATTTAGCGGGAATTACAAGTACGGATATTACGAAGAGATTTTTACTTCCTGAGGATATTGTGGAAGCTCATGAAGCAGGAATTATCCATTTTCATGATGCGGATTATTATGCACAAAATGCATTACATAATTGTGATTTGATTAATCTAGAAGATATGCTTCAAAATGGAACGAATATGAATGGTGTGATGATTGAAAAGCCTCATCGCTTTTTAACGGCGATGTCTATTGCGACTCAAATTATTACGGCTGTTACTTCTTCTCAATATGGAGGAGCAACGATTACTCTTACTCATTTAGCTCCTTTTGTGAAAAGTAGTAGAGAGTACTATGAGAAAAAATATAAAGCTAGAAAATTATCCAAAGAACAAATTGAAAAGTTTGTAGAAGAAGATTTAAAAAAAGAAATTACGGATGGAGTTCAAACGTTCCAATATCAAATTAATTCTTTAACCAATACGAATGGACAAGTTCCTTTCTTAAGTGTCAATATGTATTTAGGAGAGACAGATGAATATAAAGAAGAACTTGCGATGATTATTGAAGAAGTCTTAAAACAAAGAATTGAAGGAATGAAAAATGAAAAAGGAGTTTGGATTACTCCAGCATTTCCTAAACTTTTATATGTGTTAGAAGAAGATAATGTACGTCCAAAGAGTAAGTATTATTATCTTACAAAATTAGCGGCGAAATGTACGGCGAAAAGAATGGTACCTGACTATATTTCTGAAAAAGTGATGAAAGAGTTAAAGAAAAATGAATTGGGAGAAGGGGATTGTTATCCATGTATGGGTTGTCGATCTTTCTTAACACCTGACAGAACCATTTCTCTTGGAAATATGGCAAAGGCAAAGAACTATGTTCCGGGTAAGGGAAAATATTATGGAAGATTTAATCAAGGGGTTGTTACTTTAAATCTTGTAGATGTTGCGTTAAGTAGTCATCAGGATATGGATGAATTTTGGAAGATATTGGATGATCGTTTAGAGATTTGTCATCGTGCTCTACAATGTCGTCATAAGAGATTATCAAGAGTTACAAGTGATGTTGCGCCTATTTTGTGGCAACATGGAGCTCTTGCTCGATTAGAAAAGGGAGAGTCTATTCATGAATTGTTGCATCATGGATATTCTACGATTTCTCTTGGGTATGCTGGTCTTTATGAATGTGTGAAATATATGACAGGACATTCTCATACAGATAATGGGGAAGGAAAAGAATTTGGATTATCTGTTATGCAAAAGTTAAATGATGCTTGCAAAGTTTGGAAAGAAGCAGAAGACATTGATTATTCTGTTTATGGAACTCCTATTGAATCAACGACCTATAAGTTTGCACAAGCTTTAAGAGATCGTTTTGGAGTGATTAAGGGAATTACTGATCGAGATTATATTACGAATAGTTATCATGTTCCTGTTTTTGAAGAAATTGATGCTTTTACAAAATTAAAGTTAGAAAGTGAGTTTCAAAGACTTTCTCCAGGAGGAGCTATTTCTTATATTGAAACCGCTGATTTGAATCATAATATAGATTCTGTATTAGAAGTAATTCATTTTATTTATGATAATATCATGTATGCAGAATTAAATACAAAGTCTGATTATTGTCAAGCATGTGGATTTGATGGAGAAATCTTAATTGATGATAATTTGGAATGGTATTGTCCAAATTGTGGAAATCGAGATCAAACGAAAATGAATGTAGCTCGTCGTACTTGTGGTTATATCGGAAATAATTTCTGGAATCGTGGTAGAACCCAAGAAATCAAAGAGAGAGTGATTCATTTGGATAATAAGGATTTATAATGCGATATCATAAGATACGAAAGATGGATATTTCGAATGGTCCAGGAGTTCGGGTATCCATTTTCTTTCAGGGATGTAGTTTTCATTGTAAAGGATGCTTTAATCCGGAAACTTGGGATTTTCAAGGAGGAGAAGAATTTGGAGAAGAACAAATTCAGAGGATTCTTGAGTTGGCTCGAGAAGATTATATTACAGGTCTTTCTATTTTAGGGGGAGAACCAATGCATCCTAATACGATTGAGGGTACTTTGATGCTTACTAAAAGATTTAAAGAAGCTTATCCTTCTAAGACAATCTGGGCTTGGTCTGGATTTTTATTGGAAGACTTAATGGGAAAAGAGGTTTTGTCTTATTTAGATGTACTAGTAGATGGACCTTTTGTGGAGTCTCTTCGAAATCCTAATTTGAAATGGAAGGGATCTTCCAATCAACGTGTCATTGATGTTTCGAAAAGTTTAAAAGAAAACAAAGTAATATTATATGAGGAGTGAAATATATGAAAAAATGTAGAGGATTTGAAATTGCGAAAGGTTGGGAAGATAAAGATATTCATTTACCGGTTCGAAAAACCGCTCATTCGGCTGGTTATGATGTGGAAGCAGCAGAGGATATTGTTATACCTAAGTTTGTTCCTGGTATTAAACCAACGTTAATTCCCACAGGATTAAAAGCATATTGTGGAGAAGATGAATGCTATTTGCTATTAAATCGTAGTAGTGGTCCGAAAAAAGGATTTTTAATGGCTAATAGTGTTGGCTTAATCGATAGTGATTATTATGAGAATCCAGATAATGATGGACATTTCTTTTTTGCCTATTTTAATTGCAGTGATCATGATATTGAGGTGAAAAAAGGAGATGTTATTGGACAAGTAGTATTCCAAAAATATCTTATTTGTGATGATGATCAAGCAACCGGAAAAAGAACTGGTGGATTTGGTTCCACAGATAAATAAAGATTTCATTGCTTTTCTCTTTTTTATTCGATACAATTATTATGAAGGATAAGGTGAAAGAAATGAAAAAGAATATGAAACTGATTCTTGCTTTAATTATTTCTTTGGTTCTTTTTTTTACGGTTATTATACTTATTTCAAAAGCGAATAAGAATATTGAGATTACCAAAGAAGTTCGACAAGAATTAAGAAGTTTAATACCAACTCATTGTGGTGGGTATGATGAAGAATTGTATCAAGATAAAAAAATTGTACCGGAAGATATTTCAAAGAAAACCAATGAAGATTGTAGTTCCAAGGATATACATTTAACTTTTACAAGTGAGAAATCGATTACAGTTTCTAGGAAAAAAGTGTATTTATATGATTATGTTCTGATTTATTCTTTGTATGGTGAAGGGGAAGACCACATACAATGGGCTAATCAATATAATCATTTTCAAAAGGAATTAAAGGTTCAGTTTATGGAAGGAAATCAGGCAAAACCAACGAAGGAGTCCTTTTTAGAGTATGCTCGTGTTTATAAGTATACTTTTAAGAAGGAAAAAGATGGTTTTCATTTATTAAGTGTTGAACCTGTAAAATCTTAATTTTGGAAATTTACAAATGAATAATTCTTTGTTAAAATTAAATAATAGAGGTGGTATGTGAAATGATAAAGGCTAGAAAAAAAATTTTTGTACTTGTTATATTTGCTTTCATTGCGGCAATTTCTGTTTTTGGAATACTGAAATTAAAAAATTATTATAGTTCTTCTATCGGACAGAATAACAAGGAATATCGTTATGAAGATAGTTATGTAGACTATGTTTCAGAAATTGATTATAGTACTTTAGATGAAGGTACGGTTTATGTTAATAAAAAAGTAGAAGTAGAGGATGAAACCCCTGAAGATATTTTCTTTATTACATTATCAAGTTATGCTCCTTATTTGACTTCTCAAGATTCTTATGTAACAGAAGATATTTTGTTTGAAGATGTGCTTGGCGATTTTGTTTCTTTTTCTTATATTGTTAGTCTAGATGATAATGGAACTATCTATAGTGAGGCTAATGAAGAACAAATTAGCGGAGGTTCTCGCTATACTTGGGATGCTTTCCCTGGAATGTATGTAGAAACTGTTTCAGACGATTCTGATATCGTTACCGTTAAATGGTTTATTCCTCAAGAATTAACGACTCATCATTTTGATTTGAAATATTCTGCTACTGTTAATGGTTCTGATTATTGGGAAGATCTTCCTTATGTAAATGATTATACTCGTACTGGAATGTATCAGTCTAATAATTCTTGTATTGCTACCTATAATCTAACAAATGCTAGTTATTATCAAGCTATCAGCGAAGAAAAAGAAGAATTGGATCAAAATGTTTTTTGGGAACACAATGAAACTGGATTAGAACAAAATAAATACGCTCGTCGTTCTTCGATTGATGGAAATCAAGTAACAGTAGAACTTGGAAATGTTGGACGTTTCTATTATTATGGTGGATTTACCGTTACGACGATTTATGAAGGGGTAGATCCAGATGAATATCCTGAATATACAGAGGAATTTCGATATGGAGATTCTTACTGTGCATATGAACCTGATACTTTGGATCCAACTAGTTTAATTAGTGCCTATAATGATGCTACTGATAGTGATGATCCTTGTGGTGTAATTGATGGGTCCGATGTAACTGTTACATTATCTTATGAAGATACAGCAAAACCAATTAACTATACTGTTTATTATTATTCAGACGTTAACATTTTAGATTTCTATACGGATACTACAACAGAAAGAGAAGTTTGTCCTACTATTAAAAATTTTGATGGTTATCGATATACTGGAACGGATACTTGTTTCCCTATTAGTGAAACTAGTTACGAAATCTATTTGCCTTATGAGAAAATTGCAAGTTACACTGTAACGACTCACTATGTTGATCTTAATAACAATCAGGAATTTAGTACACCTAAAGTAGATACATACAATGATGGTGATGAGTATTATACCGTTATCGCTGAATTTGCTGGTTATGAATATGATTCTGATTCTGGAAATACTTATGGAACAGTTCATGAAAATATTGATGTTTATTATTACTATTACTCTACTGGTGGAAGTAGTGTCTCTTCTATTTCTTTTATGTATAAGGATTTAGATGGAAATACAATTAAGCCTTTAACTAGTGTTACGGTTGATAAGGGGTCTCAGTATTGTGTAGGTTCTGCACCTACTATTACCGGGTATGAATATGTTTCAACGACTTTTCCAGATAATCAAGAATGTTTTAATGTTGAAGGAGATGCATATTTAGTTATTTACAATTATCGATTAAATAAAGTTACTTTCACTTTTAATTATTATGCACATAGTGATCAAGGTGATGGTGATGAAGTGATTCATATTCCTACTTCGAAGGAATACAATGTTGGTTATGCTTACAATATTACACCATTAGAAATTGAAAACTATACATTTGATACTTCTTCAGAGCCTCTTCAAGGAACTGTTACAAGTAATTTAGAGATAAATTTATATTATGTACCTAAGGTAGCTAATTATACAGTTCGAGTTTCTTATTTAGGAGAAGATCGAGATCAAACATATACAGGTACTCTTAATTATGGAGATAATTATGATTTCAGTATTTATCAAGATACTTCTTCTGATTATTCTCTATATAGTACAGAGGGTGATTCTGTTTCTGGTGTTGTTAATCAAGATACTTATGAAGTTACTTTCTATTATATGAGGCGTCAAGTAACATTAACAAATCATTTTGTTGATACTAGTTATCAAGAGGTTGCTACTTCTACAACTGCCATTGCTAATTATGGAACAAATATCAATGATTATATATTAACGGGGGATAGTATACCATCTATTGAAGGATATACTTATTTAAGAACAGAGCATGATGGTGGCGATACAGTAGATAGTAGTAATACCGGAATTTGGTATATTTATCAAATGAAGAGTTCTACTATTACGGTTCATTATGTGACGGAAGATGGTCAAACGATTCAAGAAGATTCTAGTTATACAAAGAATTATTTTGATACTTATAGTGTAGAGCCTCCAACTATTTTTGGTTATCTATATAAAGAAGTTAGAGGAGATGCCACTTCGGCTACGATTAATAAAGATTCTTATGATATTACGTTTGTATATCAAGTAAAACCAGCTACTTTGACCGTTCATCATTATTCTAATGATGGAAATGATACTAAAGTTGCGAGTGACGAAGTATTTGATTTACATTATTTTGATACATATCAAACTTCTGCTGTTGATACTACGAATTTAGATTATGAGTTTGATCGTGTTTCTGGAGATCCTGTTAATGGAACGATGGAAAAAGATAGTGTTGAAGTTACTTATTATTATGCTATTAAACGTGGAACCGTAAAGACTTACCATTATTTATATGATAATGGAGAAACTACTACTACGGTTGCTCCTATGGTTAGTAACACTTACGATTATGGAACTAATTATACAACCGAGTCTTCTAGTGAGGCTTTGGTAGAATATGATTTCTATTCTCGTAGTACGAATTATGTAGGAGTTGTTCGTGAGCCTGTTATTGAAGTATATTATTACTATCAAGTAAAAAGTAGTGGTTTAACCACTAGTGTTAGTCAAACTGCCACTGAGAAAATAACCAGTTTAGATACTCCAGTATCTTATGAAATTACGTATGATGCTGCTATTGAAAACTATACAGGAGATGCTACTATTACTCTTGTAGATACTCTTCCATATGCTATTAATGTTTCAGAATCTAATTTAGATGGTGGAACTTACAATGAAAGTGATCGTACGATTACTTGGACCGTTAATTGGAATGGTATTGATGGTAGTGGTTCTAAGAAAATTACTAAAAACTTAACCATGGCTTATTTAGAGATTTCTCCTTATGAAAGGGTTATGGTTAATGAAGTAAAAGGTAAGATTGTTACCGATGAGGATCAACGTGAAGTCGTTAATCAAACTTCTACTGCTATTGAAATTAAAGGAAAGATTTTGGTTCATTTCTTAGAGGTAGATACGAATCGTGAATTATCTGCTACGGTTGAACATGAAGATTTAGTAGGAGAAAGATATGTAGTAACTCCTGCTGATATTCCAGGATTTGAAGTAGTGGAAGGTCCTGATACAGAAGAATATGTAGTTGAGATGGATGTCCAAGAAATCACTTATTACTACGATGTTCGTCATTTAAAGATTCAAACTATTGTTAATGGCAATGGTGGAACTGTTGAAGGAGACGAAACCGTTTTATGGGGTGAAGATTCTACCGATGACAAGATTGTTGTTAAGGCAGATGAAGGATATGTTATTCAAAGTATTGTTATTAATGGTACAAATTTGAATATTCCACTTAACCAAACAGAATATACGATTGATGCTTTCAAAGAAATGATGGAAGATAAAGTAATTGAAGTTACTTTCCATAAGGGATTAATTGTTAATCCAGAAACATCCAATCCATTTACAAGATTATGGCTTGCTCTTATCCCTGCTTTAATAGCATTCGGAGTTTATAAGAAAGATTCTTTAAAGAAAATTTATCGTCGTGTAAGTCATTCTATTAGTAAATAAAAGTCAGTGCTAGTGCATTGACTTTTTCTTTTTATTTGCATTTTTTTCTAAAATATGATATAATTAAGCCCAGTTAAAAAAGAGGGGGTTATATTATGAGTAATAAATGGAAAGCTGGATTATTAGCAGGTGTCATTGCAGGTTCTGTTATGATTGTAGGTTGTCATTCTAAAAATAAAGATGATGTTGTTTTACCTACTGAGGAGGCTACTATTACAGAAGTATCCAATGAGGATCTTACTACGGCTCTTGTTTTTTCAGAAGATGGAGAAACTTATTTAGGAGAAATGGAAGTAAATCCTAATATTTATGATATTTTGTTTTCGCATGGATATTCTTTAGTGGATAATCCTGATATTTCTAGAGAAACTTTAGATTCTTATCAATTTGAAGAATTTCAAAATTCTATCGGAGTAACTTCTACCGATGTTAACTTCCGTAATGGACCTAGTACGGATTATGATATTATGGATTCTTTTTATCCAAATACTCCAATTTCATTGGTTGCTAGATGTGAAAATGGTTGGTATTTAGTAGCAAAAGAGGGTCGTTTAGGCTTTATTCGTGGAGATTATATTGATCAAGTTAGTGAAGAGAATTTGACCACTCAATTGAGTCAATTATCGGAGGTTGTTCCGGTTGTTTGTGCGATTACGAACGTTAATGTCCGTCCAGATCCAAGTACTACTTATACGGAGTATGGAACTTTACCTTGTGGTAGTTACTTAGAAATGCTTGAAAGATTAGACAATGGTTGGTATAAAGTTCGTTATGAAGATAAAATTGGTTACGTATGTGGAGATTATGTACGTGAACAATGTGCTTTTTCTGGAGAAAATTTACCAATCGTAACAATGCATACAAATGCTAATTTATATTCTTCTCCTTATGGGGATAAAATTGGATCTATTCCTACTTATGAAATTGCTCGTGTTGGTGGAGAAGTAGGTGGATATTATTATGTGGAAAGTAATGGACAAATAGGATTCGTGGAAAAAGGAGATTGTACTACTCTTCAAGGAGTTTATGTTATAGTAGATATCAGTGAACAGAAAGTTACTTTATACCAAAATGGAGAAGTCTTATTAGTAACAGATGTTGTAACAGGAAAAGATTCCACCCCAACGGATTTAGGATTATTTAGTTTACAAGCGAAAACAGAAGATACTTACTTAACTGGTGAGGATTATTCGGTTCATGTAAATTACTGGATGCCATATAATGGTGGAGAAGGATTGCATGATGCTACTTGGAGAAGTTCCTTTGGAGGACAAATCTATCATAATAGTGGAAGTCATGGATGTGATAACTTACCATTAGATGCTGCTCGTACTATCTATGAAAATATTGAAGTAGGAGATAAAGTTTTAGTTAAAAATTAATTTAGAATAGCAAATGCTATTCTTTTTTTTTGTTGTTTTGTCGAATGGGTGGAAAGACTTTTTGGTTTGAGGTATTCTTGTTTTGGAAAGGAGGAATATGGAAGAACTCTTAAACTATGAGGGCTTGGTGTATCATATCATTACGAAGTATTCTCATCATTATGACCGAGAGGATTTGTATCAAGTTGGTATGATAGGACTTATGGATGCATATCGACATTATAAAAAGGACTTTTCTACTAAGTTTTCTACTTTTGCTTATTATTATATTGTCGGTGAAATTCATAAATATATTCGAGAAAGTAGTAGTTTAAAAGTGGGTAGAGATATTGTTGAATTAAAGAAGAAATTATTAAAAGCAAAAGAAGTTATGGCTCAAAGATTAGGACGAGAACCTACTAACTTAGAATTATCTCTTTTTCTAGATATTGAGGAAAAAGAAGTAGATATGGCTCTACTGGCAACGGAAGAAGTACATCCGTTGGAAGAAGTAGAAGAATTTTATCAAACATTTGATGATACGAGTCCTGAAATTTTAGATTTGAAATTAGAACTTGATAAATTGCCTAAAGAAGAAAAAGAATTAATTCAAGCTCGTTATTTTGAGGATCTAACCCAAAAAGAGGTTTCCTCTCGTATGGGAATCAGTCAAGTACAGGTTTCTAGACAAGAAAGTAAAATATTACAAAAATTAAGAAGTCGTTTATAAGGTATTATTTTTCTTTTTTGGTTCAAATTAATCATAGGTGATACTATGAGAGATTCTTTTTATGAGGAAATTGCGGATTTACATAAAGCCAGGGAAAATAAAATAAAAAATGCTTTTTTATCTTTTCTTTGTGGTGGCGTTCTAGGATTATTGGGAGAGGGAATTGTGGAAATTCTTGTTTCATTCTTTTCTTTATCTAGGGAGGATGGACTTGTATGGATGCTGATATTATTCATTTTTTTGGCTAGTTTTCTTACTTCTCTTGGTATATTTGATCGAATGGTTACTATTTTTCGTTGTGGTTTGTTAATTCCTATAACTGGTTTTGCTCATTCTATGACTAGTTGTTGTTTGGATACCAAGACGGAAGGACTCATTTATGGAATGGGGTCCAATGCCTTTAAGTTAGCGGGGACGGTTTTATTTTATGGAGTTAGTTCCGCTTTTCTATTAGGAGCCGTTCGGTATTTGATTGAGGTGATTGCATGACCATCCATTATCAAAATGTGTATCTACAGGATACGGCTTGTGTATGTGGCCCTTATGAAAAAAAAGGTCCACTTGGAAAGTACTTTGATAAGACATATTCTGATTTTTATTGCGGAGAATCTTCTTTTGAAAAAGCAGAAGTAAAAATGGTAGAAGATTCGATTCAATGTTTACTTAAAAAAAGTTCTCTTGCGAAGGAAGATATTGATTTGGTAGTAGGAGGAGATTTGCTCAATCAAATAACAGCGACTACTTATGGGAGTTATGGAGTTGGACAAGGTTTTGTAGGAATTTATGGTGCTTGTAGTAGTAGTGTTTTGGGATTAATCCTTGGTTCTACTTTTATTGAAAATGGTTTTGCATCGAATGTGATTGGAGTTGTTTCTTCTCATAATTTAACCAGTGAAAAACAATTTCGTTATCCTATTGAATATGGAGCCCCTAGACCGAACAGTGCTACTTTTACAGCAACGGGGGCTGCTAGTTGTTTGTTAACTTCTCAAAAATCTAGTATTCGAATGGAATGTGCAACCATTGGAAGAAGTATTGATTATGGTCAGAATGATTCCAATGATATGGGTCGTGTAATGGCTCCCGCTGCTATTGATACTCTAACTCGTCACTTTCAAGAGACGGGTAGAGGTGTGGAAGACTATGATTGGATTCTAACTGGGGACCTAGGTGTTTATGGAAAAGAAATTGTGAAAGAATATCTATTAAAAAAATATTCTATTGATTTAGAGAAAAAGTATGATGATTGCGGTGTTTTGCTTTACGATTTAGAAAAACAGAAGGAAGTAAAAGCAGGTGGTAGTGGTCCAGCTTGTAGTCCATTAGTTGTTTATTCTTATTTTGTTTCTCAATTAAGAAAAAAGAAAATTAAAAGAATTTTGTTTTTAGCGACAGGTGCTTTATTTTCTCCTTTATTTTTATATCAAAAAGAAAATATTCTTTCCATTTGTCATGCTGTTAGTTTGGAGGTGGTCGATTGAAACTGATTTATTCCTTTTTATTTTGTGGGATGATATGTATGATTAGTCAAATTGTTTTAGATCACTCTAAATTATCTCCAGGACATATTACTTCTATTTTAGTGGTTTTGGGAGCTTTTATGGACCTTTTTCATTGGTATGATACCCTTATTAAGGTCGTTGGAGCTGGCGCTTCTTTACCTATTTGTAGTTTTGGTCATTCTTTGATACATGCTACTTTAAAGAGTGCCCAGGCAAATGGATTTTTAGGTTTATTTACTGGGATGTTTGATTTAACATCTGGTGGTATTGTGGCAACTATTCTTTTTTCTTTTCTTTTTTCTCTCCTTTTTCATGCGAGAGATTAAAAAAACTTTCCACTGTTTTTGTGGAAAGTTTATTTTTGTTTGGATATTTCAATTATTTTGTTCATATCATCATCTTTGGCAATGATGTTTTTATGGGATTGATGACATTTATTACATTGATAGAGTATTTTGTAAGTATCTTTATATTTTTCTATTCCTATTGGTTCTAATAATCCTTTACATGGATTTGCGCGATCTCCTGGATTGATATCTACATGTTTGGAATAAAGGCAGTGGGGACAGTGATCTCTGGAAGTATAGCCTAAGGGAGTTACTTCTTTTTGACAGTGTTCACAGATAAAACCTTCGTCTAATTCTTGAAATCGTTTCATAGTATCACCACCTTCATTATAGCTTATTTTTGACAAAAATGGAATTATGTAGTATAATATAGCCAAATTTTGAGGGGGATTTTAAAATGGATTGGAAAAAGTATATTGCGACAATATTAGCGCTTGCGGCAATTATTTCTGTAGGAAAGAGTTGTGGTAAAGATGAAGAAAAATCTAGCGGTTCTAATATTGTTATTCCTAGAATAACTCCTGCTGCTCAAACAGAAGTTACTCCACAACCAAGCAATATGTATGCAATTGTTAATGAAAGTGTTTATCACAATTTAGTCGAGGCAAAACGTAATTTTGAGCAATTATTTCAAAATGGGGATGTAAGTTCTCAATTAAAGAGTCATGGTATTTCTTTATCAGGAGATAATGCCGACTTTATTCGATCAAATGCTAAAAGTATTTATGATACGATTTGTAGTTATATTCAATCTTTTGAAAAGGGAGATTCAAATGCTTGCTACAGCTTTGGAGCCTCTTTGTATGACTACTATTATCATACTTTAAGTAGAGAGTATTTATATAATGTTATGGTGGCATCTCAATTACCATCTGCTTATCAAGGTAGCTTTTCAGCAAATCCATATGATTCTTATGGTAATATTTGTTTACAAAATGGTAATAAGATTTGTTTTATTGGTGGAAGTGATGATTTAGTTTGTCCTACACCTTATTATGGAGATTATTATAATGACATGTATGTTCGCAGTGAGTGGTATAAACATTTACCATCTATCTTATGTGACTATTATGGAGTATTAAAAAATAGTGATGGCGATAATGGTATTTGTTATATTATGAATGAAGCAAGAGCAGAACGTTATTGTTCAGGAGAGTGGGCTTCTATTAAAGAGGATGGACAATCTATCTATGGATTTAATGCCCATGATGCTCGTGTTGTTTGGGACTATAATGCTAATTGTTATATCTTTGTTGGTCCTAATGATGAAGTATATGGACCTTTGACTTCTAGTGAGGCTAGTCGAGTAAATGGTATTAATACGGTACAAGATGCTCTTGTATTAAATGAAGGAAGTCCTTATACAGTTGATTCTTGTATTCGTGATATGCTAGGAAGACAAAGTGCTAAAACTTATATTTATTATTAATGAAAAAGAATAGTTTTCCGCTATTCTTTTTTTATGTTATAATTTTGATATAGTGCGGAGTGATACTTATGGAAATGAATTTAAAGATACAAGATTTTGAAGGCCCTTTGGATTTATTACTTCATTTGATTAAAGAATCTAAGATGGATATCATGAATATTGAAATTGAAGTGATAACGAAACAATATATGGATTTCCTTCATCAACAAGAGAAAATGAATTTGGAAGTTTCTTCTGAATATTTAGTTCTTGCTTCTGAATTGTTGGAAATAAAATCGAGGCTATTGCTTCCTAATAATCAAGTGGAAAGTGATGAAGTAGAGGAAGATCCTAGAGAAGAATTGGTTCAAAGATTATTAGAGTATCAAGCCTATAAAGATATTACAAAGTTATTACAAGAAAAAGAATTATTACGTAGAGATATTTATACGAAAATGCCAGAAAACATTCAAAATTATGTGGAGGAACAAAAAGAGATTCATAGTGATGTTACTTTGGATGATTTGATTCAAGCGTTTCAAAAGTATTATCAAAGAAAATTAGATTCTCGTCCTTTAAAAACAAAAGTAACCGTTAATGAAATTAGCGTATCTTCCCGTTGTAGGGATATTAAGAAGTTATTAAAGAGTAAAAAAAGAGTATCTTTTTTTGAATTGTTTCCCATTGTATCTAAAGAATATATTGTAGCAACTTTTTTGGCAATTTTAGAGATGGCTAAAAATCGAGAATTAAGAATAACGCAAAATGATGCGTTTGATGACATTATTTGTGAGGTGTTAGAAAGTGAATAAAGCAGTTTTGGAAGGATTATTATTTGTCGTTGGAGAAGATGGACTAACGCTCGATCAAATTGAAGATGTTTTAGAAATAGGAGAAGAAGAATCTCATAATCTTATTATGGAATTAAAAAAAGATTATGAAGATGATAGTAGAGGACTTCGAATTGATTTTTTAGGGAATCGTTTTAAACTTACTACGAAATTTGAACATAAA
>AUXO016232597.1_pt1 | contig 14196 bp, 12 predicted proteins | sample 768731 | NCBI WGS metagenome assembly AUXO01 (sample SAMN02715735, study PRJNA202380) | gut metagenome | biome: sheep rumen | host: Ovis aries | place: New Zealand: Palmerston North | reverse complement strand
CTGATGGACCTTATGTATATCGCAAAACCGAGCCTCGCCGAGGATTTCAGGATCTGTTTAGCGACGATTAAAATATTGTTTATGAAAGATAGTACCGAGGGAATAGCCGAGGGGCAGACCACGGCAAGCACGGAAAGTGGCTTAAATACTGGGGCTGCGGAAGATGGGTCAGCAGAAAAATAGGGAGCGTCGATCATAAACAATACGGGTTTGGGTACGAATTATACAGTTACGGTAGATGAGAGGGAGTTCGTATGAGGGAAAAGGAGTTCAAGAACAAGAGAATACTGTTCGTATCTCCGCCGTTCTTTAACTACTACAAGTACATATCTGACGAACTCACCAGTATGGGAGCCATCGTTCATTATCACGATGAGAGGAACAACCCGTCCTCCGTTGAGAAGATTATATATCGTACCGTCCCACAGATGCTGGTCAGTAAGGTCAGAAGATACTATTCCGGGATTATTGAGGAAGAGAAAAGTTTCCATCCCGATTACGTGCTTTTCAATTCACCAGAGGCCGTTGACGCTCAGTCTGTTGAGAATATGAAGAAGGCTTTTCCAAAGGCCAAGTTCATTCTGTACATGTGGGATTCTCTGGAAAATAAGAATGCCAAGAATGTCTATCATCTCTTCGATCGGACATTCTCTTTTGATCCTAATGATTGCAAAAAATATCATATGACTTTCAGACCGTTGTTCTACATCAAGACAATGCAGGCACAGCGCGTTGATAGTTATAAATATGATTTTTCTTTTATCGGAACCATCCACAGCGATCGTGCCGAGATCCTTTATAACCTGAAAAAGTACTGCGATGAGCATGGTTTGACCTATTACTACTATTTGTATATTCCCGGCAATTTGCTCTATACGATGCGGAAGGCAACGGATAGTTATGTCAGGAAGCTAGGTCAGTACATACATCTGGAACCCACCAGCAAGAAGACCATTGCGGAGATTTCTGAGAATACAAGGTGCGTTATTGACATCAACCATCCGAAGCAGACCGGTCTCACGATGAGAACGATTGAGATGCTGGGTCTGCATCAGAAGATACTGACGACTAATCAGAATGTTAGAAATTATGACTTCTATGAACCGGGCAATCAGCTGGTGATTGGGAGAGACGAAATCAAGATTGATAAGGGGCTTCTGGGAAAGCCTTATGTCAGCGTGCCTGAAGATGTCTACGAGGAGTATTCGATCCACAGTTTTGTAATGGATATTTTCAACGATGAAGAAGAAAAGAAGTATTTGAAGGGAAAAGCGTAATGAGTAAGAAGATCCTTGTGACCGGAGCAAACGGATACCTAGGGAAAGGTGTTGTGAAGCAGCTCCTTGATGACGGTATAGAAGTCATTGCTACAGATTTTAAAGATAACTTGATCGACAAGAGGGCAGATATCTGTTGCGTGGATTTGTTCTCGCTGGAAGATCCATACAACTATTTTGACCAGCCGGACGCTGTTCTTCATATGGCATGGAGAGACGGCTTTGTACACAGCTCACCGAATCATATCAATGACCTCCCGAATCACTACAGTTTCCTCACAAAGATGATCGATGCGGGCGTCAAGCAGGTCGCTGTCATGGGCAGCATGCATGAGATCGGATTCTTTGAGGGATCAATTAAGGAAGATACTCCAGCAAATCCGCAGAGCCTTTATGGTATCAGCAAGAACGCATTAAGGAATGCAATTAGGCTGGCATGTGATAAGAAGTGCGTTTACCAGTGGCTGAGAGGCTATTACATCGTCGGCAATACGGCTGACGGCTGCTCTATCTTTTCAAAGATTGTTCAGGCAGCACAAAAAGGTCAGAAGGAGTTTCCATTTACCATGGGACTCAACCAGTTCGATTTTATCGACTACGACGAGTTCTGCAAGTTGGTAGCTGATGCAGTGGAACAGACTGAGATTGATGGAGTGATCAATATCTGTTCTGGTAGGCCGGAGAAACTGGGAGACAGAGTTGAGCGATTCATTAAAGAAAACGGATTCGACATCACATTGAAGTATGGAGCTTTCCCGGACAGGCCATACGACTCGAAGGCTATCTGGGGTGATGACTTCAAGATTCGCATGATTGAGAAGGAAAAGAACAGATGAGTAATCAGTACTCTTTCACGGAGTTTGTGAAAACCTCATATTCGCTGATGATGACGAAAATCTGCTTTCGGCAGGCACGACTCATCAGAAGGCCGATCTACATAAGAGGCGCAAAATCAATCGAAGGCGGCAATGGCCTCACGACTGGAAGGTTCTGCCGGTTTGATCTTGTAGGAGATAAGAAGACATTCTTCATTGGTGACAATTGTGAGTTCGGTGACATGACTCACATCGTTGCTCATGAATGGGTGGAGTTCGGGAATGATGTGCTGGTTGCGTCTAAGTGTTTCATCAGCGACACAAACCACGGTGAGAATGAATCTCCGGAGATTGCTCCGAATAAGAGGAAGCTGGTAACACATCCGGTCAAGATAGGCAATAAGGTCTGGATCGGAGAGAACGTTGTTATTCTAGCCGGAGCTGAGATCGGTGATGGCTGCGTTATTGGTGCAGGAGCTGTTGTAAAAGGAAAGATACCTGCTGGATCGATAGCTGTCGGTAGTCCGGCTAGAGTTGTAAAGCAGTGGAACGATAATGAGCAAAAGTGGGAAAAGGTATAGGGGTTATTAAATGCAAGCAAGATCATTGGCAAGAGAAGTTGTGACACAATGCCTATCCTCTGATGATGATAAAATCCTTCGAGAAATAGATAGGCATGATGTCATCTCATTTGATCTGTTTAATACATTAACAGTTAGGTATGTTCCTTCTTCCACAGACGTTATTAAGATCATGGCACCTCGGGCAGCAAGGATTGCTGGTGTTGATGCGAAGAAATTCATTGAAACGCGTTTTCAGTGTGAAACGCAGGCAGTTACGGAAAATTCTCCATCCGAGGCAACTCTTAACGAGATATACAATCATTTTTCAGGTCTGACTGCTGATCAAAGGGATAGGCTTGTTAAGTTAGAAGGCGAGTATGAAATAAACTTATCTGCCCCCAATAGGCATATCCTGAAAATATACAATTATTGTATAGAGACGGGAAAGAAAACATATATTATCTCTGATACGCCATTATCAAGGCAAGTTATTGAAGCTATTTTACAGAAGAATGATATTAAAGGATATGCCGGACTATATATCTCATCAGAGGAGAGAAACCGGAAGTATTCAGGAATGTTGTTTGATGCTTTTTTAAATCGGGAGGGAATTGATCCGACAAAACAACTTCACATTGGTGATTCATATACTTCTGATTATAAGATGCCAAGATCTAAGGGCATAGACGCGGTGCTCATTCGATCACTTACACCTGATAAAAGCCTTGTGAAAGTCCGTGATACTAGATATTACAGCACTCATATTGGGCATAGGCATTTACGGCAGTTTATTAGGCTCTGGGAAAATGAGGATTACGATGAATATGAGCGAATTGGCTATGAGATCTTGGGGCCCTTGCTGCTATCATTTTCAACATGGATTCATAAGTATTCTTCACTATACGAGAAGATGATTTTTCTGGCAAGGGAAGGCATCATTCTCCAGCGTGCGTATACTACTATATTTCCTAATGAGGAGAAAAAGTGTTGCATATTGAGAACATCTAGAAGAGCTATTACCGGATGCTCTCTTGCAGATGTTAATAATATTGCTGAGCTCTTCAACATATTAAAAACATTTGAGACGGATTCATTATCCTTAGAAGAGCTGTATCAGTTGGGCTATATTACAGAATCCACAATGGACAGGTTTTGTAAAGATCATAGTATTTCCAGAAGCTTCAATCTTGTATCAAATGAAGTGTCCGAAAAAGTAAAGAATGATTTCTCAATGATTATCATTCCAATAATAAATGCTTACGCAGCTGACCAGAACGAGTTGTTTAAGAAGTACTATCAGAAGACTGTAGGTGACGCAAAAAGGGTTTGCTATATAGATGTGGGCTGGCGTGGGTCCATGCAAGATAGACTTTCTGAACTTAATCTCATTGACTATGTAGCTGATCCAGAAGGCTATTATTTTGGAATCAGTAAAGATAGTAGGGTGGAAAAGCAAGGCATTGAGCATAAGCATGGTTGTTTATTTGAGGATTCAGACCATATAAGTGATAACAATGTTGTGCGGACTCTTACCGGTCAGATCTTCGAAATGATGTTTATGGACTCTGAACATGGAACAACTCTAAACTATCATTTGAAGGATCACGAGGCTATTCCTGTCATGGATTCATCTGAATACAGGGGGAATACACTAAAGCAGTTGATCAAAATACAAGATGCTGCATTTAAATTCATTAACGACTATATCAGTTGTGAGTTAAGAGTGACAGGGTCTATTACATGTAAAGACGCTTTTCAGCAGTATAAAGATTTGTTTGTAAATGCATCGAACAAGACAGTAGGACTCTTTTCTTCATTTTCAACGTTCGATGTGCATGATGTACCGCTTGTATCAAATAAAAGTACCAGTTACTGGATAACTCACCCAAAAGATTTGATGAAGGAATTTGACGAAAATCATAATAAGAGTCTGTTCTTGAAGAGCGTTTTTAAGTTACCGCTTCCTTATTATGACGTACTAAAGAAGATCTATGTTCGCAAATCGGAAAGTAAGAATTAGGTAACGGACGTGAAAATATACGCCTTAGTAGTTATATACAATAAACGCTGTGAAGATTCGTCATCAATAAAAGCTATTCAAAAATATGGGAAGGGAATTCAGGTTGTCGTATTTGATAACAGCGAAAGAAAATTGAACAACAATGATTATTGCATTCAATATGGATACCAATATATTTCCCAAGGTGAAAATGTAGGGTTATCAAAAGCATATAACTGTGCGATAAATCATATCATTCATGAGGATGACGACTATCTCATCACATTAGATGACGATACTGAGCTTACAAAGGAATACTTTGAAGAACTCGAGATATTATGTGGCGAACATAGATATGATGTAATACTTCCCGTCATTAGGTCTTCAGGAATAATACTTTCTCCTAGCAATCTTGTGGATGGCTGTCATTCAAAAATAGTTAATGACATTTCGGAACTCAACCAAGAAACAATTACTGCTATAAATAGTGGAGCAGTAATAAGAATGGGACTGTATAAGAAAATTCAATATAATGAAGCTCTCTTCCTGGACTATGTTGATCATGATTTCATGAAGAAGGCTCATAGGAATAATGCTAAATTCAAAATTATGGCATCAACGATCAAACAGCACTATTCAAGACATGAAAAGATGTCAATAGAAAATGCTGTAAAAAGATTTAAAGTAGAAACTTCTGATTTGAAAACATTCTGTGCAGAAGCAGGTAAGCTTGGGTTTTATCGGATGTATATGATCAAACTAATTGCACAGCTTACTGCAAAATACCATTCACCAATATTTATTAAAACGGCTATTTCAAGGAAAGAGACATGTTAAATCCATTTTACTGGTACGGAATAATCTGGGCTCTCGTATTTGTGCTATATCAATTAGGATGGTCGAACTATTGCACTCCCCTGGATGGCGTTACACTTAGTTTCTTTCTAGTATCTATTATTGTCTCTTTCGTCTTGGGAACTTTGTTTAAACGATCATTTGAGTATGTAGAGCTTGAAGACAAATATATAGATAGAAATCATAGTGTAACGATCTTAATTTGGATAATGGCTATAGCAGATTTTGCTTATTCCAGAGATATTCCTTTGTTTTCTATTCTATTGGGAAGAACTTCTTATACAGATTTCGCAGGCCTTCCTCTAGTTCATACGATTCTAGAGAATATGGTAATTTTTTATTCAGCATATCTGTTTTATCTGTTTCTTGAAACAAGGGACAAGAATCTGCTGATTGAAACATTATCGATTCTGCTGATTCTTTTATTGCTCTTTCATAAGGGGGCATTATCCTTCTGCATTTTCTCTATTATCAATCTTGGAGTTGCGAAGGCCAAGAGTATCTATGGAAGACTTAAAGGAAAGACGATAGTATGGATCGTCCTAGCGGTACTGTTACTTATATACATTAACGGTGGTTTGACAAACCTGAGGTCGGGGGTGTCCTGGAACAACGTAGCGTTCCCGACAGCTATCGGAAAGATAAATGACAAGTGGCCGAAATGGCTGCCGATTCAGTTCAGTTGGGTATATACGTATATCATCACACCTGTTGGGAACCTGAATCTTAATATTACCAAGTTTATTCCCAAGAGAAGTGTATTCGGTCTCATTTTGACAGTCGTTCCAGATTTTATTGTAAAAAGAATATTCCCGACTTTCCAAATACAGACCGGAAGCGCTCTTCTCTATACGCCAATATTAAATGCGTGCACCGGATTCATTGAATCTGTCGAAAATTATGGCGCAGGAGGAATGTGGTATTACTTTATCGCAGCAACATTTATTATTCTCTTTTTTATTTGGATAAGAGGCAACGATAGGTACAGTAGCGTATATTTTTCAATTTTATCAATGATGATTGCATTCCTGTTCTTCTACAATACTTTTAATACTGCCGCGACATCATTCTTACCCTGGTTTATACTTCTCGCGCCTATTGTATCCAGAGTACGATTCACATATAAAGGAAAAGTTTTACTATGAATCAGCAAAGAGACAAAGCCATAGATGTGTTAAAGGCAATCGGAATTATTATGATGGTCTATGGGCATTGTGGTTTACCTGGGACACATTTTATTTATCTCTTCCACATGGCAATCTTTTTTATTGTGACTGGATTTCTCTTTGATGATAGGAAATTTAATTCCTTTGATTCATGGAAAAGGTACATTATAAAGAAGTTCAAGAAACTCTATATACCATATGTTGTGATAAATGGGGGGGGTACTGCGCTAAATAACATATTCATTAAGATTAACATCTACACAGATAATCCGGGAATCAGAAATTATGTACCGGATAATCAAATTACCACATATATGACACCAAAGCAGATGGTAAACGAACTGGCTCATGTTCTTGTATTCAGAGGCGGGACACAGCTCGGAGATGCAACGTGGTTTCTTGCTACAATGTTTGAATCATTATTTTGTTATTCTCTGGTTGCTCTGCTTTTATACAAAAAGAGCGAAAGAGTAAGAGCTTCGGTGAATCTTATTATTTCAGTTCTTCTGCTCTGTGCATCGTATGTGCTGGGAATCAAAGGGATTACATTATACCGATATCAACTCATCGGATATGTTTACATATTGTTTTTTATTGGGCAATATGGGAAGAAGGCTCTACAACGATTGAAACCTATATGGATTTTCATATGTTTTGTAATCTTACTGGTCCTGAATCAATTTGGGAGTATTGAGATCAGCAAGAGCATAATGACAAATCCTATGTACTATGTGGTCTGCTCAATAGCTGGATTTGTGATGATATATGGGGTATCAAAATACATTACAGATATCAGAGGTTTGTCAGTTATAGGTCAGCATACACTTGCAATCATGATTCTGCATTTTGCTGCGTTCAAGGTAATTACACTTATCGAAATCGCATATTATGGTTTGCCCTTGTATGTCTTAGCGGCATTTCCGACATACCAAGGCAATACCATCTGGGGTATTGGCTATTGCATCGTTGGTGTAATTATTCCTGTAATGCTGGCAATATTCTGGGGAAGGTTTAAGAATGCATATAGGTGTCGTATTAGTAACATATAATAGACTGGAAAAACTGAAGACTACTCTGACTTCTTTTGATAAGCAAACATTCCAGCCAAACTACATTCTTATCGTCAATAATGCCAGCACCGACGGAACAGATCAGTTTCTGGCAGAATGGAAGAGTGAAGCAAGGCTCTATCAGAAGATAGTCTTTACCAGTAAGGTTAACACTGGAGGAAGCGGAGGCTTCTACAAAGGATTATCAGAGGCATTGAAGCTCGATGCAGACTGGGTCTGGGTCTCTGATGATGATGCCTATCCTTACGAGGATGCGTTGGAGCAGGCAGGCAGATTCCTGGATAGTCATGCTGGTGACAAGCTTGCTGCAATTTGTGGGGAAGTGTTGACAGATGGAAAAATTGATACAGGCCATCGCCGTAACTTTATCCCTCATGGTTTGAAGTTGCAGGTTCTTCCTGTACTGGAGTCAGAATATCAGAAAGAATCGTTCGAAATAAATCAGTTCTCCTATGTTGGAAGCGTCATCAGCAAGAAGGCAATGGAGAGTGTGGGGGTAACGAACAAGAATTATTTCATCCATTACGATGACACGGAGCACAGTCTGAGACTTTCTAAATATGGAAAGATTCTGTGTGTACCAGCGATTAAGATCAACCATGATACTGCTACATATGTTGATTTGGATGCATATGAGGCTTCGTGGCAGAAGTATTATGATTACCGGAACCTTATGGATATGATCCGGGAAATCTATCCGAAGAAGTATTCCGACTATCAGTACTTTGTCTATCAGAATAAGATGGCGTTTTACAAACTATTTGGTATGACGAAGGAACAACGAGACATTCTTGCAGCAGCTATGGAAGATTACAAGCACCATAAGCTGGGAGTACATGATGTGTACAGACCGGGGTATAAGAGGAAATAAAGTGAAGATACATTCAGTGAAATTTAATGCTTTAATGAACTTCATATTAAAGATTTCACTCTATATCTTTCCTATCATTACGTTCCCGTATGTGACCCGTGTCCTTCAGGTGGATGGTATCGGGCAGATCTCCTTTGCCACTTCTGTCGTATCATATTTCGTGATGCTTTCATCACTAGGAATTCCTAATTACGGAATCAAGGCCTGTGCAATAGTCCGGGATGATAAAAAGAAGCTGACAAAGACGGTACAGGAACTGCTGGCCATATCACTGATCGTAACTGTGATAGCCTATGTAGTTTTCTTTGTTTTACTTTTTGCGGTTCCGAAGTTTCGAGCAATGAAGACGCTGCTGATAATAGATAGCATGCTGTTGATCTTCAATGCTCTTGGGGTGGAGTGGTTCTATCAGGCAATTGAACAATATTCCTACATTACAATACGAAATCTGATCTTCAAATCCGCATCCTTGATACTCGTATTTCTGCTAGTCAGAGATCAATCGGATATCTACACCTACGCACTTATCACAGTAATTGCTACGTCCGGGTCGAATGTTCTGAACTTTCTTAACCTCAGGAAGTACATCTATCTCAAACCGCAGTGTAATCTAGACCTAGCGAAGCATATCAAGCCAACACTGATCTTTTTCGCAACATCTGTAGCAATCAGTGTATATACCCAGCTTGACACGGTAATGCTTGGCCTGATGACTAATAACCACGAGGTAGGTCTTTACAGTGTTGCAATGAAGATTCAAACAGTTCTTACCGTGCTGGTTGCTTCTGTAGACAATGTGCTGTTGCCTAGAATGGCGCATTATGTTGCCACAGGAGAGAAGAATGACTTCAATGATCTCGTCGTGAAGATGACCTATTACAATGTGTTCCTTGGAGGGCTTATCACAGTATTCTTCTTTATTTATACCAGTCCGGTTATATCCTTGATATCCGGCAATGGCTATCTGGAAGCTGGGCCAGCTGTAAAATGGCTGCTGCTTACTATTATTCCGGTAGGATTAAGTTCCATGACAGGGGCACAAATCATGGCTTCCATCGGTAAGGAGAAGCAGCATATGTATTCCGTCCTTGCCGGAGGAATAACTGATTTCCTTCTTAACCTGATTGTTATTCCGAAGTTTGGAGCCGCTGGTGCAGCCTTTTCAACAGCGGTCACAGAGGTTGTAGTTTTGGCAATGGACGTAATGTTCATTAAGAATCTGCTTGCTGTTATAAAAGGCAAGGTGAAATGGTGGAAGACAGGTGTCTCCCTAGTGATGTCAGTAGTTGTAGGTCTATTAATCTACAGGTTGCAGTTTCACTATATCCTGAAGTTGATGGTCGGTTTTATACTAATGGCTATTGTGTACGTTGGACTTCTGATCATCCTCAGGGATGATTTTATTATAGACGAAGCGAACAAGGTCAGGGCGAGGTTTAGACATGGATAAAATATCGATTATTATCCCTGTATACAACGCAGAGAAAACCTTGAAGAGATGTGTCGAGTCAGTGCTTACCCAGACGTATGAAAACTTTGAACTGATACTGGTTGACGACGGGTCCACCGATTCCTCTCCGGAGATTTGTGATTCATTAACAGACGATAAAATCAGAGCATTCCATATTCCAAATTCTGGTCCAGGTGCTGCGCGGAATTATGGAATCAGGCATATGACTGGAAGGTACTTGACATTTATCGATTCGGACGACACTATTGGTAAAGATACGTACCAAACCTGCATTGAGTCAATGGAACAGAATAACTCCCAGATGGCCATTTATCCTTGGTCCTATGTATATTCGAACAAAGAGAAGTCTCCAAGTCTGGGATACAACGGGTGGATAGATGCGGAAAATGTACGACGGAAAATAATTTATGAGGATATTTTAGGAGGCGGAGGGTATCCTTGGTGCCGTGTTATTGATTGTTCTGGCATCAAGAAGGTACCTGAATTCCCAGAGAATATAAAAGCATATGAAGATAAAGTCTGGGTGTATGAGATGCTAAAGGATATAAGGAGCGTATTCTTCTTATCCAAACCCGGCTATCAATATTATATGAATGAAAATTCTTTATCAAGAACACTACAGATTAGTAATGCTGCAGATCAATTAAAGGCTATAGAGTATATGTATAATAACGAAAATATGTTCGGGGGGGGCAGCGCCTTACCTTCGAAGGTGATGTGACGAACAAGATCGTCAGTATCTTTTTCTATTATAGAAATGTGAAGGAACAGCGCCAGTTGATTGAGCTGTGGCATAAGTACAGGAGTATCTTCTCAGAAAAGCCTTCATCCTTGAAATGCAGAATCAAGGATATTTTATTGAAAAGGAAGTTTTCCAAAGAAGGTTAATTAGAGTGATATTCCCTTGGCACCTGCTCAATACTAAAGTGCTGATGGGAATATCAGATGAAAATTGTTTATGTAGGAGATAATCGGAATCGCGGGAACTATGGTTGCAGAGGCACAAGTACAGCTCTCTCGCAGCTGATTTCGAAGAATAATGAGATCGTCGGTAGGATCTCTGGACGTTACACGAATTTTGATACAGGAGAGTTGTATTTCAAGAAAGGGCTATCAAAAGAGAAGTACGAGAAATTATCTCAGAAGAAGTACTGGGAATATGAGCGAAAACTGAGACATTATTATCATCGCTTCACAGATAGAGGTGGACACTTTCTTTTTGGAAAGCATGATTTTGTATCATTGGATTTTGAGCAGTCTATACAGAACTTGATCAATTGTATCCCAGCAAATCCAAATCTGAAGGAGTTTGATCTTAGGCAATATGATTTTGATGCGCTAGTGGTGAATGGAGAGGGGTCCTTTATTTTTGCTACACCTGCATGGCGTGAGTCTGTGGTTGAAGCCATGGAAATGTACTGGGCTAAGAAGCTCGGGAAGAAAGTTTACTACTTGAATGGCATGGTTTCTGATGATCCGCATAGCCAGCACAATGATGAGACCATAAAGGCTATGACTCCGATCTTCAATTCATGTGATGGAGTATGTGTCCGGGAGAATTATTCCCTTGATTACATGCATAAGTACTTTCCAGATGTACAGCCGCAGTTATTTCCGGATGCACTGTTCACATGGTATGATATCGTAAACGACGATCATAAGGTTACGAACGGTCGATACTATATGTCTCATTCATCTGAGTGTGATGAGGCGTATTATGAATTCGATTTCACGAAGCCTTATGCACTGATTTCCGGATCATCAGCACTGATCGGAGTATGTCATGGCGATATGGAGCTCGCCATCAAAGCATATTCTGAGCTGACTGAGAAAGCAAAGCAGAGACTGGGCTGTAATGTATTCCTGATCGATGTGGATGAAGGGGACGAGTTCCTGCATGAAGTATCGAAGCGTACATCGATACCCATAATCGCAATGGATACACCGCTCATTCCTGCAGCCAAGATTCTTGCTAATGCCAGAGTATACATCTCGGGACGTTATCATCCGGCAATTATGGCATCACTTGGTGGAACGCCTTGTGTTTTCATGAGTTCAAATTCGCATAAGACTGCTTCATTACAGGATTTGCTGCAATATGAGGAGGTTAAGGAATACAATCTGCTTCCGGATTCAGCTGAGTGTGATCGGATTATCGATGCGGCAGTCCAGAAGATGAATCAGCCGGGACTCAGGGAAAACATACAAACGAGAGCCTATGAATTAAACCTCAAGGCGCAGGGACTGGCACAGGTTATTAAGTGATGGCGAGCAGAACTGGAAAGTTAGTAAAGAATACAGTTATTCTGGGATTCGGCCAGTTCCTTCCGAGGCTGCTGGCACTTATTACTCTGCCAATTTTGACTGCGGCATTAAGTACATCAGACTATGGCATCTATGATCTGATCCTCTCAATGGAGAGTTTGATCATGCCACTTATGACGTTGCAGATACAGCAGGGCATATTTCGGAAGATCATCCAGTATGGAGAGAAGAAGGCATCGGAGATAATCAGTACAGCATATTTCTTTGTACTGACTTCAATGCTGGTTTGGTGTCCGATCATATTCTGTATCTTCAAGTTTGCGGTCGGATATACTTCAGGCGTTTCGATTACAATCTACCTCTTTTTTGTGTTCTGTTCATTATTTGATGTCTTTGGACAGACCAGCAGGGGAATCGGATACAATTCGAAGTATTCGGTCGGGATAGTCCTGTATTCTGTACTGAATACAATTTTCCTTGTATTACTGTATTATACAGGGAAGATTACGATCATCAGTGTCCTGGGATCATCGCTGGTGGCTTACTGCATATCGTGTATTTATTACTTGATTTCAGTTAAGATTTACAAGCAGATAGATCGGAAGTTATATTCTCGGACAGAGCTGAAGGACCTGCTTTCTTACTCCGTTCCGATGATTCCAAGTTCCATTGCACTCTGGATTGTGAATCTGTCAGACCGCCTTCTTGTCACATTTTTCTTAGGGACAAGCTTGAACGGAATCTATGCGGTCGCGAACAAGATACCGAATCTCTTTGCAAGCGTGTACTCGGTGTTCAATCTGGCATGGACTGAGACAGCTGCAAGGGTAATGGACAAGGATAAGGACGCTGATGCCTATTATGAAAAGATGTTCGATGTGCTCTTTGGATTCCTGTCCGGTGCGATGCTTCTCTTGATCAGTATTACACCTGTACTCTTCAGAATCCTGATCAACAGTAAGTTTGATGAAGCCTATCAGCAGATACCGATTCTGTTTATGGGTGTGTTCTTCAACTGTATCGTTTCATTCTTTGGCGGGATTTATGTTGCCAAGCAGCAGACCAAGCAGGTCGGGTATTCCTCTCTAGCTGGAGCGGTGATTAACTTTGCAGTGAATATTGCATTCATCAGAAATATTGGATTGTATGCTGCATCGGTCTCTACAGTAGTGGCTTTCCTGATCATCTCGATCTATAGAATGATTGATGTGAAGAAGTACGTGAAGATTTGCTATAATTATAGGAAAATAAGCATCTGCATGGTGGCGATGATCGCTTATTGTTTCATGGCAGCCCAGAGAAATACAATATTGAATATTGTTCTGTTCATTCTTGCGATAGGGTTCAACCTGATCATCAATAAGGAAATGATCAATGCAGTGATGAACAGAGTGAAAAAGAAAAAGTAATGAAATCCCATCCCCCCTGGGCACTGCGGCAGGTTCCGCATCCGGGGGCGGGGGTCTACAAGTGTGACTTGTAATGTGTGACTAGAAACAAACAGATAGAAAGGATACAACATGAAAGGAAGAACATCGACATGAAAGAAAACGACGGACGCAGGAGAGAGAAGAAGAATCCCAGTGCTGAGTTCATAGACCAGATCTGCTCTCTGTATGATGATGTCTATGATGATCGGGAAGAGGACAGTAGCATCGGTGGGGAGGACTGGGCTCCGGGTCAGAAGGCTCTGCATACCTCCCTTGTTGCTTTCCAGAAAGAACTGGAAGAAGGGTATGGCATAAAACTCTCCACATCAAAGATCCGGAAGATCCTGATCACCGGCGGATGCTGGACTACGGAACGGAGCAGGGAGGTCTGCGCATTATATGAGAAGTATGGAT
>AUXO012767902.1_pt1 | contig 14198 bp, 10 predicted proteins | sample 768731 | NCBI WGS metagenome assembly AUXO01 (sample SAMN02715735, study PRJNA202380) | gut metagenome | biome: sheep rumen | host: Ovis aries | place: New Zealand: Palmerston North | reverse complement strand
AATATATCCAGTTTTGAAAGAATGCCTAGTGATGATGGCGAGGTGGGTATACCCGTTCCCATTCCGAACACGGAAGTCAAGCACCTCAGCGCCGATTGTAGTACGTTTGTGCAAGAGTAGGACATCGCTAGGCTCTTTCTTTTTTTATTTGTAGATATATTATTGTTAAAGGATAAAAATAATATGAAATTAATTCAAAGTTTTTCAGTTGATCATACTCGCATAATACCTGGTATATTTACAAGTAGAGTTGATTACCTAGGTGAATATAGCGTAACAACTTATGATATAAGATTAAAAAGACCAAATATTGAGCCAGTAATAGATGTTGCTGCGATGCATTCGCTTGAACATATCATTGCGACATATTTAAGAAACGATTCACCACTTAAAGATGATATTGTATACTGGGGACCTATGGGTTGTCTTACTGGTTTCTATTTAATTCTTAAAGGAAATAGATCTTCAAAAGAATTATATGATTTAATTTTTAGCGCTTTTAAATACGCTAAAGAGGCTATAGAAGTACCTGGCGCTACAAAAGTAAACTGTGGAAATTATCTTATGCACAATCTTGATATGGCTAAATATTACGCTAATGAATATGTAAATTATCTAGAAGCTAATAAGGATAATGAATTAATTTTTGAATATCCAAAAACAGATAGACTTGTTACTGAAAGTGGTAAACATTTCTTTGATTCATAATAATATCATGATGGCTTAGCCATCTTTTATTTTGTCAAAACTAAATATAAAAAATTTAAATAAATAATATATAATATATTATGTGACTAAATGAAGTGACTGATATGGAAAAAGATATTAATAAGAAAAAAGAGTCAATAGACAAAGAAAATAGAAGTTATGATGAGATGATTCCTAATTACGAACATCTTTTTAACGATAATGAAAATAAGCCAAATAAAAAGAATGGAATTCTTAAACGATTGATAAAAGTAAACTTTGGAAGTTTATTTTCATCTACAATCGTTTATTTTTTTCAGAATCTTCCAGTGTGGGTTTTGCCTATCGCAACCGCAAATATAATAGATATTACGGGGGAAGCGATAAAGGCAGGAGAATTAACACAAACCTCATTAATCCTTCTAATAGTTAACTTATCAGTTTTATTAATCACAACAGTTTTAAATATTCCATTTACAGTATTAAGATGGCGTATAGTAAGTAAAATGTTAAGAAAAACAAGTGCTGGACTTAAAAGCGTTCTTATTAGAAAACTTCAACACTTATCAATTACTTATCATAAAGACATGCAGTCAGGAAAGATTCAATCTAAATTCTTAAGAGATATTGAATCTATTGATGGATTATTACAAGCTTTAGTGTTCAGTTTTATTCCAAATCTAATTGGTGTAATAATATCATCAGCGATTTCAATTTATAGAAATGGATTTGTAGCTTTATTCTTTTTAATAATAATTCCAATAAATGTTTTATTAACTTTCTTATTTAGAAAGAAAATAAAAGATACAAATAAGGATTTTAGAGTAAAAACAGAAGATATGAGCGCTAAACTATCTACTATGATTGAGATGACTCCAGTTACTAAATCTCATGGTTTACAAGATGTTGAAATAGCATCTCTTAATAAAACGATTGCGAATGTTACTCGTTCTGGAATGGGTGTTGATAATGTTCATGCATATTTTGGTTCATTATCATTCGTTGTATCAAATGTTTTAAATATCGGATGTTTAGTATTCTGTATATTCTTAGCAATACGAGGGATTATTTCTGTTGGTGATATTGTATTATATCAATCAATGTTCACAACCATCAGCAATGGTATTACTGGATTAATTGGAATTCTTCCACAAATCACTAAAGGAACTGATGCATTATCTTCTGTATCAGAAATAATGAATGTTACCGAAGTTGAAAGAAGTATCGATAATCCTAAACCAATTAACATTAATGGTGATGTTGAATTTAAAAATGTAACATATCAATATCCAAATGGAAAAGTTAACGTAGTATCAGATTTTAGTTTAGATGTTAAAAAAGGAGAATGCGTTGCGTTTGTAGGCTCATCAGGTTCAGGAAAAACAACAATTATGAATTTGATTATTGGTTTACTCTTACCTACATCTGGTGATTTATTAATAGATGGTATTTCAATTAAAGAATATGATCTACAAAGTTATAGACACAATATATCAGTAGTTCCACAAAATAGTATCCTATTTACTGGCACTATTAGAGATAATATAACTTATGGACTAGAAAGATACACAGAAGAAGAATTAAATAAAGTAGTTGAAATGGCTAATATTAGTGAATTCATAAAAGATTTACCAGATGGATTAAATACTCAAGTTGGTGAACATGGTGATAAATTATCTGGTGGACAAAAACAAAGAATCACTATCGCTAGAGCGCTAATAAGAAATCCAAAAATACTAATATTAGATGAAGCGACTAGTGCCTTAGATAATATTTCAGAATACTATGTTCAAAAAGCGATAAGCGCATCTGTATCAGGAAGAACCACATTCATAGTCGCTCATAGACTATCTACAATAAGAAATGCGGATAAGATAGTAGTGATGGATAATGGTAGATGTGTAGAAACTGGTACTTATGAAGAGCTTATGGCTAAAAAAGGTAAGTTCTATGAATTAAAAGAATTAAATGATTTAAACACTAAACTCGCTAACGACGCACTTTCATAGAAAATTAATTAAAAAAGATTATAATATATTATGTATATGATATTTAAATATCATATTGTTATTGGGTGAAAAAATGATTACATTCTTTATATCTTTAGTTTTGCTTATTGTTGGATATTTAATTTATAGTAGAGTAAGCGAAAAAGTCTTCGCAATTGATGATAGATTAACACCTGCTATATCAAATCCTGATGGAGTTGATATAACTCCACTTCCAAAATGGAAAGCATTTTTGATTGAACTATTAAATATCGCAGGAACAGGGCCAATATTTGGCGCAATAAGTGGTGCTTTATTTGGACCAATCGTTTTCTTATGGATTGTGCTTGGTTGTATTTTAGGTGGCGCTGTTCACGACTATTTTTCTGGAATGATCTCATCAAGAAATAATGGTGAATCTATAGTTAAATTATCAGGTAAATACTTAGGTAAAGTTATTGAATCAATAATGAGAGTATTCTCTATTATTCTATTAATTTTAGTTACTGCAGTATTTGTTGTATCACCATCAACACTTCTTGAATCATTGACTGATGGAAATGTTAAAGCGTGGATATGGATGATAATTATCTTAGCGTATTATTTCTTAAGCACTATAGTTCCAATCGATAAAGTAATTGGTAAAATATATCCACTTTTTGGAGTAATTTTAATTGTTATGGCTGTAGCGGTAATTACAGGAATCATGGTTAAATCAGGCGATTATCATATGATAGAATTATTTGGAAATGTAAAAGACTTTTCTAAAGCTAATGGTTCTCTACCTTGGTGGCCATTTATGATGACTACAGTTGCGTGTGGCGCTGTAAGTGGATTCCACGCAACACAGTCTCCAATGATTGCGAAATGTATAAAAAGCGAAAAAGAAGGTAGACAAGTTTTTTATGGCGCTATGGTAGCTGAAGGCGTTATCGCATTAATATGGGCCGCTGCGGCTATGGCTTTCTTTAAAGTTGATACTAAAGAAGGATGGGAAGCTTTAAATCTAATTGGCGGAAATTCTAATTCTGTTAATGAGATATCTAGAGGTGTGCTTGGTAAAGTTGGTACAGTTTTAGCTATAGTTGGTGTAGTAATATGTCCTATAACTAGTGGAGATACAGCACTTAGAAGCTGTAGACTAATTGTTGGAGAAAAGATTAAATTAGATCAAAAGAAAATAATCAATCGTATAATTTTAACTATTCCATTATTTGTATTCGTTATTGGAATAAGCATATGGAATTTCGCTGATGCGAAAAACTTCAATATTTTATGGAGATGGTTCGCATGGTCGAATCAATTGTTAGCGGCGATATGTTTATGGGTATCTACTGGATATCAATATAAGACTAATAAGAATAAATATTCATCATTATTTACCGCTATTCCTGCATTATTTATGACCGCTGTCGTAATAACTTATATACTCGCTGAACCAAATCTAGGTTTAGGACGATTTATTCCATATGTTTTATCAATTGTTATTGGACTCACTATTTCACTCTTAATATTCTCATTTTATATATTTAAACTTTTATCTCATAAAAAAGAACAAGAAGATTTATAAAACAACTATGTTATAATAAAACTAAGGAGAAAACAATATGTCACAAAGATTTATGTTAAATGAAACTTCTTATCATGGACATGGTGCAATTTTAAACATTGTTCCTGAAATTCAATCAAGAGGTTTCAAAAGTATTTTAGTATGTAGTGATGCATCTTTAGTAAAATTTGGTGTAACTACAAAAGTAACTTCACTATTAGATGAAGCTAAAATTGAATATCATCTATATAGCGATATCAAACCAAACCCAACTATCGAAAACGTGTTAGATGGTGTTAAAGCTTGTAAGAAAGCTAAGGCTGATGCGATCGTTGCTATTGGTGGTGGATCTTCAATGGATACCGCAAAAGCGATTGGTATCATCATAAACAACCCTGAATTTGCTGATGTAAGAAGCTTAGAAGGTGTTGCGCCAACTAAAAAGCCTTGTTTACCAATTATAGCTGTTCCAACAACAGCTGGAACTGCTGCAGAAGTAACTATTAACTATGTTATAACTGATGTTGAAAGAAAGAGAAAATTTGTATGTGTTGACGTACATGATATGCCAATTATCGCTGTAGTAGATCCTGATATGATGGCTTCAATGCCTAAGAGCCTAAAAGCTTTCACTGGTATGGACGCTTTAACACACGCTATTGAAGGTTATACTACAAGAGCTGCTTGGGAAATGTCAGATATGTTCCATATTAAAGCTATTGAATTAATTGCTAAGAATTTAAGAGCCGCAGTTAATGGTGATGATAAAGCTTTAGAAAATATGGCTTTAGCTCAATATGTAGCAGGTATGGGATTCTCAAATGTTGGTTTAGGAATTGACCACGCTATGGCACACACATTAAGTGCTTATTATGATGTTCCACACGGAAAAGCTTGCGCTATGTTACTTCCAATATCAATGGAATTCAACAAAGAAACTACTGGTGAAAAATATCGTGAAATCGCTAGAGTATTCGGAGTTAAAGATGTTGATAATATGACTCAAGAAGAATATAGAGATGCGGCTATTAACGCTGTTAAGAAATTATCACAAGATGTTGGAATCCCAACAGTTTGTGAAGAAATTAAAGTTTCTGATTTAGATAGTCTCGCAACTGATGCATTAAATGATGCTTGTTATCCAGGTAACCCTAGAGAAGCAACTCATACTCAAGTTGTTGAATTATTTAAAAAGATTATGTAAAAAATATATAAATATAATAATAGGTTGCTTGTCAACCTATTATTTTTATGATTAAATAAGATAAGTGAAGGAGATATCTATGCGAATATGGCGAATTATAAAGACAATTTTATATATAATCGCAGGTCTATTTATCATCATCTTCAATAAGTTTTGTTTAGATAACCTCCCGTATGTAGTTGGAACAGTGATTCTAGCTTATGGACTTGAAAATGTGATAGTCTGGTCTATTAAAGGTGTAGTAAAAGAAGATTCTTCATTCTTTGAAGGCTTAGTCTTGATCTTACTTTCGCTAATAATGATGCTTTATGTGGAAGATAATTTTGTGATCTGTTTAGTCATTTGGGCTGTATGGAATCTGATAAGAGAAGGAAGAGAAATAAGCATATCAGTTAAAAGGCTAATTAAAAGACAACCAGGATTATTTAATATATTAGAATCTATTATTATCATCGTCTTATCTACTGAATTAATATTAGAGCCAGTAGCTCATCACGCTCATGTTCATATCTTTTTATTAGGTGTTGAACTCTTGCTTGAAGTATTGTTCCCAATCTATAATATCTTAATCATTAAACTGATAAATAAAATAAAAGAAAAGAAGGAGAATAAATAACATGCATCCACTTTTGCTTACTCTTATAATCATAATATCTGCTTTTTTAATCATTACTATCGTTTCATTAATTCTATGTAGTGTACTATTTAAAAAAGTGTTTAGAAGAGAAGATTGGCCTATGGAATCTCCTTTCTTAAGCTATGATGAACTTCCAGATAAAATATCAAGAAAAGAATACTATTTCTATAGTGGCAAGAAAAGAATACAAGCTTATCTATATGGTGAATCAAACACTAAAGGTTTCTTAGTTTACGCTCATGGTTTAGTTCCTGGTCATGAAGCATATATATCTGATATATATTCTCTAGTTAAAAGAGGATATGAAGTATTTACATATGATTTTAGCGGAACAGGTAAATCAGAAGGAAAATATGTCAATAGTGTTAATGGCCAACAGTTTGATTTAAGTGTTTGTCTAGATTTTTTAAAAACTAAAGAAGAATTTAAAGATAAAGAAATCTTATTATATGGACATTCAATGGGCGCATATGGGGTTGCGATGAATATCAATAAAGATCCCAATATAAAAGCGGTAGTATCTATTGCAGGATTTGAAAAACCTATTAAAGAGATGCAGTTTTTTATAACTCAAGGTAAAAATAAGTTTTTAGATTTACTAGTTTACTATCCATTATGGATATATACATTATTCCTTCAAGGAAAACACCATAATGATAGTTCTATTAAAGAAATATCAAAATCAAATATTCCAATTATGATTGTTCATGGTGTAAATGACGAGACAGTAGGCTACAAAGAAGCTTCTATTCTAATTAAAAAAGACAAGATTAATAATCCAAACGCAGTATTCATTGAAATGACTGATCCAAATCACGATAAACACAATACAGTTATCGCTTCAACTGAATGTGTTAAATATCAAAAAATGATTTTTGATGAATGGAAGAATCTTAAAAAGATTATGAAAAAAGAAGACGCCGATAAGATAATGTATGGCAAAATCGATAAAGTTAAAATGAATCAAGCAAATGAAGATTTGATGGATGCGATCGATAAATTCTATCAGAATAATCTTTCAAAATTAGTATGTTAAAAGATAAGAAATTTATATTCCTAGGTAGTTCTGTTACATATGGTGATAATGGATATTCATTTATCGAATCTTTAGTTAAATATGAAAATATAATTGTTTTAAAGAAAGAAGCGGTTTCAGGAACTACTTTAGTTACATTAGATGATAATTCATATATTCCAAGAATGGAAAGGATAGATAAAAACTTAAAGCCTGATTTTTTCATATGTCAATTATCAACTAATGATGCATCATTATCTCTTCCAATAGATAAAATTAATGATGCATTAGAATATATAATCCAATATGTATATAAAACTTTCAACAAAAAAGTTATATTCTATACAGGAACAAAATTCGATTCAAAAGAGTATAATAGAATGGTAGATCTCCTTTACAAACTAAAGGAGGAATGGAATATAGATATCATTGATTTATGGAATGACACTGATATGAATAATATAGATAGAAACTTATATAATTCATATATGAAGGATCCAATCCATCCAAATAAATTTGGTTATGATAAATGGTGGACTCCTAAATTTATAAAAGCTTTAAATGATATTTTAAATAGGTGTAGTTAATTATGGATAGTAGAGCGATTTTATCAGAAAACAATTACTTTTTTAAAAACTTAGAAGGAAGAAGTTTAGGACAATTAGAGTTCAAATATTTTGGTTGGCATAAATGTTCTACAATTCATACAAATTATCAAGCACAAAAAAGATGTTTTGATTTACATATTGTATTAAATGGTAAAGGACATTTGATTGTAGGAAACAATCATTATGAAATAAAAAAGAATGATTTCTTTATTATTCATCCTGCGGAAGTCACTAGTTATTATCCAGATAAACTTGATCCATGGGAATATATATGGATAGGTTTTAGTGGAGAAAATTCTATTGGTTTAATAAAAGAAGTTTGTCCTGAAAATAGTTATGTAGGAACATTAAAGAGCGTGGATAGAATAATAGAATTATTCTCTAGCATTAAGAGCTTTGAGAATAAGAAATCAATATATGGAATCCTTGGATGTTTATATAATATCATTGATGAAGTAGAAACTAATAGGATGTATCTTGTTAGACAAGAAGAAAAAACTAATAATGATTTAATACTAAACGCTCAAGAATATATATCTCAAAACCTTAATAAGAAGATATCTGTTCAATCACTAAGTGAATACTTATGTGTTGAAAGAACTACTTTATTTAAGTATTTTAAAAAGTATTTAGGTGTTTCACCGCTTAAATACGTTAACTCATATAAATTAAGAATAGCTCAACAGTATGTATGTGAATCTAATTATTCATTCCAACAAATATCATCTATTTGTGGTTTTAAAAACTATACACACTTTGAAAAATGTTTTACTGCGTATTTTAATTCTAGTCCAACAATGATGAGAAAGAATACAAAATATGGTGGCATATCTGATTTAACACTCAATAAACTTGGGGACAATAAATAATATCTAGTACATATTTCAAATAACTTTAGTTATTTATTTTAAATGAATCTTTTAGTATAATAAGAATATAAAACGTATATATTATATTAATATATTTTGGTGGTAATATGAAAAAAATAATTCTTCTAATATCCGATTTTCTTATAATTGGACTATTAATAGCATTTGTGTTTATCTATTCAAGCATAGAAAAAACAAATAACTATAAAGAAAAAGTTAAAAATTTTGTTACATCTACAGTTGCGTTAGAACATGTAACAGAAATATATATGGAAGGTGAGCAAGGAATCTGTGATGTTTGGGCTCACTATATTAACAGCCAAAATATGACTTTAGAAGAAGCTAGAGAGTTTATTAGTAAATCTCATGTAAGAAATTACACAGCTGCGCATATAATATATAAAGACAATCTAACTGGCTTATCTACTATCGCGAATTCTAATGATAGTACCGACTATAATGTATCTTATCAAGATTTAGATATCCTTGGCGATATGAAATGGATTTCTAATATTGGTCAAGCAAATAATATTACTAGAGCCTATACTAATCCAATGAATGGATTACTGTCTATTGCGTTTGTAAATAAAGTTAAAATATATGAACCAATCGCTGATGAGAAGAAGGATGCGTTAATATTAAGAGTTATACCTATAATTGAACTAGAAAAGAAATGGTCTTTCCCACAACAAGAATTTAAGGACGCAGAAATATCTATGATAGATGCGGAAGGAAACTTTATTATTAAAGGAGACTCATTTAAAGAAAATAATTTCTTTGAATTATATAAGAAATATAATAAATCAAGCGATAGTGATATAGAAAACTTAACTAATAAGATTAATAAAACAACTGATTCAATTAATATGCTTGATTCAGAAAATAATAAATCTGTTTTAGCATTTAAAACTATCAATACATCAAGTGGTTGGGTATTCTTAAGTTTTATTCATGAAGAACACTTAAGAAGCGACTCTATAGATTGGGAATTAATCTTAGTTTTAACCGCAGGTTTATTGTTTCTATTCACTATGAACGTAGTATATATGAACGTTCTTAATAAGAAGTTACATCAAATGGCTATTGAAGCTGATAGCGCAAATAGATCAAAGACTGTATTCTTATCAACTATGTCACATGATATTAGAACACCTATGAATGCAATAATTGGTCTTACTACTTTAACAGAAAACAATCTAGATGATAAGAAATTAGCTCAAGAAAACTTACACAAGATATCTCTAGCAAGCAAACACTTATTAACACTTATTAACGATATCCTTGATATATCTAAAGTCGAAAGTGGTAAACTAGCTCTTAACCCACTAACATTCTCAATTGTTGATTCAGTTGAAAACCTAGTTAATATTTCTCAACCAATGGTTAAAGAGAAAAATATTGATTTCAACTTTAGAATTAATCATTTTGATAAAGAATATTTATACGCAGATCAATTGCGTATAAATCAAATATATATCAATATTCTTTCTAACGCTATCAAATACACTGATTCTGGCGGTAAAGTTGATGTTTACATGGAAGAAGCAAAGAGCGAAAAAGAAGGATATGTTAAACTTATTTATGTAGTATCTGATAATGGTATGGGCATGAGTAAGGAATATATGGAAAGGATGTATCAACCTTTCTCACGTATGACAGATTCACGTATCAATAAGATTCAAGGTACTGGATTAGGCCTCGCAATCACTAAACAGATGGTAGATTTAATGGATGGCAAAATCTACTGTGAAAGTGAAGTAGGTAAAGGCACAACATTTAGAATTGAAATTGATATAAAAGTTTCTGATAATGAAACAGAGAACTTAAAATTAGATCCGATTAATGTTTTAGTAGTTGATGATGATCAAGTATTACTTGATACAGCGGAAAACACATTAAAATCATTAAATGTTAATGCGTTTAAATCAACAAGCGGAAGCGAAGCACTAGAATTAATTAAAACTAAAAAAGATGAGTTTGATATCATCATAATAGACTGGAAGATGCCTGATATGGATGGTATTGAAACTATTAAAGCAATCAAAAAAGAAATTGGAAATAAGGTTCCAATTCTACTAATCTCAGCATATGATTATTCTGATTTAGAACAAGCAGCTAAAGACGCTGGCGCAAATGGCTTCATCAGTAAACCATTATTCCGTTCAACTCTATATAAGAAGATTAATGAAGTATTAGGAATAACTTCTGACGATTCTGAAGCAAACGATACATATTCAGATTTATCTGGAACAAATGTGTTAATCGCAGAAGATAATGAAATTAACTGGGAAATCATTCATGCAATGCTTGAAATGGTAGGTGTAACATCTTCTAGAGCAAGCAATGGTAAAATATGCGTAGAAATGATGGAAAAAGCTAAAGATGATGAATATGATCTAATATTCATGGATGTACAAATGCCTGAAATGAATGGTTTAGAAGCTACTAGAGCTATTAGAAAAATGAATTCTAAAAAAGCTGATATACCAATCGTTGCGTTAACAGCTGATGCATTCTCAGAAAACATCAGCGAATGTATTAACGCTGGTATGAATGGACATTTAGCTAAACCTATCGATTTCAAATTAGTTATTAAAGAAATCCGTAAAATTAAAGAGCGTTTAAGATAATAACCATGATCTAGGTGCAAAAACACCTAGGTCTTTTAATTTATGTTGTACGATGTTGTATGATGTTGCATAGTGTTGTATGATGTTGCAAGATATGGTATAATACCAGTAAAAGAGGGAAAAGTATGAAGAAAAAGTTACCAATTGGAGTTGAAAACTATATCGATGTATATAAAGAATGTTATTACGTAGATAAAACATTATTGATTAAAGAAGTACTAAATCTTCCAAGCACATCTGTCATATTATTCACAAGACCTAGAAGATTTGGAAAAAGCTTATCTTTATCTATGCTAAGAACTTTCTTTGATAAAACAATTGAAAATAGTTATAAATACTTTAAATCAACTAATATAGAAAAAGAAGAAGATCTATGCAGAAATAATCTTGGTAAGTATGATGTAATATATCTAAACTTTAAAGATTTAAACGCTAATAATTCAAAAGAATTAATAGAGAAAACTAAAAATCTTGTACTAGATGAAATAAAGAGATTTAGATATTTATATAATGACATGTCAGATATCAATAAATCTGAATTTGATAATTTAATAGAATCATCATATGATGATGCTAAGTTTTCATCAATAATAAGAAAACTATGCAAGATAATTGATGAAACAACTAATAATAGACCTATTATATTAATAGATGAATATGATTCTCCTCTTCAGTCAGCATTTGAAAATGGCTTTTATAACGATGTGATTGTATTCTTTAAAAACTTCTTAAGTGAATCATTAAAAGGAAATAATAATCAATTATTATCCATTTTAACAGGTGTATCAAGAACTGGTAAAATTTCACTCTTTTCCGGTTTAAATAATTTAATAGATGATAATGTTTTAACGTATAAAAATTCAAAGTATTTTGGATTTACTGAAGAAGAAACAAAAGATATATTAAATTATTATAATTGCGATATTAATATTGATGAAATCAAATCATGGTATGGAAATTATAATTTTGGTGGAACATGTATCTTTAATCCTTGGTCTATCTTAAACTTCATTAATGAAGGATTCACTTTTAAGAACTATTGGTCTAAAACAACATCTTCATCAATATTATCAACTATTATTACTGATGATATCACAGATTTAATTAATGGATTAAATAAGCTTATAAATGATAATGTTGTATTATCAAATATTTCAGCATCTATTAATTATGATGATATCAATTATAGTTTAGATATGATTTATTCATTATTATTATCAATGGGATATTTGACTATTGATAATAATTACGATGATACAATCTATACATTAAGAAATGTTAATAAAGAAACTAAAAATATTTTTATAACAGAAATAAGAAATAAATTTCTAAATAATAAATCATTAGAAATAGGATTAAACATTAAAAAAGCATTATTATCTTTTGATAGTGAATTATTATCTAAATCACTAGAAGAATATTTATTATCATCTCTATCATATTATGATTTTTCAGATGAAAAGAATTATCAAATAATGATATTGACACTATTATCATTAATATTTGATGAATGTATTGTTCAATCAGAAGTAATAAGCGGAACAGGAAGATGCGACATTATATTAATTCCTAAGAATAAGAATGGATTTGGCGCAATTATTGAACTAAAATCATTAAAGAGCAGAACAACAGAATTAAGATTAAAGAATAGCGCTCAAACAGCATTAAAACAAATAATGATGCATAAGTATTATGATACTCTAATAAAAACAGACGCAAAGAAGATATATGCATATGGATTATCATTCTATAAAAAGAGTGTAGAAATAGCAGGAAAAAAGATAAGATAAATAAAATCATTCTTAATAGCGCGTAGCGCTATAAAATGTACAACCCACTCACAAAATTAGTGACAATACATGCAAGTTATTGTAAAATAAAAATAGAAACCTTGCTCTCTCTTACAAGAAAAAATGTTGTGGGGGGGGTATTATATTTTTAAATAATATATCTAATACAATGGATCTAGGTGTTATATAAATGTCTAGGTCTTTTTATATTTATAAGGAAAGCAAGTAGATGAAAAAGTTATTTTTAGTAATTACATTATTATCTTTATTTATTGTTTGTGGTTGTAATAATAATGACAATCCACAAACAAATCAAAACATAACTAATAATAATGTATCAAGTACTACAATAAATAAAGATAAAGATAGTACTACTATAATCGATACTATTAGTGATACTACAACTGAATATGATTCACCAATATCAAATATACAAACATATACAGTATCATTTGATTCTGATGGTGGAACAGAAATAAAGTCTCAACTAATAGAAAAAGGTTCTAATGTATCTAAACCAGCTGATCCAATAAAAAAAGGTTATGCTTTTGATGGATGGTATATAGGAGACGTAAGGTGGAATTTTAATGGTTTTGTAGTATCAGAGGATATTACACTTAAAGCTAAGTGGAATATTTATCAATATAATTTAATCATTAAATACAATGATAATGTATCTGATGATACTATTTTAACCTATGATTATAGACAATCTATTAATCAAATAGATAATCCAATAAGAATTGGCTATACATTTGATAAATGGGATAAAACTATCCCATCAACTATGCCTGCAGAAGATGTAGTAATAAATGCTTTGTGGTCAATTAATCAATATACTCTAACTATCAAATATAACGACAATGTAACCGAAGACTTGGTATTAACCTATGATTACAATCAAACTATAGATAACATTGACAATCCAACAAGAACTGAATATACCTTTGATAAATGGGATAAAACTATTCCATCTAATATGCCTGCGGAAGATGTAATAATAAATGCATTATGGAACATCAACACATATAACATAAATTACCATCTTGATAATGGAACAAATAATAACTTAAATCCTAATACATATACTGTAGAAGATAATATAGAATTATTACCACCATCTAAAACAGGATATCAATTTGCGGGATGGTATAAAGATAGTAACTATAATACATTAATAACTAATATAGATAAAGGAACTACTAATGATTTAGATTTATA
>AUXO014099883.1_pt1 | contig 14201 bp, 12 predicted proteins | sample 768731 | NCBI WGS metagenome assembly AUXO01 (sample SAMN02715735, study PRJNA202380) | gut metagenome | biome: sheep rumen | host: Ovis aries | place: New Zealand: Palmerston North | reverse complement strand
TATAATTAAATAGCACCTTAATCAAAGGTTTAGGAAACTCCAACCTTCTCCATTGGTTTAGGCAAGTATATTAGTAAAGGAGAAAAACAATGGCTTTATCAAAAGAAGAAAACAAGCAAATCGTTGAAAATTTCCGTATCAATGAAAAGGATTCTGGTTCTCCAGAAGTTCAAATTGCTTTATTAACAAGAGAAATCAATCTCTTAAACGAACACGTTAAAGCAAACAAACATGATTATTCTTCTCAAAGAGGACTAATGAAAAAGATTGGTCATAGACGTAATCTTTTAAAGTATCTCGAAAAGAAAGATATTCAAAGATACAGAGATTGTTGCGACAAACTTGGTTTAAGAAGATAGCTAAAGAAAAGATACGAGATTTCGTATCTTTTCTTTTTTCTTAAATAAGATTAAAATATAAATAATAAGAGGTGGTTTAAATGTTTTATAGAATAAAACCTGCTATTAAAGATGCGATATGGGCAGGAAGAAAATTAAAAAATAAATATCATAAAGTTACTACTCAAGAAAGAATCAGTGAAACTTGGGAATTTTCTATTAATGATTCAGGTTATAGCACTATAAATGTAGATGGTAATGATATTACTTTAAAGGAATACATGAAGAATAATTTTACAGGTAAAAACTTAAATGGTGAAGAACCTAAACTATTAATTAAGTTAATTGATAGTGATGATTCTTTATCTATTCAAGTTCACCCATCTGATGATTACGCTATCGCTAATTATGGTAAACTTGGTAAAACTGAGATGTGGTATATAGTTGAAGCTGAAGAAAATGCGTTTATCTATTTAGGATTTAAAGAAGATTATCCAAAAGAAACAGTAGAAGAAGCTTTGAATAATGGGACTATTACTGATTTATTAAATCAGGTATTTGTTCATCCTGGTGATTTTTATTCAATCCCATCAGGAACAATACACGCAATAGGTAAAGGCGTTACACTATATGAAATACAAGAGAATTCTGATTTAACTTTTAGATTATATGATTTTGATAGAGTAGATGTTAATGGGAATAAAAGAGAACTTCATATAAATGAAGCTTTATCTGTTTTAGATTATAAGAAATATGATCTATCTCAAAACAAAAAATCAAATTCTAAATTACTAACAGCTAATAAATATTTTGAATTATCAAAATTTAATCTTTATAACAAATTAACATTTAGAGTAAACGATGGCTCATTTAATGTAGTTACTGTTATTAAGGGCCAACTTAATATAGGTGGCGAAGTAGCAAAAAGAGGGGATTCGTTCTACTTAGACCCTTCAACTGAAGTTGAATTTGATGGCAGAGCAGAACTATTAATAGCGAGAATTGGAGATTATGGAGTTGGTCTTGATGTTGGTGGAACCAGCATCAAGGGATTAATTATTGATGATAGAGGAATTAAAATAGCAGACGTTAAAGTTCCAACTGAACCTGAAAAAGGATTTGAAACTATAGTTAGCAATATCGCGAAAGCATTCAATAATGTTATAGAAGCATCTACAATTAATAAATCATATTTTAAAAAGGTAGGTGTTGGTTTCCCTGGATCTATCGATAACGATAAGGGGTTAGTAGTATTCTCTAATAACTTAGGATTAAAGAACGCTCCTGTTAAATCTGAATTAGAAAAACTAATAAATGTTGAAGTTTTAATGGAGAATGACGCAAACTGTGCAGCGTTAGGTGAATACTTCTATACAAATAAAAGAAGATACCATGATATGGTTTTATTAACTTTAGGCACAGGCGTTGGTTCAGGAATAATAATCAACTCTAAACTATTTAAAGGTGGATATGGAACTGGTGCTGAACTAGGCCATATGAAAGTTAAGACTGATTCATATAAATGTACGTGTGGCCACTATGGATGTTTAGAAGCTCAATTATCTCTCGCAAGGCTTAAAAAAGATGTTGATGAATTAAGAAGTGTAGAATCAAACGGATTAAAGGATTTAATTAGTGATGATGATTCACCACTAAAGATTTTCCAATATGATGAAACGAATGACGCAGCTAAGAAATACGTTCAAAAATATCAATCTAATTTGTTACTAGGATTACATAACATATGTAACATATTCCAACCTCAGATTATAGTTATTGGTGGCGGTGTATCTTATATCGTCAATAAGTATTTCCCAAGTCTAGAATCAAGAATGAATAAATATAAATATGGTGGATATGGCGCACCTAAAATTAAGCTTGTACAAGCTACATTAGGAAATGACGCTGGTGGATATGGCGCTGCTGCGTTAACAAAAGTAGAATAGAAAAATAATTGGTATGGTAACGTGGTTGTTTCCATACTTTTTATTTATAAAAAATGGAGTAGCGTTAGTGTTAATAGGCAAAAAGTATGAAAAAATTTCAAAAATATGCCATTTTTAATAAAATTAAAACGTTTTCATTAAAAAAAATAAAATAACGTTTGCTTTTATATTGATAATTTGTTAAAGTATAAGGGAATATTATTTATAATATTCACTTTAGTAACAAAAAAATTGAGGATGATAAGATTATGAGCCAAGAAAAAGAACTGACTATCAGCCTAAAAGATGTCATTAGATGCTTCTTAAAAAGATGGTGGATAATCGCTCTTGCTTCATTCATTGGATTAGCAATTGCATTTAGCTACACATACTTTTTGAAAGAAAAGAAATATACTGCTTCATGTGAAATGTATGTTAACAGCAAGGATTTCTCAATTGGCGGTTCAACAATTTCTTTATCTGATATTAGCGCTAGTAGATCATTGGTTAGTACGTACAAGTTAATAATTATGTCTTATGACACGATTGGAGAAGTTATCTCTTATGCATCAGGAACATTAAGCAAGCGCTATACTGAAGACCAAGTATACAAGATGATTAGTGTTGATGCGGTTAACTCTACTGAAATCTTCTCAATCTCTATCACCTGTAATAATCCAGATGATGCTAGAGATTTAGCTGATGCCTTCATTGTTATATTCCCTAACAAAGTTAAGGAAGTTATCACAGCGAGCGGTATCGATGCTACACTAGTTGAATCTGTTAGAACTAAAGAAGTTTCTCGTGGATTAGTTAAAGCTTCACTCATTGGACTTGCAATTGGATTAGTTTTATCTGCAGTAGTTGTATTCGTTTATGATTTAATCATCGATGATACAATTGACAGTGTTGATACAATGAAACAAATGCTTAGTGAAGATATGCCTTTACTTGCGGTTATACCAGATACTGTTTCATCTAAGAGATCAGGATATGGATATAAACATCATTATGGATATCATTATCATAGATATACTTCGGCTGAGAATACTGAACCTGGAAATGCTAAAGGAGAACAGGAGGTAAATCATGAATAAGAAAGATATGATAAGTTCAATTGAAGAACTCCATAAGAATCAGAAGCTTGGTGCTGATTTAGACTTTGCGACAAGTGAAGCTTACAACCTACTTAAAACAAATATCGCCTTCTCTTTACCTAAAAAAGAAAAAGGCGGTCAAATAATCGGTATATCTAGTGCCTCTCCACAAGAAGGCAAGAGTTATACATCAATTAACCTCTGTTACTCATTAGCAGTAGATGGAAATAAAGTATTGCTTCTCGATAGCGATTTAAGAAGACCATCTATTGGAAAGAGTTTAAAACATTCTGAAACACCTGGACTATCTAATATGCTTGCTGGTCAAGCTGGTGTAGAAGCAATAGTTCCTAATATGCTTCATGAAAATCTTTCAGTTTTATTTAGTGGAGATGTTCCACCAAATCCTTCTAAACTAATTAGAAGTGATGAAATGTCTAACTTGCTTGATATGTTAGCTCAGGATTATGATTACATCGTTGTAGATTTACCTCCAGTTAACTCAGTATCAGATGCGATAGGTATTTCTAAGAAACTTGATGGTATTATCATGGTTGTAAAACATGCGTTTACAAGAAAGAAAGATTTATCAGAAGCAGTGAGACAATTAAGATTTGTTAATGCGAACATCCTAGGTATTATCTACAATGGATTTACAACAGGAAGTTCATATTATAAGAGCAAAAAATATTACAAATATTATCGTAAATCTAACTATTACTACACTTCTAGCAATGGTTATGAAAACGAAGATATTATAGAAAAAGAAAACGAAAAATAATAATAAAAAAATATAAAGGAAGAAAAGAAAAATGAAAAAGAAATTAATCGCGTTAATAGCAACATTAACATTAATCTTTGGTTTTGTATTTGCTTCTACAGTACAAGCTGCAGATTCTCCTGTTTATAGGCCTACTACTGCAACTGCTGAAGGTGTTACTGGTGAAGTTACTGTAAATCCAGTTGACACATCTAATAAAGATTCAGATTTATATAAAGTATATGAAGAAATTCAATCTAAAGATAATTTAAGTGAATTAAAATGGAGAAGCTCTGATAGCTTAAATAGTGCTGTTAGAGAAATGAACTCTAAAAAAGGAACTAACTACGCTGCATATGTATATGAAGCAGTAGAAATATTCGAACTCGAAGAAACTACATCTACTGGTGAATCATTAGTTGGAAAACCTATAACTTTTGATTCTGAAACAAAATATACAGATGATACTAATCGTCCAATCGTTGCCCACTTAGTTGGTGATGAATGGGTTGCACTTGATTATGATAAAGTAACAATCACTGCAGATGGTAAAATCGTAGCTGTATTCGATAGTTTCTGCCCAGTTATGATTATGACTCCTTCTCAACAAAAAGTTGAAAGCTGGCATGGTTGTCCATTCTGCCAATGGTTAAATTGTGATGAAACATGCAATTGCTGGATTATCTATGCAATCATCGCTTTATTAGTAGTAACAATCATCGTATTAATTGTATTACTAGTTAGAAAGAGCAAAAAGGTTAAAGAACAAGAAGCTGAATTAATGAACAACAATAATAATGATCAAGCTCCTAGTGAAGAACCTCAAACAGAAGAAAAATCTGAAGAAGTAGCTGCTGAACAAACTGAAGAAGCTGCTAGCGAAGAAGAAACTCCTGCTGAAGAAGAATTAACTGAAGCTCAAGATGCTGAAGAAGCTCAAGAAGACGAAGCTACAGAAGAAGAAGCTGCTCCAGCTGAAGAAGAAACAGCTGAAGAAGAAGCACCTGTAGAGGAAGAAGCAGTTGAAGAAACTCCTGCTGAAGAAGAAACTCCAGCCGAAGAAACTACTGAAGCTACTGAAGATGAAGAAGCTCAAGATGATGATGCTGATGATGATTCAGAAGATTCAGATGATGATTCAAGCGATGATGCAGATTTAAACGTTAGTGCTGCTGCAGCTGCAGCTGTTGCTGGCGCTGTTGAACAAAATGGTGCATTCTATAAGATTTCTTATAATAAATCATTCTATGCTAAATTAGTTGAAGCTGAAGGAAACGTTGCTGATTACTATTCTGCATTAAAGAATGAATTAGCTAAATATGGTTCAGCTGAAGTACAAAGTTGGAAATGCGCAAGCTTCAGAGTTGGTAGAACATTCCCAGTTAAAGCTTTAGTTAAAGGTAAAGCATTAGCTGTATACTTCGCTCTTGACCCAGCTAAATTCCAAGATGATAGTTTCAGAAAATACAGAATTAAAGATTGTTCTGAAAGAGGATCATTCAAGTCAACTCCATCATTAATTAAAGTTAATAGTCCTCGTAAACAAAAATACATGTTAGAATTAGTAACTATGTTAATGAAAGAACTTGGTAAAGAAGCAACTGAAGTTGAAACTGTAGATTATGCTGCAGAACTCAAGAATGTTACTGAAGAAGATTTAATCAATAAAGGCTTAGTAAAAGTTAAAGTTAAGAGAATCAACGAACAAAATGAAAGAGCTCATACTGTTCAATTATATTCATCTGTAACTAAAGCTGAACTTGCTGGCGCTATGAATGATAAAGATGCTCAATCTATGATGGCAAGCACTGGAAAAGATGCTGATCCAACTAAGAAAGCAACATTATCATTAGATGCAGTTAAAGAAGCATTTGAAGCTAATGATGAAGTTAACTTAGCTTCTTTAAAAGCTAAAGGATTAGTTGAAGAAGATGTTACTTATGTAGCACTCGAAGCTGGCGAAAGCTTAGATAAAGTTTTAAGAGTATCTGTAGATGAAGTATCTTTAGATGCTGCTAAGATGGTTATTTTATTAGGCGGAACTGTTTCTGTTAATAAGGCTGAATAATCAATAAAACATTATATAAGAATTGCCCGATTTTATTAGTCGGGCAATTTCTTTAAAAACGGAGGAAAATCCTATGAGCCCTAAAAAAGTAGCTTGGATTGTCGCATTATCAATATTAGTTCTTGCTGGTCTATTAGGTTTAATAGCCTTTTTAGATAGACCTGGCAAGGATACACATACTCCTCATGATAAAACTGTTACTATCAATGGCGAAAAATATATTCAAAATAATACTAAAAACTATTTAATATTTGGCATCGATGATGATGGCAAATTCGAATCTAGTGGTTCTTATTACAACACTAATATGTGTGACTTTATTACTATACTTAATATAAATAATAATACTAAAGAGTATGCTTTGTTTGAGATTAATAGAGATTCTATGGTAGATGTTATAACATTAGGCATAAAAGCATCACAACGAACAGGTACTTCATATAGACAAATAGCTTATGCTTTCACTCAAGGTGATGGACTAGATACGAGCGCTAAAAACGTATTAAATACTGTTTGTGAATTAATGTATAATATTAATATAAAGGAATATATGGCTATGAAATTGCCTGCGATCAACATTATTAATAATTCAATAGGTGGTGTTGATATTACTTTAGAAGATGATCAAGATTTATCAGCTGTTAATCCAGAATGGACTCCTGGCGCTAACATTCATCTTGATGGTGATGAAGCAGAAGAATTTGTAAGAGCTAGAAAAACTGTATCTGATGGTACAAATGAATCTCGTATGAAAAGACAAACTCAATACTTAGAAGCCTTTATTAATCAAGTATCTAAAGTAAAAGAGGAATCTAGTGAAGATTCAGCGAAATTATTAGCGAACGCATTTTTAGAAGCCGGTGATTATCTTAAACATAACATTGTTTCAGCCGATTTTGATGAAATGTTTGATACTTTTAAAGATTACAAATATTTAGGCAGTTTTACTCCTGAAGGAAGAGTTGAAATTAACGAGAATAATAATGCATTATTCTATATTGATCAATCATCCTTTGATGAATTGATGATTAAATTATTTTTTAGAAAAAATGAACAATAATATATTAGATTGTCATTCTCATATGCTTCCTAAAATGGATGATGGTTCTAGTTCCACTAAAGAATCTATAGAAATGTTAAAGGAAAGTTACTCTCAAGGAGTAACTGATGTAGTTCTAACATCTCATTTCTATCCTGTTGATGAAAAAATTGAAGATTTCTTAGAAAGAAGGGATGATTCACTAAAACACTTGTTATCATCAATAAAGGATATGGATGGTATTCCTAAATTACATTTAGGAGCTGAAGTAGCTTACTACTATGGGATTTCATCATCTTCTAAAATAAAAGAATGTTGTTTTAAGGGATCTAATTATTTATTATTGGAAATGCCTTTTGAACGTTGGGATAATTCGATTGTTGATGATGTGATTAATTTAAAGAATAAATATTCATTAAATGTAATAATCGCTCACTTTGAAAGATTCTTACCATATAAAAATAAAAAACATATTAAAATTCTCTATCAAAACGGTTTTATTTTACAATCTAATTGTGAATTCTTTATAAGAAATGAAACAAGAAGAGAAGCGTTTAAATGGCTTAAATATATAGGATTATTAGGTACTGATTCTCATAATATGAATAAGAGAAGGCCAAATATGAAAGAATGTCTAGATTTAATAAATATCAAGCATTCTGAATATTTAAACGCAATTACCGATAATTCTAATAAAGTTTTAGGTGAATTAGATAACTATTCATAAAATATTTTATTTATCATTTATAATATAAGTAAGAGGAGAACATTTATGGCAAAAACAATTTATCATGTATCAAAAAGAGAAGAAGATGAAAGAGAATGGAAAGTATTCATTCAAGGATCTTCAAAAGTAATCAAATTATTTAGAACACAAAAAGAAGCATTAGATTACGCCTTAAAGCTTTGTGAAAACAAAGATGATGGAAGTACAGTAATGCTTCATGGTCTTGATGGAAAAATCAGAAAATATTAACACAAATAAAAAAAACACTGAAGCAACCAATTATGGTGGAGCTTCAGTGTTTTTTTTGATCCTATATATCTAACCAACCTGGCTTGATTAAGTTTTCTAAGTTCCAGAATTTAGCTAAACTATATAATTGTTCATCAGTAATAGTATTTAGTATTTCTTTACCATTACATAAATTATAGATTTCACATGTTTTTTCTACAGTTTCAATTAATCCAAATGCTTCATCTAGAGTTTCACCACAAGCGAATACACCATGAATTGCCCAGATAACTACTCTATAATCTTTCATCTTTTCTGCGGTATCCATACCGATTTTTGGAGTTCCACATAATTCCCATGGCAATACTCCTAATCCTTCTGGAAATACAACAATACACTCTGTATTTGTTCTCCAGATAGTTTTAGTAAATTCTTTTTCATCTAAAGAATGAGTAATTGTCATAGCGATAATGTTTGCTGGGTGACAATGCATAACTACTTTATTATTTGGATTTATTTTTCTTCTAGCGATATGGCTCATCAAGTGAGCTGGGAATTCGCTAGTGAATTTACCACCATCATTAAATCCCCATAATAGTTCTGCATTTTTTCCATCTTTAGATATTCTAACTATGCCTATATTTCTTTCTGGATCATATTCAACATTCTTAAAATATTTACCTGTACCTGTTACAACAAATACTTCTCCAGCTAGTTCAGTAGCGTCAAAGTTAATAGGTATAACTCTAATAACTTTAAAATCTAAATATTCTTTTAATTCATCTTTGTTTAGGATCATAGAAACATTTCCACCGTTTCTTTCATCATATCCTAATCTATACATATTAGATATATTTCTAATATATTCTTTAATAGGTGCGTAATCTAGTATATTCTTCATGATAATCTACCTTTTTAATAAAACTTCCTGTTCATATTTTCTAACTTCAGGCATGAAATCCTGAGGTTTATTTTCTCTTTTTAAGAATTCAGCCCAAACTTCACCCCAAGGCATAGTTTTGTATTCTTCAGAATAAACTAATAAATCAGTAAAGTTTCTATCATCCTGCATCTTAATTAATTTTTCATTTGGTTGTAGTAATGCATATAATAAAGCTTTCTGCATGTTTCTAGTTCCTATTACCCAAGCGGCGATTCTATTGATAGATGCGTCAAAGTAATCAAGACCAATAATAACTCTATCAGTAGCGTTATTTCTTACTATCTCTTTAGCGATTTCTACTAGCTCATCATTTAATACTATCACATGGTCACTATCCCATCTAACTGGTCTTGAAACGTGTAGAGCGACTTTATCATTAAAACAAAGCAAGCTTGAAATCTTATCAGATACCTTTTCAGTTGGATGGAAATGTCCTGTATCTAATAAACAACATAAATCGTTTTTAGCTGCGTATAATTGATAGAATTCATTGTTTCCTACTGTATAAGATTCTAAACCTATTCCAAATAATTTAGATTCAACTGAATCAATTAAATATTCTTTAGGATATTTAATAGAGTAGATTTCATCTAGTGATTCTTTTAGTCTCATTCTAGGATTTAATCTAGAGGCTGGAGTATCTTTTAATCCATCTGGAATCCATAAGTTACATAGGCATGGTGAATTTTGTTTTTTACCAATATATGCAGCAGTTTCTCTAGATGTTTTTCCATGGTTAATCCAATAGTCTCTAACCTTTTTATCTGGATGAGATAAAGTCATTCCTTCGCTTGCGAGTTTATGAGAGAAGAAGGTAGGATTAAAATCTATTTTCACATCATTTTCTTTAGCGAATTCTAGCCATTTATCAAAGTATTCAGGCTTAACAAATTGTCTATCCATTTCTTCATCAGTAATGCCATAAATTGCGTGTAAATTGATTCTTTTTGTTCCTGGAATCAAATCTAATGCGAATTTAAAATCACTCATTAATTCACTAGGTGTAGTAGCCTTACCAGGATAATTACCAGTAGTTTGAATGCCACCTGTCGCTCCTAACTTATTTTCAAATCCATTAACATCGTCACCTTGCCAGCACTGAATGCTGATAGGTATAGTTTTTAATACTTTTAATGCTTGTTCAGTATCAATTCCAATCTTTGCGTATGCTTCTTTAGCTTCCTTGTAACTCATTAATTAATCCTCCATTTGTATTTTTAAATTTCCTATCGCAGTAGCTTCAATAGGTAGTGCGATTACTTTTTTATTTGAAAAATCTTCAGTAAATTTATTTAATAGTTCGTTTTTAGCTCCACCACCAACTATTACTATCTTATCTGATACTTTACCTATATTATTTTCAATTTCATTTACACTTCTAGCGTATTCTTTTGCTAGAGATAATAAAACTGATCTAGCTAAATCTTTTAAGTCTTTAGGTTCAGGACTATTTTCTTTTCTTATTACATTCTTTACCGCATCAGTCATATTTAATGGTGATAATAATTCACTATCATTTATATTAAATGTAACATTGTAGTTAGATTCATAAGCCATATCTTTTAATTTAACAGGAGTAGAATTATTCTCTTTAGCGATATTGTTTATAACCCACATTCCCATTATATTTTTTAGATATCTAAATGTTCTTTTATATCCACCTTCATTAGTAAAGTTATTTAATCTTGATAATTCATCAGTGTGAGCTTTATTTTCTTTAACACCTAATAAACTCCAAGTACCACTTGATATATAAGGAGAATCATAATCTATCGCATATACTGCGCTCGCAGTATCATGACTTAAACAAAGTTTAACAGGAATATTTCCACCAACTTCTTTAATAATATCTTCTTTGAAATTACCTACTAATTCTCCACCTTCATGAAGTTGTTTAAAGAGAATAGGATTATATCCTAATTTATCTATTATTTCTTTATCATAATCTTTTGTATTAACGTTTATTAAACCAGTAGTAGAAGCCATTGTATATTCTTTCATCTTTACACCAGTTAATACATAGTTAATATATTCTGGTATATGAAGAAAATCAGTAGCTTTATCTAATAATCCTTTTTCTTTATCATCATATAATTGATATATAGTATTAAATGTATTATACGCAATTCCAGTTCTAGAATATAATTCTTCAAATGGAATAATATTATGAACTTTAGGTATTGTGTTTAATGTTCTATCATCTCTATATGCATAAGAAAGTCCAATAACGTTGTCATTATTTAATAAAATATAATCAACTCCCCATGTATCAATTGCGAGGCTTTCTATTTTATTAAATTTAGTTAACGCAACTTTAATACCATTTTTAATCTCTTTTAAAAGATAATCCATATCCCAAAATAAATGATCATTAATGCGCTTAACTTCATTACTAAATCTATAAACTTCAATAGTGTTAATAACACCATTTTCTTTATAACCAATAATATGTCTACCGCTAGATGCGCCAATATCAATTGCTAAATAGTATTTCATGTATTAATCTCCATATGATTTTATTACATCATTATTATATAATGTATAAATGGATTAAACAAGAACCCTATTTGATTATAAAAGTATCAAAAATTGACATATTATTATATATATGTTAATATTCATGTATGAATGAAGAATTTATAAAGAGATTATCTAAAATATCATTAGAAGAACAAGACATCTTAAATGGTGATAAGACTATAAAGAAGAGTTTTTATACTTCAAAAGATTCATTTAATATTGAAGGAAAAAAGCTTCTTTCATCATCAAATATTAATATAAAAGTTCATACTAGATTTATTGATTTCCCTTTACATTCTCATGATTATTTAGAAATGATGTATGTAGTAAAAGGAAAAATAACTCATATAATTAATCATGAGGAAATCCATCTAGAAGAAGGAGATCTTCTAGTGATGAATAAATACTTAGAACATTCGATTAAAAAAGCGGATATAAATGATATCGGAGTAAACTTTATTATTACAGATGAATTCTTGATCAATGTAATAGAAAAAATGGATAAGGATTTGCTTCTCTATAAATTCATAGAAAACAATTTAAAGACCAATGGAAAAAGCGAGTATTTGTTATTTAGATTAAAGAATAAACTATCTATTCTAAATATACTTGATAATATAATTTATCTGATTGAAGAGAAGGATGATGAATATAAATTAGTACAGGAAACTACTAGATTATTATTCTCATATTTAAATATTTTTGATGATATTTTAATATCTGATTCAAGAAAAGAAACTAAAGAAGATAGCGAAAAGAAAATAATACTTAATTATATTAAAAAAAACATACGTTTTGCGACTTTATATGAATTATCCAAACAGTTGAAATACTCTATAGAATATACTTCTAGAAAGGTTAAAAAGTTATTCGATAAGAACTTTAAGGAGTTATTAACAGATGAAAGGATACTTCTCGCATCTAACCTACTAAAAACAACTAATCTAACAGTTATTGAGATAATAAATAAAGTTGGATATGAAAACAAATCATATTTCCATAGAGAATTTAAAAAAAGATATGGTGAAACGCCTCATAAGTGGAGAAACCACTAATCTAAACAAAAACTTTACAATATCATATTATTATGATATTATTAAAAAGTGTTTTTGATAACGCTTACAATTACGGAGATTACCACATAATGGAAAAAGATATAAAAAAGAAAAATATACTTGAAACTAAGGACTTTATTAAGATGGTCCAATTAGGCGTAGACTGCCTAAATTTACATATGGAAGAAGTTAATGAATTAAACGTCTTCCCTGTTCCAGATGGAGATACAGGAACAAACATGAAAAGAACTATCGTAACTGGTTACGATGTTATTAAAGCTATGGATTCAAATGAACCACTCTATAAAACAACTCAAGCACTATCTAAAGGAATGTTACTTGGAGCAAGAGGAAATAGTGGTGTTATTTTATCTCAAATCTTTAGAGGATTCTCTAAAGGCATGGGAACAAAAAAATATGTTACTACATCAGGTTTAGCTCAAGCATTTAGATCTGCGGTTAAACAAGCTTATTCAGCTGTTATTAAACCTGTTGAAGGAACAATTTTAACTGTTTTAAGAGAAGCAGTAGAAAAAGCAAATAAGAGTCAAATTGTTCCAATCTACACTTATTTATCTAATTTATTAGCTCAAGCAAGAATCACATTAGCTAATACTAAAGAAATGCTTGATGTATTAAAAGAAGCTGATGTTATTGATTCAGGTGGAGCTGGTTTAGTTTATATATTCGAAGGATTTGTTTCTTATTTCGAAGGTGGAAAAGTAAAAACTAATATTGGTATTATTGAAGATTCACCTGCTATAGCTGGTGAAAAACCAATGGATACATCTTCATTAGATTTTTCATTGTTTAATGAAAATTCAGTATTAGATTATGGATATTGTACAGAATTCTTACTACAACTAAGCGCATCAAAAATTGGCGATGTAACTAAATTTGATGTTAAGGAAGTAATAGATTACCTAGAATCAGTAGGTGATTCAGTAGTATGTTTTGAAGATGGAACCATCGTTAAAGCGCACGTTCATACAAAAGATCCAGGCGCAATTTTATCATATGTAAGAAAATGGGGCGAATTCTTAACTATGAAAGTTGAGAATATGTCTTTACAACACAATAATAAAGTTGCGAAAGAAGAAAAGCTTGGTAGACTTAAAAAACCTAAAAAAGCAGTTCATAAACTAATCGCTAGTGTAGCGGTCGCATCTGGTAATGGAATCGTTAAAGCGTTTGAAGATTTAGGTGTTGATGGTATTGTTAGTGGACAACAAACAATGAATCCTTCATCTGAAGACTTCATCAAAGCATTTGATAAGATTGATGCGGATAATATTGTAGTATTACCAAACAACTCTAATATTGTCTTAACTGCTGAACAAGCAAAAGAAATGTATAAAGAACAAAAACCTGAAGTAAACGTTGTAGTAATAAAGACTAAATCTATCGCTCAAGGATATGTTGCCGCATCAGTTCTACAATTCCCTGGAGAAGATATTGATTCAGTTGTATCAGATGTAGAGATGTCTATTGCGGATGTATT
>AUXO013756509.1_pt1 | contig 14201 bp, 12 predicted proteins | sample 768731 | NCBI WGS metagenome assembly AUXO01 (sample SAMN02715735, study PRJNA202380) | gut metagenome | biome: sheep rumen | host: Ovis aries | place: New Zealand: Palmerston North | reverse complement strand
TTTTTTCGGATTCTTTCGCCGACAAATTCTGCTTCTTCCGCATTTGTGTTTGGAAGCATGACTGTAAATTCTTCTCCGCCGTAACGGGAAGCCATGTCATCTCCGCGGATACTTTCTTTTATAATTCTTGCAACAGAAATCAGAACATAATCACCGCAGGCATGTCCGTATGTATCGTTAAACTTTTTGAAGAAATCGATATCGAACATAATTACGCTGAGTGAATTATCGTTTACAAATGCTGCATCAAGCTTATCTTCAAGTACATTAAAAAAGAAGAACTTAAGTTTAAGCTTTGTCATCATATCTGTAGAAGACTGTTCAATCAATGAGGCGTTGTGGATTGCAACAGATGCAAGAGAAGCAATTGTACTTATTTCGTTGCGCTCATAATCGTTATATTCGTTATCCATTCCGTCAACAATAATTCTGTCTCCCATAAGAAGAATACCGTTAACACGATTTTTAAGAATGAGCGGAACAACAAGAGAAGGCTTCAGCAATGCAAGTGTATCTATATCTTTACAATCTGGAAGCTGTTCCTGAAGTTCCTTAAGCGTATAAACTTTATTTGAAGTCGACATGAATTCAACAAGAGCAGAATCCGCAGGAATGATGTACGATTTTGAAGGATCAACTTCAAGTCCGGAATAATGATCTGCAAGATGGTACTGATCACTGCCGTATTCAGGAAGAACAAAAATACCTGAACTTGTAACACGCAACTGAGCCATTGCAATATAAAGGATTGATTCAATAAGTGAAGTAAGTTCGATTGTTGAACAGAATGAGCGAGAAATACTTATCATCTGCTCAAGGTCGTAAATTTTCTTTTCGAATTCTGCAAGCTGAAGATTAACTTTTTCCTCTTTGTTATTATCAACAGTCTCAGAATTAACTGTCTTCTTTTTTCTGGAAACTGTTTTCACTGAAGACTTTTTTGTCTGAAGAGATTTTGTTTTTTTCTGAGATTCTGTATTTTTTGTGGTAGAGGAGGTGCACTTTCTTCCCATTTTAATTCTTCTCAATCGTGCCAATTATAACATAATTCTTCATTATTTCAAGAAATATTTTCCATTGACCGAACTGAGTCTCCATACACTCTGAATTTTCCTTGTTTCTTGAAGAAAACATCAGAATATTCAAGTTTGTAATCATATCTGAATTAGGCTGCTTTGATTCAACTACGATGTCATTCATTTTTTTATACAGATTAAAAATATTTGAAGTTTCTTTCTGAATAAGCTCTTTTGTTACTTTGTTAATTTTGTCTATAAGAGCTTTAAGTGTTGTTTCAAAGGCTGAATCCTTATGACTGTCGAGAACAAGTGAAGTGATATTTGCTTCATCAAATTCATGAGAGCGTGAAAACTTCTCTTCATATTCTGAAATTCTATTGAGGATTTCATTACATGCAAAAACAGCCTGAGAAAAATCAGTCTTGTAATTATTATTATTAAAATATCCTTCAATAATTATATCGTTGAACAGAGGCTTAACATGCGGTTCATAAAATCTTTTTACAAAGTTTTTCAAAAGCGTCATCGGCATGAGCCACTGGAAAGAACACGGCGTACTCTGCTTAAGCTGATTATCAATATCAACATTATATCCGATTACTCTTTCAAGAGGTTCAGTTCCAAATACAGCTTCTATTTCCGACTGAATCTTTTCATTTTGAATTTCATTCTTTAAGCGCTCTTCATCAGCTCGAAAGCGGTTTTCAAGATATTTTGCATATTTTTGTCTTGAGCCGGCCTTGTATTCAGCATGTTCAGGAAGGAACTCAAGGTTTTTCTTTGCAGCACGAATAAGCCACATCAGAATATCTGGTGAAAGATTATGGCGCAAAATACCCTGAATCTTTCTGAATTTTCCCTTAAGATTTTCTGCCTTTTCTTCAGAGAAAGATCCGCCGGAAGAAAGTGTAGCAAGCGCAAGAACTGCATTATACAGAGAATTTGTGATATCAAGTCCGTATGCAACGTAATAAAAATCCATAAGAGGACCTTCAAGCATCTCTATAGGAACAGGCTGAAATGAAGGTTCGTAAGCATCAAGGGATGTGTAATTCTGGTCAAAAAGTTTAATTGCTGAAACATACCCAAATGCGCAAAGATCCTTTAACTGATTGAGCTTTGCAAAAACATTATCAATCTTCATGAATTCAGGAGAGTTAAGCTGACGTGCAAGCTTTTCTATTTTTCTGTGATCACCTTCAAAATAGCGGTTTATGTTGTTTGCTTCTTTTGCGGCCTGTTTTCTGTTTTCATAAGAAAGTTCATTCAGGATTTCCATACATTCTTCATCAAAACCTGTAAGAAGAAGCTGTTCTTCGTAATGACGGCTTCGGTTTAAATCTGATGAACAATATGTATCAGTGAGGATATCTGAAATTTGTTTCGTGCATTCAAAAAGGATCCTGAGGACTTCTGCAAAATTTACCTGTACAAACCCCGATTTATATATATCCGGGGCAAGAATCTTCAATTCACTTTCTGCCCTTTTGATTATCTGTCGCTGAGCAGGATCTACTGCTGATGCAGAAAATAATGACTGAAAAAATTCTGCAATTTTAGAAAACAAACTCATATCAAAATATTATAAAAAATATTCCTGTAATCTTCAACAGATGAAGCTTCTACTATCTTTTTTCTGAATTCAGAGCTTCCCTTAAGACCGCTGCAGTATGCGCAGAATTTTTTACGCATCAAAAGACAGGCAGGACGCTCGCCTTTATCTGCAACATTTATTTCAAGTTCCTTAAATCCCGCAAGAAGACGCTCTTTTGGAGTTTCTTTTTCGTAAGAGCCTTCAGTAAGATATTTTTTTGTCCTTGTAAAAAGAAATGGATCCCCCATCGCACCTCTGGCAAACATAACGGCGTCAACTCCAGTTTCTTTTAACATCTGCTCAGCTGTTTCCGGGGTAAAAGCATCTCCACTGCCAAAAACAGGAATACGTCCGTCAACAAAATCCACAAGCTCTTTTTGAATATTCCAGTCAGCTTTACCTGCATATCCTTGAGCTCTGGTTCTTGCATGAAGAGTTATAGCTGATGCTCCGGCTTTTATTGCTGCATCTGCATTTTCTTTCCAGGTAAGATGTGTACTGTCCCAGCCGCTTCTGATTTTAATTGTTACAGGAACTTTTCCTTCTACACTGTCAACAACAGCTTTTACAATAGAATATAACAGCTCAGGATCCCGTGTAAGACAACTTCCGGCCCCACTTTTTATGATTTTTGGAACAGGACAGCCACCGTTTATATCAATACAGTCACAATCAGTCTGTTCAAGAACGATTTTTGCCGCACGAGACATAACATCAGCATTTCCTCCGAAAATCTGAACAGCATACTTTGTTTCATTCGGAGCACGCTTCATCAGTTCTCTTGTTTTCAGATTATTCCTTGTTAATGCTTCTGCGCTGACCATTTCCGTTGTACAGATGGAAGCGCCACAATCAACACAAAGACTGCGAAACGCTCTGTCACTGTAACCTGCAATAGGTGCAAGAAAGAGATTTCCGTCTAAGTGCAAAGATCCTATATCTACGCTGTGATACAACATCGGTTATAGAAATTATTCTTCCGGAAGCCCGAAAATTTTACAGCTGTTTTTCCAAAGCTGATCCGCAAGAACTTCAAGATCCATTTCAACCATATCCGCAAGAAATTTTGCTGTTGAAGAAAGCATCTTTGGCATTGTTCGCTTCTTTTCACGGAATTCAGAAGGAATCATGAACGGACTTTCAGTTTCTATAAGAACGTGATCAAGAGCATTCATTTCTTTGAGGGCAAATACTGTCTCATGAAGATTACGTGCATTTCTGTAAGTTAAATTTCCTGCAAACGAGAAATATACATTCATTCCCGCATCAAGACACATTTTGGCGTATTCTGCATTTTCGCTGTAACAATGGAAAATTGCGCCACGTTCTGGAAGTCTATCCTGAAGAATTTCAAAAATATCTCTTCCTGCTTCACGGTTGTGAATGATTACAGGCAGATTGTGTTTTTGTGCAAGTTCAAGCTGAGCGATAAAAAGTTCAATCTGTCTTCTCTTATCTCCGTACTGCTTGCAATAGTCCAAACCTGTTTCACCGATAGCAACAACATTTGGAAGAGATACGCTGTCTTCAATTATTTTTACCCAGTCATCTCCAGGAGCAGTAACTTCAGACGGGCCAACACCTACTGCGTGGAAAATATTTTTCTGAGACTTGAGGACTGCATACTCCTTTTTAAAATCATGAAGATTATTGTTTATGCTTATGATGCGTGTAACGCCGGCCTGTTTTGCCTGCTGAATAACGCGAAACTGTTCAATAGGGTCATCATATATCAACCCTATATGGGCGTGAGTATCAAAAAACTGCATTTGTGATTCCTTATTTAGATCTGCAAGAATAATTAATTATTTTTTAATAATATCCGATTTATGTATAATAGGATAACACAGTATATTTTTCTAGTCAAATTAATATTATGAAGTTATTATATAGATAAATTACTGAAATTTGACACAAAAAATAGACTTTGCTATACTTTACAGGTTAATATTGAGGATAATTTTGGCTCGTACACATAGATATAAAAGACTTGAAAAGAATTTTGTTTCTCGAATCATGAACTTTTTTGCAGGAGTTTTTTCTGTTGTAGGTCATGCTTGTTTAAAGGCAATAAAATTCTTTGACGGAAAAATTACACTGATGCTTGTGCCTCATTCACAGAGTAAAGTAATCAGTTTTCAGACAAACCTTTTTGCACTTGTTCTTTCTGCAGTTATTCTTACAGGCGTTGCATTTTCTTTCATTTATTTTAACCACAAGACAGCAGCTTCAGTAAGAGAAGTTTCCCGCCTCAGAAGTGAAAACAGAGATACTCTTGCAAGCCTTGATGAACTTCGTGATGAAAACAACAATCTTCTTCAGACTGCAAAACGTTTTCAGAACTCATTGAACAGTTCACTTTCGCTTCTTGGAATCAATCAGACTACTTCTTCTGCAAAAGCTTCAGGAAAAAACAGCGACCTTTCTTCACTTTTTGATTCAAAAGCAACAGGTTCTGGAACTTTAAAAGAAACTTCAGACGTAAAACAGCTTACTTCATATCTTGAAAGTGCAGTTCAGCCTGTTGAACGAATCGGTAAAATGCTTAAGAATCAGGGAGCACTTTTCTCTGACATTCCAAACGTATGGCCTATCAAAAACGGTATCGGTCATATTTCCATGGAATTCGGTCAGAATGTTCACCCGATTACTCAGCAGTGGTACATTCATAAGGGGCTCGACTTTTCTACATGGAGATCAGGTGACCCGATTATTGCTACAGCAAACGGACAGGTTGTTACAGTTGGATATGATGCAAGTTTCGGAAACTTTGTAATCATCAAACATAAATACGGAATCTACACCCGCTATGCACATATGAATTCTGTACGCGTTCACAAGGGAGATTCTGTTACACAGCGTCAGGTTATCGGTACAATCGGAAATACAGGTATTTCTACGGGACCTCATCTTCATTATGAAGTACATATTGGTGCCGATGTTGTAGATCCTGCAAAATACATCAACGTTAAATAAAATGAACTTTCAAGACGACATCTCAATCAACAACATTCTTGGATCCGGCTCAACAATCAAAGGCGATTTATCAATCCGCGGATTTGCAAAAATTGACGGATGCATAAATGGAAATCTTGAAGTTACAGGCAATCTTATAATCGGAAAGGATGCTAAAATTAATGGCAATGTTTCTGCAAAATCAATTACAGTCGGCGGAATCATCAAAGGGAATGTTATTGCACCAGAATCAGTTCATCTTCTTTCAAGCTGCGTTGTATTAGGCGATGTTCAGACAAAAAGAATTCAAGCTGATGAGAATGTTGTTTTCCACGGTCACTGTATCTCAATTTCAAATTCTGATGAATATGAAAAAGCCGTAAGCAAATGGAACAATATCAGTTCTGTAAGCTCAAGCACTTTCAGGATCTAAAATGGTTGACGGATTAAATCCAAATCTGTATCTTGCACAAGCTCAGGCGGCAGCAGCTCAACAGGCAGCAAAATCTTCCAAAGACGAAAAATCAAAAAAAACAGACAAAGCTAAAAGTAAAGTTTTTGCAAATGCATTTGAACGTTCCAAAATGGAGCTTGAACTTGCCAAGGCTGGATTTCCAAAAGAAATTGCAGGAATGGATCTTGAAGAAGCTGCAATTTTTCTTAAAGACGAAGCGGATATTGCGGCTGACCAGCTTAAGGAACATCAGACTCCAGAAATGTTTGCAGACTACAGAAAAAAAGTCGCTAACTTTCTGCGCTATATTCAGAAAAATAATTTTGAAGTGATTAAAAGGGAGCGGCGCACAAGAACCAGAAGCAGGGAGCCGCAGTTTATAATCACAGCAGTAAACGAAAAGCTTGATGAAATGGCACGATGGCTTTTAAGTACACACAGAGATGCCTTTAATATGCTTGCAAAGGTTGACGAAATAAAAGGATTGTTGATAGACTTATTAGGTTAAAAAATACAGAAAAGATTTCATAAGGAATAAAAATGTCAGAAGAAAAATACGAGGAAAACGAAGATCTTTCAAGTCTTGAAGATGATTACGGTTCAACAGAAGACAGCAGTAAATTCGTTTTTCCAGATAATTTATATAAAGTAAAATTAAGCTATTCTTTTGAAGGGCTTTATGCAACTCTCTCACCGGAAATGACAGCTGAAGCAGGCGACAAGGTTATTGTTCCTACAAGATACGGACTTGATCTTGGAATCTGTATGGGAAAAGTAAATACCCCAGTTGGAATCAAACCTTCTGACGTAATTGAAATTTCCAGGAAAGCAACAAAAGAAGATCTTGAAAAAGCTGAAAGTCTTATAGAAACTGAAAAAAATGCATTCAAGATTTTCCGTGAAAAAGTTGAAACTCACAAGCTGGACATGAAGTTAATTTCAGTTCATTTTCTTGTCGGTGAACCAAAAGCACTTTTCTTTTTCTCAAGCGACAACCGTGTAGATTTCAGGGAACTTGTAAAAGACCTTGTATTTGTCTTTAAGATGAGAATTGAATTGAGACAGATTGGCGTAAGAGATGAAAGCAGAATTACAGGTGGACTTGGTGTTTGCGGAAGACCATTCTGCTGCTGTCACGTAAGCGATAAACTTCGTCCTGTAAGCATCCGTATGGCCAAAGATCAAAACTTGAGTTTAAACTCAATGAAAATCAGCGGACAGTGCGGAAGACTTTTGTGCTGCTTGAGTTATGAATATGACTGGTATTCTGAAGCAAGGAAAAAACTTCCTTCAGAGGGAATTCACCTGCACTATGACGGAACAAATTTCCGCGTAATAGAAGTAAACCTGATTTCTTCGATGATTAAGATGCAGGGAGAAGACGGACGCGTACTTGAAGTTAATGCAAAACGTTTTTCAAAAGAAAATGGTAAGTGGCGCGTTAATTAATTTTAATTTTTAATAAATAAATAAAAAAAATCGACTTTCAGCGAAAATCATCTAAAAAAGCCAGATAATGGGAAATAAAACCACTATCTGGTTTTCGCGCCAATTTTATTGAATTTTAATACTTGAAGTTAAAATTATTTTTTTACATCAACGTCGTTAGGGAAATGACCGTCGGCTTTTTCCTTGAGCGGGATGTAACGTTCATAAATTCTTTCTTTAAGTTCAGTTGAGCTTACTCCTTTTCCATACGGAAAGTAAACTACATCAACACCCTGTTCTTTAAGATAATCATATTTTCCAACCCAGTCATCGCCTACAACAAAAACATCAAAGTTCAGTTTTTTTACTTTATCTTCGTGATTTAAAGAATGCTGGGGAATTACGATATCCGGATATTTTAAAGCTTTAACAAGAGCTATTCTTTCATCAAAAGGAATAATCGGCTGACTTTTGTAAGACATTACAAGTTCATCTGTATTTACTCCGACAATAAGAATGTCTCCAAGAGATCGTGCATATTCAATCATCTTAATGTGATTTGCGTGGAGCATATCAAATGTTCCTGAAGTATAAACTACTGTTTTTCCTGCTATCATCGATTACCTCCCTGCTGTTATGCGAGAATTTTTTTGAGAGCCTTAACAAGCTTATCAATCTGTTTTTTACTTATTGTTCCAATGTGACCTACGCGGAAAACTTTTTCTGCCATGTCGCCTGCGTTTGGACAAATCCATATCTTGTATTCATTTTTTACTTTTTCAAAAATTTCTTTTGCATTGAGTTTGCACTGAGTTGCATCAAGAGCCGTTACACAATTTGAAGCATATGACTGAGGAACAAACATTTTAAATGGAAGCCCCGCAATCTGTTTTCTAAAATATTCAGCACGTTCTGCAATTATTTTATTCTGCTCAGCTACACCACCGTTTTTCATAATGCGCTTTAATTTTTCATTAAGCTGAATAAGAACACTTACTGCAGGAGTAAACGGAGTCTGGCCACGTTCCATATTTTTCAGACAATCCTTAAGATCAAAATACATACACTTTACATTTGCATTCTGAACTCTTTCAACAGCTTTCTGATCCATCATAATGATTGAAAGTCCAGGAGGAAGAGCAAGTGCTTTCTGGCTTCCTGTAATTGCAGCGTTTACATTCATATTCTTCATTGAAAATTTATCTGCTAGGAATCCGCTGACTGCATCAACAAAAAGGAAGATGTTATTCTTTTTACAGAACTCGCCAACCATATTCATATCATAAAGAACTCCAGTCGAAGTTTCACAAAGCTGAAGAGCCATACCTGTAAAACCTTTACCTTCATAAGAATATAATTTTTCTTTTGTAAGTTCTTCACCATAATTCAATGTAATTTCTTCATAAGATAATTCGTGGAGAGCACAAAGTTCAACAAGCCTGTGACCAAAGCTTCCGCCGTTTACAACAAGGACCTTATCATCCTTTCCAAAGAAATTCATGATTCCTGCTTCCATTGAAGCTGTTCCTGAGCCTGTCATAAAAACGGCACGACTATCTTCTGTACAATCAAAAAGATTTTTTAGAATCGATTCATTCTCTTTCATCAATGCAGAAAATTCCGAAGTTCTAAAATACGGAACCTGTTCTTTTCCAATTGCAAGTGTTTCTTTATCTGATTGAACCGGACCTACTGTAAAATTGATCATCATTTTGCCTCTTCAAATTCTTTATGTTTTTTCTGAATATAATCAACGATTGCAACAGCTGCATTTCCTCTATTCTGCCAGCATTCATCTGCAACTTCATTTCTAGCCTGAGAAAGTTCAGAGCTTGAAAGTGCGCCGTCAATAATCGACTTGATATTATCAAAATCTTTTTCTTCAAGCTTAACGCCGATCTTTTCTGCAGTACGAAGAACCCACATTTTTTCATCAAGCCAGTCTGCATCGTAAACAGAAGTATCCATCTCTGTATCTGCATAAATAAAAGGTCTGTTAAACAAAAGCGTCCAGTCAAAAATAATTCCACTGAAATCTGTAATCAAAAGATCGGCTCTATTCATTACAGCAAGATTGTCATTTTCAAAGTTCCATTCAACACAATCTTTATACTTTTCTTTTAAAGGCTCAAGAATATGTTTTTCACTTACAACCGACTGTGGATGCGGACGAACAATAATTTCATAACCTGTCTTCAAAAGTGAATCGATAAGACGCTCGCCAAATTTTGTAAGGATTCCGCTTGGCCCCCAGCTTGGAGCAAGAAGAATTGTCTTCTTTTCATTCTGTTTTTTCTCAAGGTTTTTTACATGAGAAAGTGCACGATCCATAAAAGTTGCACCAGTACAAACAATTTCCTTTTTTGCGATTGAAGGTCTAAGCTCTTCAATTTTACGGATAAGCTTTTCCTGGTTACTTCCGGTTGTTAAAACAGCATCATAATGATCAAGTGCAAACATCCTGTAACCTGCAAGATCATCAACAGTATGCGGAATGTGCACATAAAATTTTGTATTGCGGCTTCTTTTCCACTGAAGGACATCAAGCCCCGGAGTTGTACTCATCACGATTCCCGCGTTGAGCATATTCATTTTTACAAAGCCTTTATTTCCTTCACCGATGTAAGAAGCTTTAACATTTTCATATTTTTCTTCAAGAGCAGGATCATCTGCTGACTGTGTGTAATAAAAAAGCGGCAAACCACGTGCTTCAAATTCATCACAGATTGGCTTAAAAACATTCCAGTATCTTTTTGAATCGCTGAAAATTAAATATGGAATTCTATTCTGATTCAGCTTGTCTGTTTTTCCGCCGCTAAGAATAAATCGAAGTTTTATAATAAGTGCTCTAAACGCAAAAACCGAAGTTGTAGCAATTCCGATTGCAAGCGTAAAAAGCATACTTCCCGTACCAGGATCAATATACAAAAAATTATTAATCATTTTTTACCTCTTTCTAGTCCAGTTTGATTCGTCAGAAATGTCACCTTTTTTAATATTGAAAATTTCTGCGTCTTCCATCGGGAATGTAATTTTATCTTCGTAAGTAAATGCATTTCTCTGTCCTTCATGGAACATAAGGAAAACATCAAAGCTGTCAAAATCAGCAGCCTTCTTAAATTCTTTGTTCGTAAAAGGATTAACATTTGAAACTTCAAGATCCTTGATTGCAAAATTAACTGTTTCAGCATTTGTAATCATTTCTTTTTCTGTGATAAGTCCGCCTCTTGAATTAAAATCTTTTACTACGAAAAGTGGATTGAAGAAGCCGGCCTTATTCTTTTCAAGCTTAAAATCCTTAAAGCGGTCAAGGGAAACATCGCGCCCATGATCAGCAACAATAATAATTCTTGTGTTGTCATAAACTCCCTGATCCTTAAGCCAGTCAAGCCATGCACCAAACTGAATGATTGAAGCTGCATTGATGTGGTAAGACTTGAGCTGATATCCAAATCCATCCATCTGAGGAATTTTGTAAGTTCCAGTTGAAGCAAGAACAGAATTATTATCAATATTTCCAGGAGTCATATCAGGAGCAAGAAGAAGCACAGGTTCATGAGCCGTTTCATTATCAATAAATGTGAAAGTCGGTTCTTCGCTGTCCAAAGCAGTAAGTTCCGGAAGATAGTGAAGCTCTGCATAATTCGAAAGGAAGATTGCGCGCATCACATGAGACTGCTGACTCAACAGATATTTTCCACCGTTATAAAACGGAGTTCTCAAAACAGGATAAAGAATCTGGAGTATAGAAAATTCACGGCACTGATTTTCACATACCTTGTTGATTTTTATCTGGCTGAAGAAAATTTCCTTATGGTCAGTTCTGTAAACTTCTGTAAAACTCTGATTCAAATCTTTTACAGTTACGTTTGGAATATCAGAAAGTGGTTTCCCGTCACCAATATATTCCGCATAATTTAACCAAGGCGGATTTGCAACTGTAACTTTATAGCCTGCATCAGAAAAGATTTTTGGCATTACCATAAGAGCTTCATTCTGCTTTTCTTTAAGAGAAAGATCCGTACGCTGATTAAGAGAATCCGGAGTATATTCATAACCGCCAAGAAGAGCAGGTGAGCCGGAAATTGTTGATTCACCAAAGCTCAGACAGTTCGGATAATACACGAATCCAGAATAAGATCTCTTAAGTCTCGGGTACTGTTCCAAAATGTACGGGAAATAATCTGAAATTGCGCGGTCAAGGAAGAGAACGACTACATTAGGCTTGTCTTTGCTCAAATGGAATTCAGGTGTAATTCTTGATTTATTTTTTTCTGAATCAAGAGAATCTTTTATTTTAGAATAATCATTAAACTTTCTGCTGATTGTCTTTAATTTTCCTGTACCGATATAAACTTCAGCACAGCAGATAGCAACCATAACATAAACTGCAATAAACTGCTTGTTGAATTTTCTTAACAGAAGGATTACTGCAATCATTCCTGCCATAAACAGAAGCGGCATAACAGAATAGAAAGTTGAATAATCACGCATGACATTAATGTTATCAAGATTAAAAGTCTGTGTGATTGAACCGTAGTTGTATTTGAAAAGATAAACGTTTGCAAGTGCACATGCAGTCATTACAAACATGTAAAAGCTCAAATATTTTTTTAAGCGGCTTCCAAAAAGCAGGAAGATTACAAAAGGCCAGAAAAGGAAAAGACCGATAAAATATGTAAAGGAAGATTTAATATAAAACAGAGGATTTGCTACATCACCTAAAAATGAAAACTCAACAGGAGAAGTTGCAATAACGCTTCCAGGAATTACAAGACCTGTCAAAAGTGCAATACACAAAGAAGAAAAGAACATCAGGTAACCGTTCTGCTTGTCGGAAACAGAAAATGAGCGGCTTATTTCCTGATATTTTGGATTTTTCTTAAACTTGTGGATAAACGGCCATGCAATGAACCAGCAGGTTAAAGCATGAACAAGACCCGTGTGAATTCCGTGAGCATCCTTGAAAAGACATACAGTTACTACACTGAAGGCAACTGCAAAGAAAGTAAAAATTCCGTATACAATTTTCTTTGCATAAGTTTTATTCTGAAGAACATTTTTTACAAGTGAAAAAGTATTATTTAAAATCCAGTATAAAACAAGACCTGAAGGTGAATTGTAAAGGATTACAAGGAAGATTGCTGCAAGAACATTTATCTGAATTTTTTCTTTTAAAGGTGCTCCTTTTGTGTAAATTGCACTTGAAACTACATTGATAGCCGTCATTAAAATCGGGAGAACGTTTATATAGAAACTTCCGATCTTAAAAAGTCTGTCAGGACCACCAAGATCCTTAAAAATCCAAAAGTGAACTCCCCGAAGAGCGTAACAGTGGCTTAAAAAATGATAGGCTGCAATAAAAAACGGAATTTCAATCAGAATGGAAAGTGAAGATCTTAAAGCATAAAGCGGATGATAATTATTCTGACGGTAATATTCAGTAACCATCATAAACTGTTCATCACCCTTAAAAGCTTTTTTTATTCTCTTTAAGCGGTCAGAAAGCTTGTTCTGAACCTCACGCTCTTTAAGCTGGAGTGCATCCGCAATATTGTAAAGCGGAAGAGCAAGAAAATTAACAGCAAGACTGACTGCAATGATTGAAACAAAAACACTGACTGCTCCAAAATGAGCGATACTGTCATAGACTGAACAAAATACAAGTTCTATGATTGATTCAATTGGTAAAATGATAATATTGAATAAAATCGTAGCCATTCGCACATTATATTCATTTACCAAATCTTTATCAATAAAACAGGATTTACTATCGATTTACCTACTGCCCACGGATAACTGATACTTGATTAATTTACTTTATAATTACGATGTATGAATCTTCATTGCCGGTAAATTGATTTTTGTCAAAGTCAGCGTAAAATTCAGCACTTGAAAATCCCGCATCTTCTGCAAAAGCTTCAATTTCAGAAGGCAACAAAGGATAAAACGGAATATCTTTAATCACAGGAATTAGTTTTCCACTGCCATTTTCAATCGTTAAAGAAATATGCCTTGCTCCAGAAGGAGAATCAGAAAGCTCAGTAAAAAGCTTAGTTCTTACACTTTCACGAACCGGAAGCTGAATCAGGCCTTTTTCAGGAAGCCCTTCAAAATTCGTAAGCTGAATTACAAACTGTCCGCCCGGTGCAATCAGATTTTTACACAAAACAAAGAAATCCTGTAATTCTTTTTTTGTAGAATAAAAGCATATTCTGTCATTTAAAATCGAAATTACATTATAGAAGTTTTTGGCAAGAAACCTGTCCATTTCCGCAGCATTCATCTGAAAAAATCGAATTGCCATAAGCTGGTTTCGTTTTCTCAAATTTGCAGAAGCAAGCAGTTCTTCAGCATTATCTATTCCGGTAACATCATAGCCTTCTTTTGCCAGATTACTTTCAAAAAGCCCTGTACCGCAGCCAATTCTAAGCACTTTGGCAGGCATTGAGTAAGTTTTGAGCATTTCAGCATAGAATTTTCTCTGAGATTCTGTTATCGGGTAAAGCTCATCATAAAATTCCACAAGATTCTTCAATGATCTCATACTATAATTATAAATCCTAAAGTGAATTTTTTCCAAATTTAAATAAAAAAAACTGAATGAAGATTCAACCTCATCCAGTTTTATTACATAGTCCTAAACTTGAATTTCTCAAAAATAATAATAAAATTGGCTTCCAGTCGCGTTGTGCAGTCCAAAAACGATGCTGTACAGCATCTATATACTGTTTGTTGCAAAGTAACTATT
>AUXO015266817.1_pt1 | contig 14203 bp, 11 predicted proteins | sample 768731 | NCBI WGS metagenome assembly AUXO01 (sample SAMN02715735, study PRJNA202380) | gut metagenome | biome: sheep rumen | host: Ovis aries | place: New Zealand: Palmerston North | reverse complement strand
TATCGACCAAATTCACCGCTGCGGCCAGATGTTCCATTTCTGTCACAGTCGCTCCATTGTCAATAGTCGAGCCAATACCCGTCTTCTTCCACACAGCAGCTTCCTTTGGATCCACTCCCTTCAGCCAATCCTGGTTCTTAGGCCATCCGCCCGACTTCATCTGATATTTCACAATAGAGTCTGCCAACTGGCGCATTGTCCTTTGAGCCGAAATGTCCATTACGAAAAGAGACAGCACAGCCAGCAAACCAATTTTCATCATAATACCTTTCATACACTTATTTCTTTTCTTTCTATTTGTTCGTCATATGCAGGAACCGGGTGATCCGCCTCCCTATACTCATATCTTTGTTATTGATAAAGGCATCCAATATGCGAGTCTTTCCATAGAGCGGAACCACATCATAGTCGGCTATTGCAGCAGGAATCAAAGTGCTCCACCCTTCGCGCAGCTCCACTTTCTCGCCAGTAGAGCGCACCCGAATCATACAATCGCCCTGAATACACATACAGATAATAAAACTGTCATACTTCAGCAAATTCCGGTGAAACGTCTCCGTCAGTTCAGTTACCCTCACCGTAAAGTACGGAGAATCCACAATGCAAGTAGCTCGGTTACTTTGATCTGCATAGAGCGTTCGATAGTCGTCCTCTACATGGAAGTCCAGTGCCTGGGCTGCCAGTTCTGTATGCAGTTCACGCAGACGGCCATCCATGCCTGGGCGATTATAATCAAAAATCCGATAAGTCACATCCGACGATTGCTGCACCTCGGCCAACAGGATTCCTCCACAGATGGCATGCACGCGCCCAGCTGGAAGATAGAAAACATCGCCCGCCTTCACTTCATGCTTGGCCAGCACTTCCACAATAGTCCCTTCTGCCACTCGCCGCTTGTACTCCTCAGGAGTGATGTTCTCCTTGAAACCCGCATAAAGGAAACTTCCCGGCTTTGCGTCAATGATATACCAAATCTCGCTTTTCCCCATCTTTCCGTGCATTCGCTGTGCCATTTCGTCATCGGGATGCACCTGAATGCTCAAATCCTGCTCTGCGTCGATAAACTTCACTAGCAAGGGAAGACGCCCTGCATAATTCTTCGCTACCATTTCTCCTAGAACATGTGCAGGGGACATGCTGATGACACTTGCAAGATCTTGTCCAGCAAAGGCTCCATTGCTTACCACACTCGTACTCGATGGCACAGCACTCACTTCCCAGCTTTCTCCTATCGGTTGGTCTGTTGGTGCCATCTTTTTGTAGGGGCGCAAACGCCTTCCTCCCCACACCACTGGATGCAGGTTCGGTTCAAAAAGCAATGGATACAGATTTGCCATACGTCATTCTAATATTGGTATGCAAAGATAAGGAATAAACCCAAACCGCGAAAGAAAATGCACACAAATATTATACAAACGAGAAGAAACACTTTGGTTTGCCTTGCGCCTCTCAAAGACAGCACCGTGCACAAGTGAATTTGCGCACCCTGCGCATTTGATGTTGCGCACCGTGCGTGAAATACCTCGCGCAGGGTGCGCACTTTATACGGATATTTCGGAATAATAAGTAGAACATCCGTGACACGCCAAGAGGCAAACAACAATAGTCCAAAGAGACAGAGAGGAAATACACACAAAAAGATAGAGGGCTGCACGTTGTGCAGTCCTCTACGAATAGGGAGGTTGAGCATACAGATGCTCACTTAAAGATATTCTTCAGAATCTCGTTAGTCACTCTACGGGTGGCAGTAGTCGCTGCTGTTTTAGCAGCTGAACCGAGAATAGAGCCCGCGGATGAGCTCTTGGTGGTCTTACGGGCTGAAGTGGTCTTCCTTGAGGACGTGCTCCGAGATGATCCACCAGTGATGGTCTTGCCCACTTCATTGCCGACATGACGGCCTACTGAGCCCAGCACAGCACCTATCAGCGTACCAAAGATTGTCCGTTTCCACACATTGGAACTCTTAGACTTTTCCTTCGCTTCACGCTCTTTCTGCTTACGAAGCTGTTCGGCAGCCTTTTCCTGCTGCTTACGCAACTGCTCAGCCTCTTTCTCGTCCTGTTTGCGTTGACGTTCCGCCTCTTTTTGACGCTTTACCTCTTCCTTTTGGCGCTGCATCTCTACTGCATCAGCGTCCTCGCGCTGCTTCTGAGCCATCAGCACCTCGTATGCACTTTCGCGGTCATAGAAAGAAGCGTATTCCTTAATGCCATCTGGAGCAGCATTCTGAACATCAAGACGCTGACCTTCTGTCACGGCACCTATCTGACTGAGCGGGAAAAGTATATTAGCACGCTGCACCACACTGGGCGCCCCATTCTCATCAAGCACAGAAACGAGAGCTTCACCTGTGCCTAACTCCATGATGGCCTCTTCGGTACTAAACTTCGGATTAGTCCGGAAAGACTGCGCAGCCACACGCACGGCTTTTTGATCCTTAGGTGTGTATGCACGAAGGGCATGTTGAATACGGTTGCCGAGCTGGCCGAGAATCGCGTCAGGGATGTCTGAAGGCGACTGAGAAATAAAATAGATGCCGACACCTTTCGAGCGAATCAGACGGATAACTTGCTCAAGCTTGTCCACCATCGCCTTTGACGCGTTGTCGAAAAGCATATGCGCTTCATCAAAGAAGAACACAAGCTTGGGTAAGTCCTGGTCGCCCACTTCTGGCAGAGTTGCATAGAGTTCAGTCATCAGCCACAGAAGGAACGTTGAATAAAGCTTCGGATTGAGCATGAGCTTATCGGCAGCAAGCACGCTCATCACGCCCATGCCGTTCTCTGTAGCGATTAGATCATTCACATTAAAAGCCGGCTCACCAAAAAACTTGTCACCACCCTCACTCTCAATTTCAAGCACAGCTCGCTGGATAGCACCAATGCTGGCCGACGAAATATTGCCATATGCTGTCGTGAAGAGTCCTGCGTTCTGCCCTACAAAGTCAAGCATCAAACGCAGGTCCTTCAAATCAATCAGAAGGAGTTGTTTGTCATCGGCAATGCGGAAGACAATGTTGAGGACGCCACTCTGTACATCAGAAAGCCCCATCAAACGGCTGAGCAACTGAGGTCCCATGGCTGACACCGTGGCGCGCATGGGAAAGCCCTGTTCGCCTAACACATCATAGAAACGCACTGGACAAGCCTTGAAGTCGGGATTTGGAATGCCAAAGGCATCCTTGCGCTTCTTGATGAAGGATGACATCGTACCCACCTGTGAAATGCCAGAGAGATCACCCTTCATATCCGCCATAAAACAAGGTACTCCTGCTTGGCTGAAGGTTTCGGCCAACACTTGCAAAGACACCGTCTTACCTGTGCCTGTAGCACCGGCAATAAGGCCATGACGATTGCACATGCGTCCCGTCAGATAGATGGGGCCGTCCGCACCTCGCGCGATGTAAAGATTACCATTGATGAACATCTTCCGATATATTTATTCGCAATTGACCATTCACTATTCATCCAGAGAGGGAATCACCCTCCGTCACACCATTCACAGCTGATAGCGACCGAGGCCGCTGTTGAGCCAATTGAGGAATGCGGGAATGTCCTCGTCGTAAGAATAACTCTTTTCCAGCGCGTTGCCTTCATTGTCAAGCAGCACATAGAAGGGCTGAGCGGTAGCGCCAAACTTCTGCGACTGCAGATAACTCCATCTGTCACCCACGGTACGCAACTTGCGTTCAGTACCATTGTCATTCACCACTATCGGTTCGGCCAACTTTGTCTTCTCGTCCACATAGAGCTGGATGAGCACATACTTGTTAGTCATGATATCCGCCACAGTTGGGTCCACAAACACGGCAGCCTCCATCTTGCGGCAGTTCACACAGCCATATCCAGTAAAGTCTATCATCACAGGCATATGATGTGCCTTAGCATAAGCCATACCTTCCTCATAGTCCGTAAACATAGGCTTTACTTCCTGCTCTGCTGCAAGATTGAAATCTTGTGTCTTCATCGGCGGAGCAAATGCGCTCACAGCCTTCAGGGGAGCGCCCCACAGACCAGGAATCATGTAGATGGCAAATGCAAACGATACGAGTGCCATACAGAAACGAGGGATGGAGGTCTTTTGATGCACGACCACTTCACCCATTTCATCGTACTCTTCTTCGTCATGCGGGAATCGAATCCAGCCAATGAGGTATGCACCGAGGAGGGCTGCCAACACAATCCAGAGCGAGAGGAACACCTCACGGTCGAGCAGCCCCCAGCCGTATGCCAAGTCTGCTACCGAGAAGAATTTCAAGGCAAATGCCAGTTCCACAAAGCCCAAGGTCACTTTTACCACATTCATCCAGTTGCCGCTCTTAGGTGCAGCGTTCAACCACTGTGGGAAGAGAGCAAACACCGTGAAAGGTAAAGCCAATGCAATAGCAAAACCCAACATGCCAATGACAGGACCAACAATGCTGGAAGTGACCACCTGCACCAACAGAAAACCTATAATTGGACCTGTGCAGGAGAAACTCACCAACACCAGCGTGAAAGCCATCAAGAACACGCTCAACAAGCCTGTGGTGCTGTTAGCCTTACTATCCACAGCCGTGTTCCACTTCGAAGGCAATGTAATCTCGAAACCACCAATAAATGAAATGCCGAACACCACCAGCATCAAGAAGAAGAGGATGTTGAACACAGCATTAGTAGCCAAATCGTTCAAAGCAGATGCACCAAAAATAGCCGTAATCACCAAACCAAGTGTTACATAAATCACAATGATGCTGATGCCATAGAGGATTGCATCACGGATGCCACGCTTCTTAGCTGCAGCCTTCTCCTCATCTGTCGACTTCTTGGTAGTTCCGCGCTTCAGAAAGAAGGACACAGTCATTGGAATGATGGGCCACACGCATGGAGTGACAAGAGCCACCAATCCACCCAACAGACCTAACAGGAATATACGCCAAAGGGAAGCATCGGACGTATTGCCGTTACCTCCCTTGTCAAATGCGGAAAGTTGCTCAACTACAGGTGCCCAGATATCGCTGTCACCCAAAGTAGCCTCATCCACAGCTAATGTGTCAGTCTCCTCAGACTCCCCATCAGCGGCAACCTCCTCCTGAGTCTCCTCCGAAGCATTCAGTTCCGCTGGCTCATTTTTTTTTTCGTCGGTAGCCTTAGTTGTAGCCACTTCGCCTTTGAAACTGAACTCAGCCGATGTAGGTGGAATACAGTTCTGGTCGTTGCAAGCACCAAACTGCAGATAGCCTTCCACCTCGTATTTGCCACCCAAAAGCTTCACCTTCTGGGTAAACGTAGCCGTATTCTCGAAGAAATACACATCGGCTTCGAACATATCCTCATATTTCTTGATGGGAGCTGTAGCGGTCTTCAACGGACCATCCAGCTTAGCACCCGAAATCTTCTCCACGTTGATGGTTGTAGGCGTAGGGCCATCCTCCACCACTTGAGTGCTGTACATGTGCCAGCCACTCTGGATAGATGCCACGAACGTGATAACCGCCTCTGAAGCCGAAGTTTCCTTGATGGTTGTAGTCACCTTCACAGGCTTGGCAAACTGTGCGTGTGCCACACTCAAGCAACAGAGTGCAAGCAGAATAGAAAATAATCTTTTCATTGTCATATCTTATATAATTCCTTTATCCTGTAGATAGTGCAGAGCATCAATAGCAGCATGGCATCCGCTGCCGGCAGCACTGATAGCCTGACGATAGAGAGGGTCTGCCACGTCGCCTGCAGCAAACACACCGGGAATGTTCGTCGCGGTTGTTGGGTGTTGAACCTTGATGTAGCCCTGTTCATCCACCTCTACATCGGGACGGAACACCTCACTGTTGGGGTGATGTCCGATAGCAAGGAAGAACCCATCAATCGGCAAGTCGTAGCGGCGTTCGCCATCCTTACCCTTATTCTCCACCAAGCGAGCACCCTCCACGCCGTTGTCACCGTAGAGGCCTTCTGTCTGTGTGTTCCAGAGAATTTCGATGTTTTCTGCATCCTTCACCTTCTGCTGCATAGCATCACTGGCGCGGAGCATGTCACGACGCACAATCATATATACTTTCTTGGCCAAGCCCGACAGATACTGCGCCTCCTCGCAGGCAGTGTCACCACCACCCACAACGGCCACCACCTTCTTGCGGTAGAAGAAGCCGTCACATGTAGCACAAGCTGAAACGCCCTGGCCTGCATATTTCTTCTCATCCTCCAAGCCAAGATATTTGGCTGATGCGCCTGTCGAGATAATCAGCGTATGCGCTTCAAGAACCGTGCCATCATCTATGGTCACTTTATGAGGAGCAGAACCGTCCTTAGATAGTTCTACCTTCGTAATCATGCCATCGCGCAGGTCGGTGCCCAAGCGCTCAGCCTGTGCTCGCAAGTCATCCATCAGTTCTTGGCCCGTAGTGCCATCTGGATAACCTGGGAAATTATCCACATCCGTGGTCTGTGTCAGTTGTCCACCTGGTTGCAGTCCTTCGTAAAGAACTGGTTCCAACGAACTTCTCGAAGCATAAATGGCTGCTGTGTATCCTGCAGGCCCGCTTCCTATAATCAAAGTCTTTAATGCCATCCGTGTAAATGTTTTGTGTAGATGTTAAATTACTAAACTCTGTATTTCTTCATCTTTAACTTCAATCCTCAGGTTATCAATCATTGACCTCAGACTGAATTCTCGGCAAAGATACGACAAAAACTTCTCTTCTAGCGCCTTATTCACATTTTTTATTAGTCATAATCTCCAATACGCAACGGTCTGTCTCATCCATCGCGTCCTTGCCGATGCGGGTGAGGTTATGAATAGACTGATCCACATCGTCATCAATGATACCCTCCACCGAGCTGACACAGTTACGCTGCACAGCAAGCATTGCCGACAGTACCGCCATACTTACGCCCGATGAAAGCTTCAATGCACACGACGGCTTGGCACCGTCGCAAATCATGCCCGTAAGATTTGCTACCATGTTCTTCACCGCATAAGTCACCTTCTCATAATCACCCCCCATCAGATACGTGATGCCGCAGGCTGAACCCGTTGAAGCTACCACACACCCACACAATGCAGAGAGTTTACCCAAAGACTGCTTGATATAGATTGCCGTCAAGTGACTCAGCATCAGTGCACGGATTAGCTCTTGATCGGTATTGTGGTTCTCCTCTGCGAATTTCACCACTGGCAACGTCGCGCAGATGCCTTGGTTTCCGCTACCAGAATTCGACATCACGGGAATTGCAGCACCCGCCATACGCGCATCACAGGCACAAGCTGTCGATGAGATGATGTGCGAGAACATCGTGTCGCCAAAAATGCCCTTACCTAACGGACGTGTCAGCGTCTTGCCCAGCGTGTGACCATAATTTCCTTTCAGCGACTCCTCCGCGGCCCGCTCATTCAGCACCTTTGCCTCGCGGATAAACTCAATCTCCTCCAAGGGGGCCGTAGTGGCAAAATCATACACTTTGCGCAACGTCAACCACGGGCACTCTTCATCGTTCTCATCCGTCGCCTTACACGGACGCTCATAAAGCGTCACGCCATCCTTCTTCACACACAGGAAATCCTGATGGCTCGTGCAGATAATCGCCTCCGCCGTACTGCCACCACCGTTTACCTGCACCTCGATATACAGTTTCTCCGTGATGTTCTCCTTCAGTCCAATCGCAATGCGGTTTTCGGCAATATACCGTTTCCCCTGCTCCACCGCCTCGGGCGTCACGTCCTTCAGCACCTCCAGCTCATACTCCGACTTCCCGATTAACGCACCCAACGCCACCGCGATTGGTAAACCAATCATATCTGTGCCGGGGATACCCACACCCATCGCATTCTTCAGGATGTTAGCCGACAGCAACACGTTCACTTTCTCAGGCACCATCCCCAGTGCCTCTGTCGCCTTCGCCACACACAGCGCCACCGCAATCGGTTCCGTGCAGCCCACAGCCGGCACCACTTCACTCTTCACCAGTGCAATAATTTGGTCTCTTAATGCTTTTTCCATTATTATCTAATCTATTTCTTATTCTTAGCCTTCAGGCTCCAGACCGAGGATTAAATTCTCCGTTTCCTTCTCAGAATAACGTGGCAAAGGTACGGATAAGTGAGTACAATACAAAAAGAAAAATAACTTTTTGTGCCTTTTCAACATATAGAAGAGCTATCGTGTACAAATCAGATGAACAATGAAGCGAATACGACACTCTTCACAAAAAAAATTTGCTTATGTGAAGAAATCGTCATAAGTTTGCAAATCAAACAGTATGGAGAGACATGGAACAGAATTGTTTCCGACAGTGGGTCAGCAAATACGAGAAGGAAATTAGCGCCATCAGAAAAAGCGCTCATGCATTGCATGCCAGTGTAAACCAAACCTATGACAAGGTACACCCCTATGGACTACATCTAGACATGGTTGTGAACGAAGTGACCAAATACGGTCACGAAGTGTGTGTGCGAGAAGAAGATGTCTTGCCATTGTTCTTCGGGGCATATTACCACGACTGCATCGAGGACACACGCCAGACTTACAACGACGTGATGAGGACCGCCAAACAATGGATGGACGACAAACAAGCACAAATGGCAGCGGAGCTTGTCTATGCCATGACGAATGAGAAAGGGCGCACACGGGCCGAACGGGCGAGCGAGAAGTATTATCAAGGCATTCGGGAGACCCCCTATGCTCCATTCGTAAAACTGGCGGACCGATTGGCGAACTTTACCTACTCCATGGAGCATCAAAATGTATCCAATGCACACATGAAAGACTTATATATCCAAGAGATGCCACATTTCCTTGCGGCCATCGATGCCCACAGAGAAGAAGACCTACGTTTCTGTCTGCCGGCTGACATGAAAGAGAAACTCCAATAGTGCGTGCGTTCCGGCAGTTCCTATTCCGCAACAAATCTTCTTTTACTAATCAAAAAACAGACATCACACAAAAGCATCATGGGTAAGCAAGGGCATCCCGACGGGCTTTATCTGCTGTTTTTCACAGAAATGGCAGAACGATTCAGTTACTATGGAATGCGTGCCGTATTCACGCTCTACATGGTAGCAGCGCTCTTCACGATGGAGCATGCAAGTGAGATTTATGGATACTACACCGGACTGGTGTACCTCACCCCGTTGTTGGGCGGTTACATCGCCGACCGCTATTGGGGCAATCGCCGCAGCATCATTGTGGGCGGCATATTGATGGCAACAGGACAGTTCTTGCTATTCCTCAGTGCTTCGTTTGTGCATCCCGCCATTCATGAGGCAGAGGGCATGATAGACCCCTCTGTGGACAATAGCCTCGCCATCACGTGCATGATTGGCGGCCTATTCTTCATCATCTTTGGAAACGGCTTCTTTAAGCCTAACATCTCCACGATGGTGGGCAGTTTGTATCGTCCTGACGACAAGCTGAAAGACTCTGCCTTCACCATCTTCTACATGGGCGTGAACGTAGGTGCCACGCTGGGGCCTCTGGTATGCGGCATCTTCGAGGGCGACTATATGAACCCCACCCGTTTCAAGTGGGCATTCCTCTGTGCCTGCGCGATGATGCTCATTTCCACCATTGTGTTTTCAGTACTGAAAAACAAATATATCGTGACGGATGAGGGCATGCCTGTAGGAACAAAGCCCACACATCACGAAAAGACAGAAAGGCAGGCACTGACGAAGAAGGAAAAGCAGCACATCGCCGTCATCTTCATCATCGCAGCTTTCGTCATCTTCTTCTGGGCTGCTTACGAACAGGCTGGCGTGTCACTCACCTATTTCGCCGACCAGCAAACCGACCGCAACATCTTTGGTTGGGAAATGCCCACCAGTTACTTCCAATCCTTCCCTGCCATCTTTGTGGTGCTGCTGGCCCCTGTCATGAACATTCTGTGGAGCACACTCGGACGCTTCGGACACGAACCTTCATCGGTAATGAAACAAGCCATCGGACTGGCGATGCTCTCACTGGGATACCTCTTCATAGCTTACGGCGTGAAGGACTTGAGCCCGCATATGAAAGTAAGCATGTTCTGGCTCACAGGCCTGTACTTCATACACACGCTGGGCGAACTCAGCCTCTCCCCTATCGGCCTTTCATTAGTAAGCCGCCTCTCGCCGAAACATCTAGCAAGCTTGCTGATGGGAGTTTGGTTCTTGTCCACCGCTGTCAGCAACATGCTGGCGGGCCAATTAGCCACGCTCTATCCCGACGGTTCCTCCAAGACCTTGTTCGGGTGCATAGAGATTGCGTCCCTCCACGACTTCTTCATGGTCTTCGTCGTCATGTCGGGCATTGCGGCTATCGCTTTAGCCATGATTTCGCCTGTATTGAACCGGATGATGAGGGACGAGTGAGAGCCCCAAAATTGGCGCATCGCATGACGTAAACACATGTAACCATGCAACTGCAAGCGGCAAAAGCACTGGTTTGAGCGGCGAAGAAGCAGGCTTTCAAAACTTTCTGCCGAAAACGCTTGGAGATATCGCCGGTTTTTCTCTATCTTTGCAACTTGTTGTACAACTCTTTAATTCTTAAACAGCTATGAATCCTGAAGTGGACATGATCAAGTGGTGGTCGGCACTGAGCATTGAAAACAAGGCCAAAGTGTCTGGCAAGACTTACCCTGAGTGCTCCGTATGGTGGAACAACCTCACCCTGGAGGAGAAGCTGGCAGCCAAGGAGGCTTCTGGCATCGAGCGCGGCAAGCGCAATAAAACCAAAGGATTTACATAAACTTACATTTAGATTAGCAATATATGGCTACAACTGTGGCTATGCGTGCACCGCATAGCAAAATGAATTATGCCCTTCAACACCCTGAAAACGAGGGCGGAATGAACGACCGCGTAAAGCGCCTGCACCAGCAGAGCATCGACACTCCCACCACACTCACCATTGAGCGTGCACTCATCGAGACGGCGTTCTACAAAGAGAACTACGGCAAGATGCCTAATTGCATCCTTCGTGCCCGTAACTTCTATGAGATTTGCAAGAAAAAGACGATTTATATAGGCAAGGATGAACTCATTGTAGGCGAACGTGGTCCTGTGCCCAAGGCCGTGCCTACGTTCCCAGAACTGACGTGCCACACAGTGGAAGACCTCCACACGCTGAATGACCGCGAACTGCAGCCCTACTTCATCTCGCAGGAGGACATTGACACCTACGAGCGTGAAGTCATTCCCTATTGGGAAGGACGCACCCAGCGCGAGCGCATTTTCAGCCATGTGAGCAAGGAATGGGAAGAAGCCTATCATGCAGGCGTGTTCACAGAGTTCATGGAACAGCGTGCCGGTGGCCACACGGCTATGGACGGCAAGATGTATCATCGTGGCTTGCTTGACTGCAAAGCACTCATTGCCAAGACTCTTGCGGAGCTCGACTTCATCAACGACCCTGAGGCTACCGACAAGCAGCAGGAGCTGCAGGCGATGGACATCAGCTGTGACGCCGCCATTCTTTTGGCAGAGCGCCATGCAGAGCTGGCCGAGAAAATGGCTGCCGAAGAGGCTGACCCACAACGCAAGGCTGAGTTGCTGAAGATTGCGGACGTGTGCCGCTGGGTTCCAGCCCATGCTCCACGCGACATGCAGGAAGCCATCCAGATGTACTGGTTTGTGCATCTCGGCACAGTGACCGAGCTGAACGGTTGGGACTGCATGAACCCTGGCCATATCGATCAGCATCTTTATCCTTTCTATCAGAAGGGACTTGCCGATGGCACTATGACCCGCGAGAAAGCGAAGGAACTCCTTTCTTGCTTCTGGATTAAGTTCAACAACCAGCCTGCACCTCCCAAGGTAGGTGTCACGGCTTTGGAATCAGGCACATACAACGACTTCACCAACATCAATATCGGCGGCATCGACAAGTATGGCAACAATGCTGTCAACGAGCTCTCTTACGTCATTCTGGAAATTCAAGAGGAACTGCACGAGTTACAGCCTGGCTTAAGCATCCATGTCAGCAAGGTTACCCCTGACGATTTTGTAGTGGCTGGCGCCAAAGTGATTCGTCAGGGACACGGATACCCTTCTGTCTTCAACCCAGACACTTACACCAAAGAACTGGTGCGTCAAGGCAAGACACAAGAAGACGCCAACGAGGGCGGCTGCTCTGGCTGCATCGAAGTGGGAGCGTTCGGCAAGGAAGCCTACATCCTCACAGGCTACCTCAACACTCCCAAGATTTTGGAAATCACGCTCAACAACGGCATTGACCCCATCACGGGTAAGAAGCTCGGACTGGAGACTGGCGACCCACGCACGTTCACTTCTTATGAACAGCTGTACGAGGCTTACCACAAGCAGATGATTTACTTCGTCAACCTCAAGCTGGCTGTAAACAACTACATTGAGCGCATGTTCTCGCTCTACGCCCCTGCCACGTTCCTGTCCCTCTTCATCGACGACTGCATCACCCGGGGCCGCGACTACTACAGTGGCGGAGCACGCTATAATACCACTTACATTCAGTGCACAGGACTGGGCACAATCACCGATTGCCTCTCAACCCTCAAGAAACATGTCTTTGAGGACAAGAAGTTCACGATGGATGAACTACTTAAGGCTGTTGGCTGCAACTGGGGCAGAGAAGACAACTGTCAACTGTCAACTGTCAACTGTCAACTCGAAAAAATGAGGCAGTTCATCATGAACCGCACCCCATTTTTTGGCAACGATGACGACTATGCAGACAGCATCGCCGTGAAAGTGTACAACGACCTCGTGACTGCCATCGAGGGGCACCCAAACACCCGAGGCGGAAAGACACAGCTCAACATGCTCTCAACAACTTGCCACAACTATTTCGGTTCGGTCTGCGGTGCTTCCGTCAATGGCCGTCTGGCGCACTTTGCCATCAGCGATGGGACCTCGCCTGCACACGGCGCCGACACCAATGGCCCCACAGCTGTCATCAAGTCGCTTGGCAAGCTCGACCAGACCCTCTCTGGCGGCACTCTGCTCAACGTGCGTTTCGTTCCCTCCATTCTCAAGCGAGAAGAAGACCTGCGCAAGCTCGTCTCTCTCATCCGTGCCTACTTCAACATGGGCGGACACCACATTCAGTTCAACATTGTGGACACGCAAACCCTTCTCGACGCCCAGCAGCAGCCCGACGACTACAAGGACCTCTTGGTTCGCGTGGCAGGATATTCCGACTACTTCAACGACATGACGGAACAGCTCCAGAACGAAATCATAGCCAGAACGGAGAACGAAGAGTTTTAGTCAGCAACAACACTCACATCTACAGCAAATACACGAACATGATAAAAGACATATTTCTTGCTGGCGGCTGCTTTTGGGGCACCGAGCACTATTTCAAGCAGATAAAGGGAGTGACAAACACGGAAGTGGGATTTGCCAACGGACAGACAACTGACCCCACTTACGAAGAAGTTTATACGGACACGACGGGCTATGCTGAGACGGTACGCATCCAGTATGACGATGCTGTGGTCGATTTGAAGTTCCTCCTCCAGATGTTCTTCAAGGCTATCGACCCTACCAGCCTCAACAAGCAGGGACACGACGAGGGCACACGCTACAGAACTGGCGTGTATTACACCGCCGATACTGACCTGCCCGTCATTCAAGAGGTGTTTGCCGAAGAGCAAAAGAACCTCGATGCTCCCATCGCCGTAGAAGTGGAGCCTCTGCAGAGCTTCTATCCAGCCGACGAGCGCCATCAGGACTATCTTGACAAGAACCCCGACGGATATTGCCACCTGCCTGTAGCGCTGTTCGAATTTGCCCGCAAGGCAAGTCGTTCATAAGTTATGGATAATTGTTCATAAGTTTGGAATAATTATTCATAACTTACGAATAATTGTTCGCAACTTATGAATAAGTAAGACAAATCTTGTGCCGTTCCAGAGAAAAGCAGTAACTTTGTGGCCACATTAAGGGCAAAATGGCACTGATTTTCGACATCAAGCGATTCGCCATCAACGATGGACCAGGCATCAGGACAACCTTTTTCATGAAAGGCTGTCCCTTGCGGTGTGTGTGGTGCCACAACCCCGAAGGGCTTGAGGAGAAACCCGTGAAGATGTACACCAAGAAAAAGTGCATCGGATGCCAAAGCTGCGTAGAAGCGTGCCCAGAAAAGAACTTGGTGCTTACAGCTGACGGCATCAAGGACCAGGGGCATTGTGTGGCTTGCGGGAAGTGCACAGACGAATGCCCGACACTGGCCCTGGAAATGGCTGGGAAGGAATGGAAGATGGAG
>AUXO014233651.1_pt1 | contig 14205 bp, 13 predicted proteins | sample 768731 | NCBI WGS metagenome assembly AUXO01 (sample SAMN02715735, study PRJNA202380) | gut metagenome | biome: sheep rumen | host: Ovis aries | place: New Zealand: Palmerston North | reverse complement strand
TTCCTTAAAGGTATGGTTGGCGGATATCGTATTAAAGAAAGAGGACAAAAATAAGGCCAACGCCTTATTTTTTTTAGAGGTTGGTGTTTATGAATAATACTGGTGAATCTAAAGGTTTACAAATTTTAAAAAGTCTTGTTCCATATTTTGTTATTATTTTAATCATTATTCTTTTTAAAAGTTTTATTATTACTCCAGTTAAAGTAGTTGGTAATAGTATGATTCCTACTTTAGATGATGGAAATATTATGTTATTAGATATTATTTCTTTTAAATTAAAAGGTGCAGATCGATTTGATATTGTGGTTATTAACCAAGGAAAAGAATTAATTATTAAAAGAGTAATTGGGTTACCCGGGGATTCTATTGAATATAAGGATAGTCAGTTATATGTAAATGGAAAAGAAGTAGAAGATCCATTTGTGACAAGTTATGGATTTACACAGGACTTATCTGTTAAGGTTCCAAAAGATCATTATTATGTATTAGGAGATAATCGTCATAATTCAAATGATAGTCGTACTTATGGACCTTTTCATAAAAGTCAAATAATTGGTAAAACAGATTTAGTTTTATATCCATTTAATGAATTTGGATTAAGAAAATAAGGATATATATTTATATATCCTTTTTTTTTGATAGGAGTTTTATGTTTGATTTAGTTGGATTAAAAAAATTATTTTTAAATCTCATCATTTGATTGGTTCTGGTATGGTTTCATATCTTGTTGAAAGATATCCTTTCTTTCAACAATTTTGTGATATTTTATCTTCTTCTTATGATGATGATTCTTTGGATTATATTTTTCGTCAATACTCTTTGTTTGATGAAGATGATAGTTTTTATTCTTTATAGATTATTTCATATTTTTTTGCCTTTTTCATAAGTATTAATGGTATAATAAGTTAGTAATGATTTGTGGGGTGTATTTATGCTTGAAGTTAAAAATATTAGTAAAACATATATTACAGGTGATTTAAAGCAAGTTGCCTTAAATCATGTTAGTTTATGTTTTCGGGATAATGAGTTTGTATCTATTTTAGGCCCTAGTGGATCTGGTAAAACTACTTTACTTAATATAATTGGTGGTCTTGATCAATATGATTCAGGAGATTTAATTATCAATGGTGTTTCTACTAAGAAATATAAAAGTCGTGATTGGGATAGTTATCGTAATCATACTGTTGGTTTTGTATTTCAAAGTTATAATTTAATTCCTCATCAAACAATTCTTTCTAATGTTGAACTTGCTTTAACAATTAGTGGAGTTTCTAAAAAAGAAAGAAGAAAGAGAGCATTAAAGGCTCTTGATGAGGTTGGGTTAAAAAATCAGGCTCATAAGAAACCGAATCAAATGAGTGGTGGACAAATGCAGAGAGTTGCGGTTGCTCGTGCAATTGTTAATAATCCAAGTATTTTATTGGCTGATGAACCAACGGGAGCACTTGATTCTGAAACAAGTATTCAAGTTATGAATTTACTTCAAAAGATTGCAAAAGATCGTTTGGTTGTTATGGTTACGCATAATCCTGAATTAGCAAATGTTTATTCAAATCGTATTGTACAATTAAAAGATGGAAAGATTGTAGATGATTCTAATCCATTAAAAAAGGAAAAAGATAGTACTATTACTTCTTATAAATATTTAGGAAAGTCTTCTATGGCTCTTCCTACAGCATTTGGTTTAAGTCTTAATAATTTACTTACTAAAAAAGGAAGAACTATTTTAACATCATTTGCTGGTAGTATTGGTATAATTGGAATTGCTTTAATTCTTTCTTTATCCAATGGTTTTCAAAATTATATTGATCAGATTCAAGAAGATATGTTAACTTCTTATCCTTTAACAATAGAAAAAGAAACTGCTGATACAACAAGTATTTTATTATCGGCTGTTTCTAATGAAGAAAATAATAATAAAGATGGTGTAGATGTTTCTGAAACTAAAAATATTGAAAAGATGTTTTCTTCTGTTGGAAAAAATGATATGAAGTCTTTTAAAAGATATATTGAAGATCGTACATCAAAAGTAAGTCAAATGACAACTTATGTTTCTTATCAATATGAGGTTATTCCTAATATTTATACTAGAGATGTTACTAATAAAGTATTTAGACTTAATCCAAGTTCTGTTATGAATACTTTAATGGGTGGTATGCCAAGTTCTGGAATGGGATATAATATGAGTATCTTTCAAGAACTTGCTGGTAGTGATGAAATGATTCATGATAATTATACGGTAATTACTGGAAGATATCCTTCTAATTATAACGAAATTGTAATTGTTTTGCCAGATGAGAATCATATTTCTGATTTATTACTTTATAATTTAGGTTTGAAAGATAGTAGTAAATTAAATGAAATGTTATCTAAAATTATGGCTGGTGAAAAGATTAAAAATGACGGTTCTAATTTAGAATATACTTATGAAGATTTGATGAGTCTTGACATGAGATTAATTGATAATGCAGATTTATATCGTTTTAATGATCGTTATCAATTGTATGAAGATATGTCAGGGGACGTTAATTACATGGAAGATTTATATAAAAATGCTTTATCTTTAAAAATTGTTGGTATTTTAAAACCTACTGATAGTGATGGAATGTCTGCATTAATGTCAGGGGTTGGATATACGAGAGATTTAACACAATATGTAATTGATCGTGCCAGTGAAAAAGAAATTGTTAAAAAACAATTAGATAAAAAGACTATTAATGTTTTTAGTGGTAAATCATTTGATGATACTAGTAATGATTCTGGAATTAATTTTGATGAGTTAATTCATGTAGATACTGAAATGTTATCAAGTGCGTTTAATGTTGAAATTGATCAAAATGCTATTGCTGATATGACGAATGGTTATATGGAAGAGATTAATAATGCTATTACGGTAGATACAGAGAATGCAAGAAATTTATTTCTTAATAATTTAAGTAATATTTCAAAAAGTTTATTAAAGGATTATATTACAAATCATCCTATGGAAGGGATGGAAGGTGTTGCTACAATTTCTTTAGAAAATGTATCTTCAGTTGTTGATGAGTATTTTAATCAAGATTCTGTTAAAAGTATTTTATCTGATATGGAGAGAGAGTACACAATTCCTGCTAGTGTTTATCATGATTTTTATTCTGAATTTATTAAAACATTTATGAATGGTTATGTATCTATGATGAGTGCAAGTGGGGGAGATGCTATTCTTTCTATAGATTCTGTTGATGCTTTAGTTGATGGATTCATGAGTGATGATAATATTAATGGTGTTGCTGATAATTTTGGAAAACAAATGGTTGAGGCTACTATGAGAAAGACGATTCTTTCTAAAGTAGGTGAATTAACGGGTAAGTTAATGGAATCTATGGCGAATGCTTTTCATGTTGATCAAAATAAAATTGCAGGGGCTTTTCAATTTAATTTGGGAGAAGAGGATATTAAACGTATCTTTAGTGCTATGAGTAGTAATACATCTGTTATAGACTATAATTCTAATTTAATAGGTCTTGGTTATCAAGATGTTGAAGAACCTTCTTCTATTTCCTTTTATTTTAAAAACTTTGATTCTAAAGAAAAATTTATTGATTTTCTAACTGATTATAATAAAAAAATGAAAAAGGAAGATAAAAAGAAAGTAATTGAGTATACGGATATTACTAGTATTATGATTTCATCTGTAAAAGTTATTGTTGATAGTGTTAGTTATGTTTTAATTGCTTTTGTTAGTATATCTCTTATTGTTTCTTCCATTATGATTGGAATTATTACTTATATTTCAGTACTTGAGAGGACAAAAGAAATTGGTATCTTGCGAGCAATCGGGGCATCAAAGAAAAATATTTCATCTATTTTTAATGCTGAGACAATTATTGTTGGTTTCTTATCTGGGTTACTCGGAGTACTTGTTTCCTTATCTTTATTGATTCCAATTAATCATATTATTCATACATTAACTAATAATCAAAAAATTACTGCAGTTTTACCATTTGGGGCAATGATTATTTTAATATTATTGAGTACTATTTTAACTTTAATTGGTGGGTTAATCCCATCTCGTAAGGCTGCTAAACAAGATCCTGTCCTTGCTTTAAGAAGTGAATAAAATCAAGTTTATAACTTGATTTTTTTATGCTATAATATTAAGTGTAGAGTATGGTGATCAGTGAATGGAGAAAAGATATTATAAATATTTAGATTATATGAGATTTTTATTTTGTATTGCAGTCTTTTTTTATCATTTAAATCTTTTAAAAGGAGGATTTTTAGCAGTATGTTCTTTCTTTGTTTTAAGTGGATATCTTGCTTGCTATTCTGCGTTTCATAAGAAGAAGTTTTCTTGGAAGGAATATTATATCAATCGTTTTCAAAAAATTTATGTTCCTTTAATTGTAGTTGTTTTTGGAAGTCTTGCGGTTTTCTCTTTTATTCCTAATCTAGTATGGGTTACTTTAAAGCCTGAAACAATATCAGTTCTTGGTGGATATAATAATTTTTGGCAATTGAGTGCTAATTTAGATTATTTTGCAAGACATGTAGATTCTCCTTTTATGCATATGTGGTATATTGCAATCCTTTTACAATTTGAACTTCTTTTTCCTTTTCTCTTTACTTTTTTTCGAATGCTAGGTAATAAAATACATAAGTCTTTTCCTTGTATTTTATTAGGAATTCTTACTATCATTTTTACTGGTATCTTTTTCTGGTTTTCTTTTACTCAGAATATTATGTTTATTTATTATCATTCTTTATCTCGTGTTTTTTCGTTATTCTTTGGTGTTTTTTTAGGTTTTATTCATCATTATTACAAACCCGTTATTTCATCTAAGATTTCTACTTTAATTTTTTCCTTTTATTCTGTTTTATTATTCCTTCTTTTTCTTTTCATAGGATCTGATTCTATTTTCTTATCTTATAGTATGATTCTTGTCTCTTTTATTACTTGTCGTATGATTGATTATGGTGTTTCTTATTCTGCTTGGAATCATTCCATTCTTGATAAAGTGATATCTTTTATTTCTCATATTAGTTATGAAGTTTATTTAGTTCAATACCCTGTAATATATTTTTTACAGTTGTGTAATATTTCTTTTCTTTTTAAAATTATTTTAACGATTCTTTGTACTTTTTCTATTTCTTATTATTTATCTCATTTCTTTTCTTTTGATTTCTCTTCTGTTCCTTTTCGAAATCATTTTAAAGATAAATTATTTCATGGCTTATCTTATGTTTTTTGTTCTATTATTATTGCTTTTACGATATATGGACAATTGGTTTTTTATAAGAGCGAAGATCATACTGTTGAGATGAAAAAATTAGAGAGTCAATTATCTAAGAATGAAGAGTTGATGCTTGAAAAACAGAAAGAATTTTTACAGAAAGAAAAACAAGATAATGATTTATGGATTTCTAAATTGTCAGAAATGGATCAATATGAATCTGGATTACATGAATATGTTTCTTCTTTACCTGTTGTAGGAGTAGGGGATTCTATTATGCTTGGAGCGGTTTCTAATTTGTATGAGCAATTTCCGAATGGCTATTTTGATGCGAAAGTGTCTCGTACAGATTGGGAAGCCAATGATATTTTAAGACAATTAGATTTGAATGGAATGTTAGGTAGTCCTGTTATTTTTAATTTAGGTGCTAACGGATTTGGACCAGATTCCTTGAAATATGAAATTATTCGGTCTTGTGGAGATCGAGATATTTACTGGATTAATGTTACGAATAATGATAGTGTTCATGTTAATGAGTTTTTGTCTTCTTTAGAGGAGAGATTTGCTAATTTCCATATTATTGATTGGAATTCTTATTCACAAGGACACCCAGAATATTTTGTTGCTGATGGGATACATTTAACAGATTCTGGTAGAGTTGCTTACACACAATGTATTTATGATGCTATTTATAAAGAATATCATAATCAGTTTCTACAAGAAAGGGAACGATTGGTTCAAGAATATGAAAATCGTAAGAGACAACAGATTGGTTTTTACGGGAATGATTTATTATTAAACTCTTATACAAAATTACATACTTATTATCCTGATAGTAAATTTGTTATAGAGAAGGATTATTTATTTGATACTCTTTTTTCACAATTAAAAGAGGATCTTGAAAAGGATGTATTACCTTATCGATTAGTATTTGTTTTTGATAGGGAATTTTCTATGAATCAAGATGAATATGATGCTCTTATTACTTTATGTGATAATCGGGATGTGTTTTTTGTTCAAATGGATCGTTCTTTTGAAATGAGTCATTCTATTCCTTTTTATGAGGAAATATTAAAACATCCAGAATACTTAATGGTAGATTATATACATTTATCAGATAGGGGAAATGATGCTTTATCTAGAATGATTCAACAGTATCTTTCTTCTTCCACAAAATGATATTGATTTTTTATTTAAAGAATGTAATAATGATTATAGAAAGGATGATGTGTGATGGGTGATAAGGGTAAAGGTGTTTTATCATATTTATTAGGTTTTGTTGGAGGATTAATTGTTTTATTAGGATTTAAAGATAATAATAAAAAAACTTGTATGCATGCCGGACAGGCTATTGTTATATCTGGTGGTACTATTGCATGTAATATTGTTTTTTCAATGCTTTCTGTAATATCTGGATTTGAAATTCCATTTGTATCTTTTATTTTATATATTCTTGAAATTACTTTACTTATTATTGGTGTTGTAAAAGTATTAAATGATGATGCTGATCCTAAGTTACCTGTTGTGGGTGATATTGCTGAAAAGTTATTTGAAAAGACTATTTCAGAGGCTCCAGAATTTGTTTCTAGTAATGTGGTTACTCCTAAATTTGATCCAAATACAGGGGAACCTATTAAAACTGTACCTGCAAATGCTAAATTTGATCCAAATACGGGTAAACCAATTCATAATGTACCTGCAAATGCAAAGTTTGATCCAGAAACAGGAGAACGTTTAGTTCCTGCAAATGCTAAATTTGATCCAAATACGGGTAAACCAATTTCTGTTACAGATGAGGATTCAAAATCTCATGATGATACTACTACAAAGGATGAACAACCTCATGAAGAAGAGAGTAATTCAGTAACAGAAGATGGTAAAGAAGAGAAAACAGAAGAATAAAAAAAAACTCAATTTTAGAGTTTTTTTTATTTATTTAAATCAATATAGTATGTATTTGCGGTTGTACCAATGATTTCTCCTTTACTTGCTGCTGTTTGATCAATACTTGAATAAGATTTAATTTGAAGAGTTCCAAATGTTGTATTCTCTGTTTTACAATATAGGTATCCTTCTACAGTTTCTTTTCCCATTACTGAACTTGGTAGGGCATCAGATACTACATATTCATACATTTCATCTGCTGTGTAACAATCTGCAATGATAGAATTTGAACTATCTAATAAGTTAAATTCATTTATACTCCAAATAGTTACAGTAGATTTCTTTTTGTTTTTATACATTATTTTTATCTTTGTAAATTGCTCTGGTTTGTTTCTTAGACTTTTTCTTGCTGTTGAGTTGTTTCTTGACACAACAACATTTGTTTTTACTTCGGTTGCCATTATGACATAGTTGTTTATAGGAGATTTCATTTTGATTCTTTTTCCCATTTCTACTTTTTTTCCACTTTCAGTAGATGATGTTGATATTAATATAAAAACGGTTGAGATAATAATTAAGGCAATTCCAATTGCTAGAATCATAATTCTATGTTTTGTTAAGAATTGTAAAAGTCCGCTTTCTTTTTTGACATGTCTTCTTCTGACTTTGTGTACAGTTGTTTTTGTTACTGTTGTCTCAGGTTTTTCTTCTTCTACTTTTTTCTCAGGGGACTCTTCTATATTATCCTCTTTTATTTCTTCTATAATTTTATTTAATTCTTCTTTTTTTTCTTTGTCTATTTTGTCTTTTCTTTCTTGTTCTTCTTTCTCTATATCTTTTTTGTTTTCTTCTTTTTTGTCATTATTCTCATTATTGAAAACACTTTTCCATCCATTATCTTCATCCATAGAAATCCTCTTTTCTATTTTATTCTCTATTATTAGAATAACATAGTTTTTTTATAAAGTACAATGTTTCCTTTTCGTTTTCTGTAAAGTTTTTTAATAATTCTTTGTGATTTTTTTATTTTGATATTATAATGAATTAGGAGGTTTATTTATGAAAAGGTATTTATTTTTGTTATTATTTGTTTTATTTTTTATTCCCAGTCATGTTTTTGCTATGACATTTGAGTATAATAATAATTCTTATGCAGCTCTTAATCTGGATGAAATACTAGAAGAAAATAATATAGAAAAAGAGTATGATCATTATGAAGAAAAGGATGATCAAGTTCCTATTTATTTATTTTATGGTGATGGTTGTACTTATTGTGAGAATTTTATTAAATATTTAAATAGTATTACTAATGAATATGGAGAGTATTTTAAATTAGTTGCTTTTAATGTATGGGATGATGAGGATATTGTTTCTCTACATAAGAGTGTTGCTGATTTTATTGGATCTGAAGAGAGTGGTATTCCTTTAATTATTATAGATGGTGCTTTTTATAATGGATATGATTCTAGTTATGATGATTCTATTAAAGAGGCAATAAAGACAGCATATGATAGTTCTAAAAAGAATGATGTTTTTGAAAGTATGTTAAAAAAAGGAGTATCTCCATCTTCTAAAGACAAAGAGCATGATTCTTCTGATTCTTCTGATTCTTCTAATATTATTTTATCATTCTTATTTACTGTAATTTCTACAATTATTATTATTGTTTATATTCATGTTCGTTTTAATCGCTTTGAAGAAAAATATTTAAAAAAATAACAGAGTAATTCTGTTTTTTTCTTGTTTTTTTTCCTTTTCAATATATAATACATAATAGAGGTGATTGTTTTGAAACGTTTGGGTAGATTTATCTTTGTTATATTGTGCCTTTTTTTATTTTCTGGTTGTTCTCATAAGAAAATATTACAATATAAAGAAGATGAATATGAGATATCTTTTTCTGTTCCTGAAAAGGAAAATTATATTCTTTCAACGGAGATTAGTGATTGTGTTTCTTCTTTAGAAAAAGCAATATTAATTGGTGATCATATTAAAATTGGAATTGAGAGAGATTCTTCTTTAACAGAATATGGTTATTCTGGAGATTTTCAAAAGTATATGAATGCTTTTAAAAAGGAGAAGGGATTTCAAAAGGTAACATATGCATCTATTGATGGCTTTCAAAGGTATTTAGAAGAAATGAATCGTTATGAAGTTTTTCTTCCTATTTCTAATAGTATTATTTTAAAATTTAATGTTTATTCTAATCAAAAAAAGAATAAAGAATCTTTTCCATCTGATGTGAAGAAAATTTTAAATCATATGAAAATTCAAGTTTTCTCTTAAAAAAACAATTATATTGTTTTTTTTTGTTTCTGATATTATACTTAATATGGAGGGTATAGGTATGGCAAAGGCAAAAAAAGAAAAAGATTTAAAAAAGGATGAAGAGGTAAGGGAGTTTGATTTAGAATCTATTAAAGAGGATTTAAAAGGGTATATTGATCAAACTGTAAAGAATGATTTAACTCTTTATATTGAAAAGAAAGTTAAAGATGAATTTGCTGATGATATTGATCGTGTTTATAAAAAGATTATTCGAGAGAAGAATTATAAATTATTTTTTAAAAATATTATTATTCTTTTATTATTAGGAGTTATTATCTTTTTATTGTATTTAATGTATGATGCAGATTATTTTGATTCTTATTTTCATTTAAAAGAAGATCATAAAGATAAGACTGTTGAAGAGGTTCCAAAAGATTCTTTAGAAAAAGAAGAGAAACCAAAGAGTCCTACTTTGGATGAATTAAAGGAAGAATATAGTGGATTACTTGATTCTGTTGTTTTAGCATCAAATTCTAGTTATATTCATGATTTTTATAATGGAAATCTTACCAATGAATTAAAAAGTTATTTTACTTTGAGTCAAATGGATTTTTCTTCTTTTGAGGTAGAAGATGATTATTATGTAATTGATGAAGAAACTTTTAAAAATACTTATTTATCATATTTTGATGATTATTCTGCAGTTGGTTTTGATTATGGAGACAGTCGTGTTCGTTATTTTTCAAAGTTAGAGTCTTATGTTTCTGATTCTTTATTTGATTCTATATCAAGTGATATTGTTCGTGAAATTAAAAGTATTGAAGTAAAGGATGGAGAAGTTTTTATTACGACGGTTGAAGGAAAAATAGTTGATCAACAATTGATGAATATTTTATCATCTGATGTGGTTGACTCTTATCAAAATGATAGTTTACTTAATTATTCTTCTTATTTAAATGAAATAACATATGTTTTTAAGAATGGAAAATTAATACATTTGGCTTCTCATTTTTAATTGAATATTTTCTTGTTTGTTTTTTAGAATAATTGTATAATTTATTTATGGTAAATTTGGGTTGGAGGTATTTTTATATGAAAAAAATCTATGTTTTTTTAACAGTAATTATTTGTTGTTTTCTTGTTGTTGGATGTGGTAAAAAAGAGGTTAAAAAAGAAAAGAAGGAAGAGATGGTTTCATTAACGTTAGAAAATCCTTCTGTTGGAAGTGTTGTTTTTCAACATCCTAAGTCTAGAAATTATACTTTGGAAGTTGAACAAAATGAGGAAGATTATTTTTATACTTTAACGGCTGAAAAAGAAGAACTTATTTTTGATGTACAACTACATGAAGGAACAAGATCTGCTTATGAAACACATAAAAAATCGTACGCTGGTTCTAAACATTTTAAAGAATATACATGGAATAATAAGAAATATGAAGGTTATACTTTTTCTGATAATTCTGTAACTTTGCATTTTAATATTATTCTAGAAGAAGATAAAAATGGTTTTAATTATATGTTATCCGGTATTTTATATTCTCATAATGATTCAATAGATGTTTATAAAACATTTAATTCGGAATCTATACAGGCTTTATTTGAGTCAATGAAATTTGAAAAAAAATAAGAAGAGTTTTCTCTTCTTATTTTTTGAATAAATGGTTATATTCCATCCATCCGTCTTTATTAATTTTGTTATTACATTTTTTATCTTTTTCTTCTACCATTTTTAATACAATTTTTCTTAATTTTTCTTTATTCTCATTTTTAAAATATTCAAATGGTATTATGATGGAATTCTCATTATTAATATTCATTTCTTCATAACATTGTAGTGGAGTAACTACTACTTTAGTAGACAGATATATGGCTTCTAGTACTGAATAACTATAGGCCTCTGTATCACTTAATTGAACAAAATAGTCAGCATCTGCAATATAGGGAAGTGGATTTTGAACAGGTTGTCTGTAGATTAGACCTCCATATACTTTATTTTCTTCATGATATTGTGTGAAAACATTCCATGTATATGGAATGTTTTCTTCATCTAAAATCGATGAGATTTGATGAAGACGATCTAGTTTTTTAAATTGATCATTTCTTTGAGCAGATACTAGTTTTAGGTGTGGTTTTGCTTCTTCTGGTAGTATTAGTATAGGATTGTAGATATATTCGATTTTGTCTGTTGGAAAGTATCCTTTTGCTTTTTCTGCGGCAACTTTTGATACTGCTATATAACGGGTGTAGTTATCATCATAGAATTTTCTACTATTTTTAAAATCACTCATATTTCCATGTATAAATAAATAGCTTTCTTCTAAAAAGATTATATTTTTAGGATAGTAATAGGTTGAATATGTTACTAATAATCGATCACATAAATAATTGATATTTTCTTTTCTTTGAACTAAGTTAAAATATTTTTCTAGACTTTTTCTAGTTGGTTCATACATTTCATCGTATAGAATTGTAATGTTGTAATCTTTTGAAAAAACTTTTCCAATGTTTTTTAACCAAGTAATATAACCATTAAAGGAACCATTACAATATTCACCTACATAAACAATATTTTTATATGTTTCAATCTCTTTTTCATCTTGATATATGAAGTCTTTTATGATTGGTTTAGCGGGAATGTGAATATATACGGGTTCTTTAATACAATCAATTTTTTTAAAAATTGCATCTATGTTTTCTTTTTCTGAATTACCAGATATGATTAATGTTACTAATTTTTCTTTATTCCAAATATAACTCCAAATATATTTTCCTTTATATGGTTTTGTTTTTAAATCATATTCTGGTATTTTTAAAAACTCGTCTTTATAAGATAAATTATAGTTAATAAAACAGGCATCGAATTCTTTTTTACATTTATCTAATAAAATGTTTAAATAGTTTTTTAAACATTTGTCTGTTCCTTTTATAAAAGTTATATATTTTCCTTTAGCAGACATAATCTCTTCTAGTAGGTTTCCCTCTTTATGAGGAATTATTTCGATTGAATCCTTTTCTTCTATTGTTTTATTTAGTGTTATTATTGATAATAATTTCATTTTACTCATCCTTTTCTTCTATTATATCATAACTTTTTTTGGTAAAAAGTGTCTAATTTAAAATAAAAATATTTTTTTCTATTTCTATTTTATGTTATACTATTTTTGATAATAGGAGGATAGTTTATGGGTGGATTAGGAACTTATAATATTAAAAATGAGAGTGATCTTTTATATACATCAGAAGAGTTGGCTGCAAATAATCAAAAGTTGGCTGAATATGCAGCAACTTTACAAAATGTATTAAATCAAATTCGAGGTGCATGGGTTAGTAGTGGTCAGGATGCTGAAAGTTTTGCTAATGTTTTACAGACATGTATTAGTACAATTAATGAACGTATTGTACCTGCATTGAATCAGTATTCTGCAACGATGAAGCAATTAGCCAATAATACTATGGCTTTAAAAAATAAGAGTATTTAGGTAGGTGATATATATGAATTTAGATTTAGATAAATTAATTGAATTAAAAAATCAGAATAGTCAAATGAATGTTGATATTATTGAAAAGTTATCTACAATTAATACAAATCTTGATAATATTTGTTCTAATGTTCAATCAACTAATTTGACAAATAGTACAAATAATTTAACAAATATTATTAATAGTGTATCCACTAAATTGGGACAAGTTTTGCCAAATGTTACTAATTTTTTAGATAGTCAAATTGCACAATATTCTACTGCAAATGAGGCTGCAAAAACAGATGTTGATCGCTTGGTTCAAATTATGGGTGGAATATCTACTGAGGGGAGATGATTTATATGATGCTTGATTTAGATGAATTACAGAGACAAAGTGCAAATTTGGAAAACTTAAAGGCAAGTTTTACTGCAGATTTTGCTGGAATAAAAAATCAACTTGGATCTATAAATGCTAATGTTAATTCTTCAGAGTTGACGGCCAGTCTTAATACTTTTTTAGATAATACGGAAACGATTACTACGGCTATTAATTCTGCTTTAGATAATCTATCTGTTTTCTTTAATTCTCAGCTAAGTGCTTATAATAATGCAAATGTTGAGGCTCAAACAGGTTTAACAGATTTAGTTAGTACTTTAGATGGATTGGAAAATCCTCTTGCTGCTGCAACAGTAGGTGGAGCGCTTGCTGGTGGTGCTGCAGCAATTGATCCTGCTTCTCCTGTTGCTGGTGGTACTGCAGCAATTGATTCTGCTGCTCCTGTTGCTGGTGGTACTGCAGCAATGGCACCTGTTGCTAATGATCCTCTTCCTGTACCAGAGGGGGGAGCAGTTTCTAGTGGAGGACCTACTGTTCCTGATGGTGGTGTTTCTACTTCTATTCCAGAGCAAGCAATTACAAATCCAACACCAGTTGCACAATCTATTCCTGCAAAGAGTAATCCTGCTAATGGATTTAATGTTACAAGCGGAAATAAAACTTATGATTTGAATTCTTCTGATTTGGATTTGTTGTATTCCATTGTTGCTGCAGAAAGTGATAAGTCTTATGATGATGCTTTGGCTGTTGCATCAGTTATTTTAAATCGTTGTGAAGATTCTGCTTGGGTATCCAGTTTTGGAACAAATCCAATTCGTCAGGCTACTGCACCAAATCAGTTTGTAGTATATCAAACGGGTGCTTATCGTTCTTTTACGAACGGAAGATCTCCTGCTGCTGTTAAATCTGCTGTTGATGCTGCTATTAGTGGAACTCGTAATAATCGCTATTTAAGTTTTCGTTCCAATAATTCTAGAAGCTATAGTAGTAACATGATTACACCAACTGGTAATCGTTATAAATAGAGGAAAGTGAGTGAT
>AUXO010203789.1_pt1 | contig 14206 bp, 13 predicted proteins | sample 768731 | NCBI WGS metagenome assembly AUXO01 (sample SAMN02715735, study PRJNA202380) | gut metagenome | biome: sheep rumen | host: Ovis aries | place: New Zealand: Palmerston North | reverse complement strand
GTTGTTGTTGTTTTTCCTACTCCGCCTTTACCTGATGTTATAACAATTACTTCTCCCATAATTCTCCTCCTTAGGATTTAAAACACACAATTTTTAACACTATTATAATATAACGAAAACGTCAAAAAGTCAATGTGTTTCGAAAGAAAATTACAGAAATATTACAAAAATATTTCAAATTCATTTCAATAATTGATATATTCTTTGTTTCATTTTATACTCTTTATTTTCTTTTATTACTAAATACCATATGTATATAATTATTAAAAATATTGCAATATTTTTATAATAATAAATTGCTATACTTGCGACTGCCGTAAGAAAAATAGAAAAAATTATTGATATATCATTAATTATTTTTTCTGATTTCATCTTTCCAAAAAGAATATGTAAAAAACTTTTTATAACTCTTCCTCCATCTAATGGGGATATTGGTAATAAATTGAAAATAGCAATTATTAAGTTTGAATATATAATAAATTCTAAATTCATATTACTTCTATCAATAAAAATAAATATAATAGCTATTATTATATTAGTTATTGGTCCTGCTATAAAAATAAAAATTCTTTTTAACTCTAATAAATTTGCATTTTTTATCTTCCTATTATATTCATATGTATTGATTTTAAAGATCATTGATAATCCAAATGGTGTTAATTTTATAACTTCAGGTCTCTCGCCTAATAATAAACCAACTAATAAATGTCCACATTCATGTATAATTGCAAATATCATAATATATAAATAAATTTCCAATTGATTTGTAAAATAAAACAAAATCATTAATATAAAAATTTTTAAATCTATTTTTAAACTCAAAACTTTTCTCCTATAATTCTAAAATTAATTCTGGATCAACAGTTCTTTCTTCAATTCTTATTTCAAAATGTAAATGAGGTCCTGTAGAATTTCCTGTATTTCCAACTTCTCCAATCTCTTGTCCTTGTATAATTTTATCGCCTTCTTGAACATATATATCATTGCAGTGAGCATAAATAATACTTACATTTCCAATCTGTATTTTTATGTGTTTCCCATAATCACCTTCTGACGAAACTAGTACAACTTCTCCATCGGTTGCCGATTTTATCTTTGTTCCCAGATTTGCTGCTATATCTGTTCCTGTATGATTTTTAGGAACAGATGAAGTTGATGGATTTCTCATTCCATATTTTGAACTAATTATACCTTCTACTGGTTTTATAAAATTAGTTATTTTTTTTACATCTTGAATATCTTGTTCCGTTTGAGTTAATTCCTTTACTTCATCAGCCCCTCCTATACTCTCTTCTAGTTGAGAAACATTTTCAGTTATTTTTTCTTCATTATTTGTTTCTACATTTTTATCTTCATTAGAATCTTTTTTTTGATAATCTGTAAGCCAAGAATTAACTGTACTATAAATTTCTTCAAACTTTAAGTCTGTTGAAAGTATCTCTCTAGTTCTATTCATGAAATCTTCCGAAAAAACATAGCTACCTGACTTTATATTAGTTATTATTAAATATATACACAATGAAATTATAATTTGTATAATCATTTTTTTGAACAACCTAACATTTTTCTTTTCGTTTACATTTACAGTTGCAAATTGTTTTGAATTCTGCTCATGTCTTCTTGCATATATTTCTTCAGCTCTTTTAATTTTTTCTTCAACAGACATACTTCTTTCCATTTTTTCACCTCGCATATATTCTTTTAAACTATATGCTTGCCCAATATAATTTATGTTAAAAAAAGAAAGACTGTCTATTGACAATCTTAACTAACTAATAATCCTATAAACTCTACTATAGCAATTATAGAAATTATAAAATTATATTTTTTTAATTTTTTATTCTTCTTACTATTATCCTTGCTTTCTCTTTTTTCTTCATCTTCAATTTGTAAAATATAGTCATTTATTAACATTTCTGCTTCTTTTATAATATAATTCTCACCATTATTGTTTTTTTCCCCACCCTCAATTATTTTCGTTTTATCTATCTTTTCTAATTTTCTGGCTTTTTTATTAGATTTTAATACAACTATTGCTTCTTCAACTAAATTTGATGGTAAGTTTTTTAGTATAACCATATTTTTCATATTACTATTCTCCATGTTTACCTCCTATAAAATATGTATATTATTATTTTTTACAATATTTTATAAGTTATACAATAGATTACAAAAAAACTCTTATACGTAATTGTATAAGAGTTTTTATATTAAATCTTAAGCTTGTTTTGTTTGTGGTCCAACATATTCTGATGATCCGAAAGCTAATATTAATTGGAAAATAGGTCCTAAGAAAATTAATCCAACAATAAATCCTGTTGATTTTCCAAATGCTTGACCTAATTTTACAGCTTCAACTATCATTAAAATACCCATTGCAGCCCATCCAACAAATGGTATTAAAGCTACTAAAATTAACCATGGTGATAATCCAACAATTTTAAATAAAACTACTAAATTGTAAATTGGAATTAAACATTTCCATCCAGCTTCTCCAGCTTTAGTAAATATTTTCCATTGTGCTACAATCATTACTATAGCAAAGATAATGCTTATTATCATTGGAACCATCATTGCTCCCATTAAAGCACCTTCGTCAACTGCTGGTGTTGTTGAATAAGTTGTATAATATGTACTACTCAATTGTAATTCCCCCCTTCTTTTCATATTAATTTATTTATACCATAACATTTTATATTTTTCAACATTTTTTTACATATTTAAAAAATAACTCTCGTACATAAATGTATAAGAGTTATTTCTATAATTTTTTATTGTTTTTTGTATTGTGGTCCTATATATTCTGCCTTTCCAAATCCTAACATTGGATAAACTACAAATGGGAAGAATACCATTAGTACTCCAAATCCTGTTCCTTTTCCAAATGATTTTGCAAGGTTGATATTCTTTATGAACAAGAATACATATGAGAATATCATTCCTATGAATCCACCTATAAATGGAATTAATGAAAAGATAATTGTACCATAGTTTATAAACCAAAAATATAATGGTAATCCTGCCATTTCCATTTCAGCAACAACATTATAAACTGGAATTAATGCAATATATCCATCTTTACCAGCTTTTTTGAACATTTTCCATTGTCCAACTAATGTTACTATAGCTGCAACAACTGCAAAAAGTAATAATACAATTATAAAAATCATCATTCCAACGCCAAGAGCTCCTGCAAATAAATCTTCGATCTCACTACTAGTTGATGAATATGTAGATTTGTATGGTGAAGTATAACTGCTACTATATGTAGAAGCTTTAGCTATTTGTGCTAACATTTCCATTAAACACACCTCCTTTTACCCTTAAAACTATTGTATGATAAAATTGCAGAAAAATCAATATCTTTTTACAACTTTCGACCTAATATTCAAATATATTTATTATTTATTATAAAAATATGATATTATTCCATTAAAAATACCCCAAGCTAACTTATTTTGATACTCATCATCTAATAATTGTTTTTCCTCTTCAGGATTAGATAAGAATCCACATTCTACTATTGATAATGGTATTTCTACATGTTTTACTATATATACATTATTAATTTTCATGGCTACCCTGTTATTTTCTTTATCTATTGTTTTATTTAAATTTTCTTGCAATTCTTTAGCTAATTTTTCACTTTTTTCATTTCCTTCTTTGTAAAAACACTGCCAGCCATAATACTGCTGCTGTGGTATTTTATTTAAGTGAATAGAAACAAAAATATCAGCTTGACTTTCATTTCCTATTTTTACTCTATTATGAATGTCTGATATTTTCTTTTGTTTTAATGTTTTACTATCTAAATCATAAATAGCTTTTTCGTCAGATCTTGTTAGAATTACTGTACATCCACTTTGTTCTAATAAGTTTTGAACTTTTAATGCTATTTTTAAATTAGTTTCTGCCTCTGTAGTACCATTAGAACTTTCTGCTCCCTCATCTGGTGTTCCATGCCCTGCATCTAAAACAACAGTTTTTCCCGAAACTGGTAAAGTAACTGTTTCATTTGTTTTTGGATTTTTATCTGTTGTTGCAAACATAAAAGTGAATACAGAAATGAAAATGCTTAATACTAATAAACTTATTCTTTTTTTACTTAATACAATCATAAAAAAACTCCTAATATATATTTTCTTTTAAATATATTAAGAGTTTTATTTTTTATTCCTATTTTTTATTTTCTTCTATCTATAGCATAACTACTCCCCATTCCAGTTTTGGCTATATGTTTCATTTGTGCACCAACTTCTCCTATCTCTAATATATTTTGAAATCTTCCAGGTTCACAAATTACTACCCCTATTGAAATAGAAGTAAGTGGGAACTGCTCTATAATTCCTCTTCGGTTTTCAACCTCTATATAACCTTTTTCTATATCTTCATTATTAAAGAAATCATTTACTCTAGAATCAAATGTTGCTATTATTGTTTGACACAGATTTTCTATATCATCACCTTTAACAACTACTACAAAATCATCTCCACCAATATGTCCTATAAAAGCTTGTTCTATTTTTTCCTCTTGTATTACTTTTTTTATAGTATCTGAAGTATATTTTATTATATTATCACCTTTTAAAAATCCATATACATCATTATATGCTTTGAAATTATCTAGATCTAAATAAAGAACTGAAAACTTTTCATTTTTTCTAATTCTTTTCTGTAGCTCAGAATGTATTTGTATATTTCCTGGTAAACCCGTTAAAGGGCTTATGTTTGAAGGTACAATTACAATTGAAGTTGTATCTTTTAATACTTGGTTAATATCCTCTATTTTTATTTTTTTTAATATAGTTTCATTACTATTGCCTTGCAATTTATTAACTACGTCTGATATGTCAATATTATCGTCAATATAATAAATTTCTTTTTGCATTCACATCACCTTCTTATGTTATATTATATATAAATACTTTTATTTTTCAATACTTTTTTTCTTTTTGGATTTTGTTTTTTTAAATTCCATTTTTCTATTTAAAATTGTTGTTATTTCTTTAGTATTAATTGCAGGAAATGCTTGTTTTAATCTATATACATATCTATATAAATTATTCATAATTTTATTTCTTTTTGCCTTTAACTCTTCAACTATTTTTTGAACATTTTCAGTTACTTTTTCTTTATCTGGATAGTTAGCATTTTCTTTTATATCTTTTAATTTTTCTAATATCTCTTTGTTTAATTCTTCTACTTTTTGTAATGTATTTTTAATATTCTTTACTTTTATTATGCTTATTATTGCATCTGTCGCCATTAACACAGCAACTATATATGTTGTATATTCTAATATTCTTATATCAATATTAGATAAAATATTTATAATAAATGGATGAATTAAATTAATAAAAACTACTCCTAATACTCCCCAAAAGAAGGAATTAGTTAAACATACTCGTCCTTTTATATTAAATTTGTGTTCTGAATAATCCCAATATTTTGTTTTGAATACTTTTTCTATAAACCATCCAACTACATATTCCCATACACTTAACACAAAAAATGAAATTACAAATATTGCAATATATTTTCCTTTAAAATATCCAAGTCCTAATATCATAATAATTGCACCTGTGCCATAAATTGGGCAAAATGGACCTGATAAAAAACCTGTATTAATTATTTTTCTTTCACAAAACGATCTATATACAGACTCTAAAACCCATCCTAAAAATGAATATATTACAAAATACATAATGAGGTTAAATATATTAATCTCCACTTTATACTCCTTTTACTTTCAAATCCCCTACTTTGCGTAGGGGATTTCTTTAATTTTTTGTACATTTTACTTTTTTCTCTGCCATAGCCTTTTCATTTGAATTGTATGCTCTAATTATCATTTTATTATCATTATTACTCTTTAATTGTACTTTATGTTCAAATTCTTTGCCTGTTGCTTCTAATGTGTCTGTACCATCTTCTGTTATTATTTCTACTTTTACTAGTTCATTCTCATCTACTACTTTTATTAAATAGTATTCGTTTTCTTCAACTGTAACATCAATTGTTGGTCTCGTAGCTCCTACTACTATCTTTTTGGCAATTTCAGATTTGTTATTTTCGTCAACAGCAACAACAGTAAGAGTATGTGTACCTTTTTGAGTCTCTATTTCTTTTTCAAATTTTGTATCATTTACTTCTACCGTATTTTCTATATTTTCGTCCCATCTATATGTAATATAAGATATTACTTTTGTTGATTGTACTATTATTTTTACTTTTTCATTGGCTGAATCAAATGATATGCCAATTCCACCATTTTTATATTCTTTTTTATATGTAGCGCTTTGATCATTTATATCTGTAGCTGTTACATATAATGTATTTCTACCTTCTGGAATTTCAATTACTTCTTCTATTCTCTTTCTGCCATTTCCATCTATTTTTTGTTCATTTTCCTGATTCCAACTATATTTAACTTCTTTTATTTTTTTATTGTGTGCAATTTTTAAATTCAAACTTGTTTGTCCTTCAGTTGTTTCTACGGATATTTGGGGTGCAGTTTGCTTCACTCCTATAAATAGTTCGCCATTATTAACTATTGCATATACTCCAACACCTATAGTGCACATCGCAAATATTATTAACACAGCAACAAACACTTTTACTACTGTTTTTAAGCTTGCCTGTTTGCCAACTTTTCCTTTATTATTTTTATCATTATTCACTGATAATATTTGATTCATTTTCACACCTCTTTTGTTTATTCACAAATATTATAGCATAAGCATTTTTAATTGTAAATGAATTTTATAAAAAAACGAATTTAAGAATTTCTATATTTATCTTGTTTATAAGTTCCACCAATTAGTATAAGCCTCCTATAATAAAAAACAGAATGAACTGTTTTTTAGCTCATTCTGTTTAATTTATTTTTTTATTAATCTTCCATATTGAAAATTATAATACAAATTTTCTAATTAAGTAGATTCCAGCTCCTAATGTAACTAGTATTCCTAATCCTAATCCAACATAAACAACTTCTCTACCTGTTTCAATTGATAAAATAACTGGTGCGTCATCAATATCATCTTCACCTGGTACTCTATTATCTGGTGTTGAATCTTTATCAGGTAATCCTTTATCATTAAAGTCTTCTGATATTTCTGCTGTATTTATTTTTAGTCCTACATTATCTTTTCCATTTATCCATGTTAATACAACTTCTACATCAGCATATTCACCTGGTTTTAATAATGTATCTTCTAGTAATCTTGTTGAGATTACATTATTTCCTTCATCTACCCAACCTTTATTATCTTCTGGATCAAATTTTAATCCTTCTGGTATATAATCTGTTATTTCTTTAGCATATCCTTCTACATCACCTTGGTTATATACTCTAATTGAATATCTGAATTTTACTGTTACACTATCAAGTTTCTTTCTATGTAATTCAACTTTAACTACTTCTTCTGGATCATCCCAAGCATCATGTCCTGTTTCTGTAACTGTTTCTTCACCATTTTCAATTACTATTGCTTGTGTTACCCATTTTCTTAAAGCTAAGTCAAATTCATAAATTATAACTTTTTCAAAGTCATCGTCGTCTTCTTGTCCTGGTACATAAGTACCTTTTTCATTTTCTTTATAATTTGGTAATTCTTTATCTGATGGTAATTCAACATTATCTTTTGAAGAGTCTCTATCTTCTATTTCTTTTTTATCTTTATCTGTAAATTTTGTAATATCAGCAATGTTTGTAATTGCTTCTTGAGTTTTAGCTGTATCTTTTACTTTACACATAATTGGTAAATCTTTATATGATAATACTATTTTTCCATCACTATTTTTTGTTGCTTTCGCAATTAGTTGATTTTCTAAATAAGTTGATTTTACTGTTCTTCCATCTTCACATACATCCCATTTATATCTTGTATTAAAGTCACCTTTTACAAATTCTAAATAATCTGGTAAATGATCTGTTATTTCTGTTGCATATCCGTCCATATCACCTTCATTATATACTCTTAAAATGTATATAACTGTATCACCTTTTTTCACTTCAACTGGTGTTTTTGGATGGTTGTATATTGCTGTTGTTACTTTATTTCCATTTTCATCAACTGTATTTAATTTTGATGTATCTACTTCTGGTTCTCTTAAATAAGCTTTGCCATCTGTATTTTTTAATTCTGTATCATTTACTTGTGCTATAAACTTACGTAATGCTAAATCAAATTGATAGTTTTTAACATATACATAAATGTTTCCATTTTTTACTTCTACAGTAACAGTATCTCCTGTTTTCTCTGTTAAATCATTTCCTTCTTCATCTGTAACAGTATAACTTGGTGTACCATCTATTACATATTTTCCGTTTTCTTCTTTTTTATTAACTGTTATTGTAATTATTCCATCAAATTTGCAATAATCATCTGGTGGTACTGTTTCTTTTATAACATATTGATCTGGTGTAGAAACACTGTCTTCTGTTATTTCTACTGCACCATCTGTTACACTTAATTTTGAATTATGTGTTGTTTTTTCCACTGTAGTATTTGTTTGTTTATTAGTAACTTCAAATGTTGCTGGATCTGATAATTGTTCTCCTTCAGCATCTTCTTTTACTAAATCAATTTTATAGTTTCCTTCTATTTTTACATCTTTTACCTTTAATGTTATTGAATTTGTTTTCTTATCTATTTCAACTGGTGAATCAGAAATTTCTTTTCCATTAGCATCTTTTACTACCATTGTTGTTGCTGCTGTATCTAATAAATATTTATCTTCTTGTCTTTTTGTTTTAACATTTAAAGTTATAGTTCCATCAAATTTGTTATATCCATTTGGTGCTGTTTTTTCTTCTATTGTATATGTTATTGTTTGATTTTCAGCTGTTATTGCTTTTTTGTTTTCAATAATTGTTGTTCCATTTTCATTTGTTGCAGTTTTATCTGTTCCGTTAACAGTAAATACTGCTCCTGAAAGTGGAGTATCATCTTCACTGTCAACTTTAATTATGTTTATACTATAGTTTCCTTCTGGAACTACTTGTTCAATTAATAATTTTTCAAAGTCGTCATCATCTTGTCTTCCTGTATAGAAATAATTTGGATCATCTAGTGTAGATTTTCCACTTCCATGATAATCTTCCATATTATCTTTTGTTGGAGTAACATCACCATCTAATTTTGGTGTTGTCAAAGGTTCAGAATCTCTATCTCCACCAGCATTCATAATAGCTACATTTTTATCTTCATTATATGCTCCATAAATATATGCAATATTTGTTAAAATTTTGTCGCCTGCTGTACTAGCTTTTGCTGTCACTTTACAATCAAAGCTTATCTCATCATAATCTAATGTTTGACCATTAAACGCTGCTAATTCTTTTCCATTTGTATTTGTTCCTCTTAAGCAACCAATTGTATATACATTTAAATCTTCGTTATAGTTATAATTATATACTATACCTTTTCTAGAAGTTACTGTTCCTGTTTTTGCAACTGGTTCTACTCCTGTTGGTAATTTATCTATTATTGATGTTACTGTTCCTCTTTCTTCGCCTTCGTTATATAATTTTATAGTATATGTAACAACATCGTTTGTCTCTACTTTTACAGGTTTTTTAGTATGTTTATATGCAGCTGTTGTTTCATTACCTCCATTTGTTAAAGGTGTTAAATCTATATTTGTTAAATTTCTTACATAATCTCCTGTTAAAGGATTTCCATTTACTGCTGTTATATATTTACGTAAAGCCAAGTCGAATTTTTTGTTTCTTGCTTTTGAAAAACTAAATGGTTTACTTGTTTGATTTCTATTAATTAACACTACAGGTTGAAGTGTTGTTTCACTTCCATCTTTTGTATATAATGTTGCTTGTGTAGAATTATATTTTACTGAAAAGTTTACATTAACTTCATCTATATCTTTTGTATTTACTTTAATATAAAAATCTTTATTTTCAAAACTTTTTAATGATGCATTTGATACTGCTTGTTTGTTTGAGTTTAAGAAAGAATATGATACTATTGTACCTCCTTCTTTTGTTACTTGGAAGTTTTCTACAGTATAATCAAATTCATTATTTTTTGTTACATGTAATGGTCCATATATATAACCATCTGTTGTTTCTTCTAATGTTATTCCTGATTTTTCAGTAACAGTTATTGGTAAAGACACATTTGAAGGATCTGATACTCCCTCATATTTACTTGCGTTTGCATTAGCTGTTGATATTAAATATTTATAAAATTTTCCTGCTTTAGATTGTAAATCTGAATTTGCTTGACTATATGCTTTGCTTACATCACTACCATATTTAAGTCCGTTTCCAGTTCCAGTATAAAGCCATGAAGCCATCGGATTATTACTATCTAAATTATCATATGTATTTATAAAAATATCACTATTGTGGTTTGTATAATACCACATAGCAGCTTGTTGTAATGCTGATATTGCTCCATCATCCAAATCATTTTCATTTAATCCAGCTGCTTCTAATAATGTCTTTTTATAATTTGGTCCATATGTATTATCCTCTGGATCATAAATTATATCAAGTAATGCTAATATTTTATTATAATTAGTACTTACAGTTGAAATATTTGTATCTGAAAAAACAGTATTTAATACAGTTTCTTTATCTGCTTTTAAATCATATGTTGTAGTAAATTCAACTGCATCTGATGCTTCAGATGTTCTATCATGCCAATACCAATTACCTTGATATTCATATGTTCCAAATCCATCTATGTCAGCATTCATACAATATAAATTTTTATCTATATATGTATCAGAATTTTTATCTACTTGTATTACATTCCATAATCTGTGTCCATTAGTACTATCTACGGCTACAGCTGGATCTTGATTTCCATCAAAAGTTCCATCCCCTATTGAATAGTTTATCCTATTTATACCTCTTGGTTGTACTAATTGCAACCACACAGAAGTAGATTTTTTTGATGCTCTTGAAATATTTGGTAAAACAATCATTGATAACATTGTAAAAATAATTGTTATTACACTAAAATTTTTCAAAAAATTTCTATTATTTTTCATATTTTTCCTCCTTAATAACAGCATAAATCTCTGCTGCTTATTACATTCTTCTTAATTATAACATTCTATTATTGATTTTTCAACCTTTTTTGAGAAAAAAAGATTAATTTTTTATGACATTTTTGTTACAATTTCTTTTTTTTCTGTAATATATTTTTACATTTAAAATATACTTATTTTAGGTGATTTTATGCTAAAATTTTTAAAAAATGTTTTTATAATTTTTTGTATTAGTATTATTTGTCTTTTCACTTTTTCTTATGCTGATGAAATTGATAATATTGATGATAAAATAAACGTTGAAAATACCTTAAAAGAGGTTTCATCAAATAGTACTAATATCCCTACAATCAATTCAAGAGCCGCAGTGGTAATAGATAGAAACTCAAATACAGTATTATATGGCAAAAGCGAAAATGAAATAAGGAAAATGGCTTCAACGACAAAAATAATGACATCTATTATAGTTATTGAAAATTCTAATTTATCAGATATTGTAACAGTCTCAAAAAAGGCTGCTGGAACAGGCGGTTCACGACTAGGCTTAAAAACTAATGATAAAATTAGTGTTAATAATTTATTATATGGTCTTATGTTATGTTCAGGCAATGACGCTGCTGTTTGTTTAGCAGAATATGTTGGTGGAAGTGTTGAAGGTTTTGCAGAACTAATGAATAAAAAGGCTAATAGTCTTGGTTTAAAAAATACTCATTTTGTCACTCCTCACGGTTTAGATTCCGAAGAACATTATACAACAGCATATGAACTTGCTACTCTTGCAAATTATGCTTTAAAAAATGAAACTTTTTCTAAAATTGTTAATACAAAAAATACATCTATTTATATAAATGATAATTTAAAATCTATATCTAACACCAATGAACTACTGGGGGTTCTTCCCGGTGTATATGGTGTGAAAACAGGATTTACAAATGGTGCAAATCGCTGTTTAGTCACTAGTTGCAAAAGAGATAATTTAGACATTATATGTGTTGTTCTAGGTGCAGATACAAAAAAATTCAGAACACAAGATAGTATAAAATTAATTGAATATGCTTTTTCTAATTTTGAAACTGTAGATATTCAAAAAACCGCAAATGATAATTTTGAAAATTGGAGAAATAATACTATTATTATAGTTAATAAAGGAATTGAAAATAAAATAGATATGAAATTAAACAATTTGATTTTTGATAAAATTGCAATAAAAAAAGAGGAAATACAAAACATAAGCGTAAAAATAGATGCTGAATCTATTATAAATGCCCCTATTTCAAAAGATTCAAAAGTTGGAGTTTTAAATATTATGAATGGTGATAATATAGTTTTTAGTACAGATATTTTGTGTAATTCCGATATTCCTAAAAAATCAATAACAGATTATATTTCATACTTTTTTCACAACTATTATTTTTTAATTTTACAAAAAAATAAAATGTAAATACTTTTAATGTATTTACATTTTTATTTCTTACACATTTTCTTTAATGTAATCTACCACATCACCTACAGTGACTACTTTTTCCGCATCGCTGTCTGGAATTTCTATATCAAATTCTTCTTCCAATGCCATAATTAGTTCAACTATATCCAAAGAATCAGCACCTAAATCATCAATGAATGATGCTTCCATTGTTACAGTATTTTCTGTAACTCCTAATTGTTCAATAATTATTCCTTTAATTTTTTCAAAAATTTCTTCTGAACTCATTATGCGAGTTCACCTCCTCTCGAGTTTGCAAATGACTTTTCATTTGATTATTTTCTTATTTATATAAATAATTTATATTATATGTTTTTATATTTGTCAAGTATATATTTATATTAATTTTTATTTTTGACTTATTGTTCGAATTTTTCAATCATTTTTTCTACAGCTCTGTTCTCTACAAATTTTTCTGCTTGTTTAATTGTAAATTCAAAAAGTCTTTCATCACTACTACCATGAGCTTTTACAACAGGTTTTTTTACTCCTAAAAATAATGCTCCTCCATATTCTTTATAGTCCATAGCTTTTGCTAAAGAATTTATAGAAGGCAACGCTGGAATAGCTCCTAATTTTGTAAATACATTTTTCTTTATACTTTCCTTAAGAGTTCTTTTTACAAGCTTTCCCACTCCTTCTACAGTTTTCAAAAATACATTTCCTGTAAAACCATCTGCAATTAAAATATCTAAATTTTCAGAAAACGCATCTCTTCCTTCAACATTTCCTACGAATTCTATATTCAAATCATCTGCATTTTCCTTTATTAATTTATATGACTCTTTTACTAATTCATTACCTTTTGTTTCTTCTGTTCCAATATTTAAAAGTCCAACTCTAGGTTTCTCATTTCCAAAAGTATTTCTCAAATAAATACTAGACATTTGGGCAAATTGCAATAAATTAATTGGTTTACAATTAGTATTTGATCCACAATCCATTAATAATAATCTACTCTTATAAGCAGGTAATATTCCAGCCAATGCAGGTCTGTCTATTCCTTTTATTCTACCTACTAATAGTGTTGCTCCTGTTAATAAAGCTCCTGAATTTCCTGCTGAAATAAATACATCACCTTCTCCATTTTTTAGCATATTAAATCCAACTACCATCGATGAATCTTTTTTACGCTTAATTGCTATTGTAGGTGTATCCTCCATTTCTATTGTTTCAGTTGCATTTTTTATTTTTAATCTATCTGAAATTTCTTCAACTTCTTTGCCATAAAGTTCTTTTACCCTTTTTCTTATAACTTCTTCTTTACCTATTAAAACAACTTCTGCTTTTATTTGATTAATGGCTTTTACAGCTCCTTTTATATTCGCATCAGGTGCATTATCTCCACCCATTGCATCTAAAAGAATTTTCATTATTCTTCCTCCCATATTATCGCCTATGTCCTCTTAACGATAATGTATTTATTTTATTATTGTTTTATGAAAAAAGCAATAGATTTCGCAGAAAATTCACAAAGAATTTATAATGGTTTATTTTTTTATGTCTATTGTAAAAAGAACAGTCTCTCGACTAACTTAAACTCATCCTACTGGAAGAACTTTCCAACAATGCAAAAAAAAAGATGCAATTTCTTGCATCTTCCTTTATATATTATTGGATAATTTCTGAAACAACACCTGAACCAACTGTTCTTCCACCTTCACGAATAGCGAATCTTAATCCTTTTTCGATAGCGATTGG
>AUXO018431725.1_pt1 | contig 14207 bp, 10 predicted proteins | sample 768731 | NCBI WGS metagenome assembly AUXO01 (sample SAMN02715735, study PRJNA202380) | gut metagenome | biome: sheep rumen | host: Ovis aries | place: New Zealand: Palmerston North | reverse complement strand
CCACCGGGAATCGAACCCGGATCTAATCTTTAGGAGAGATTTGTTCTATCCATTGAACTATGGGGCCATCCTAGTAAGCGGATGCAAAGGTAAGTATTTTAATTGAAACATGACGGATGGCTCGTCATAAATTTAGCCATCCGTCATGCTTTTTTTCTGTTGGAACTGCTTGCTGCAGACTGATTGCCTGTGTCAGCTGACCTTGAAACCGTTGGCTTTCTTTTCCTTGATGCCTGAGGCTTCTATTACATTTATTATATAGTCGCCCAGTTTCTCGCATTCAGCGATGAGGTCCATGTAATAGACACCGATTTGATAGTCGTAGAGCTGGTTGCTCACGTCGATGATGTTCTGGCTCTTGAGCTGGTTGCGGTAGTTATTGATTTCATGTTCAGTGTTGTAGCTCTTGTGCAGGTCCACAAAGCGATGCTCGCCGTGCTCGATGACTACGGCCATCTGCTTGATGGCTTCCTCAACGAGCTGCATCATGTTCTGGATGTGCTCGTACTGCTTCTCGGTGAAGTCTTCCTGCGAGTGCTGGCGCTTACGGTTCATGGTGCGGGCGATATTGTAGCAGGAGTCGCCTACCGACTCCAACTCGTCGCATATGCGCATCATGTGCTGAATCTCTTGCTTTGACTCGGCAGACAGGCGTCCTTCGCTCACCTTGGAGAGGTAGTCGCATATCTCCACCTCCATGTTGTCGGTGATGCTCTCGTATTTTTCCACGCGGCTGAAGAGCTTGTTGAAGTGGTCGCCCTTCTCGGTGTGGAGGAGTTGCTCTACCATCTGGTACATCCGCACGCAGCGTTCCACGAAGAGGTTGATTTCTTTCTTGGCCTCGAGGATGGAGAGCTCGGCGGTGGAGAGGATGCCGCCAGAGATGAAGTGCAGTCGACCTTCTTCTTCTTCCTCGGTGGCCTTCTGCGCCACTAACAGGCACACGAGCTTCTCCATGGGGTTGATGAACCAAATCAGGATGAGCACGTTGCACACGTTGAAGGCGGTGTGGAAGGTGGCGAGGATGGCACTGAGACTGTTGCGGTTCACATTGTGGTTGAGCACGCCTGGTGTGTACTCCACGTTCCAAAGTCCACAGATGAAATCGACGAAATAGGGGAAGATGGCCAGCACCCAGATGACTCCGAAGAGGTTGAAGACGAGGTGGGCCATGGCGGCACGTCTTGCCTGTGTGGTGGCTGAGAGAGCCACGATGTTGGAGGTGACAGTGGTGCCGATGTTCTCACCCATCACCAGCGCGATGCCCATGTCGATGGGCAGGATGCCCGTGGAGCAGAGGGTCATGGTGATGGCCATGATGGCTGCGGAACTCTGCACGGCGCAGGTGAGGAGTCCGCCGATAGTGAGGAACAGGAAGTAGGAGCCATAGCCCCAGCCGCTGATTTGAGTGAAGAAGTTAGAGATGGCTGGCACCTCGTCGAGGTGCATGTCATTAGCATTGTTCTTCAGGGTGGTCAAACCTAACAGCATGAAGGCCAAACCAATGATGAATTCGCCCAGATTGGTGTTTTTCTTGGTGTAGATGAATATGATGCTCACCACGATGGCCAGATAGATAACCAGGCGCATATCGAACGAACCGCCTCCCAGCACCATGATCCATGCGGTGGCTGTGGTGCCGATGTTGGCGCCCATGATGACGGAGATGGCCTGTGCAAGCGACAGCAGTCCGGCGCTTACGAAGCTGACGGTCATCACGGTGGTGGCTGTGGAGGACTGGATGGCGGTGGTGATGAAGGCGCCTGTGAGCAAACCCGTGAAGCGGTTGGTGGTCATGGTGCCCAGCACGGTGCGCAGCTTGCTGCCCGCCATCTTCTGAAGGCCTTCACTCATCACTTTCATGCCATACATGAGCATGGCAACCGAGCCGATGAGCACTAAAAATTGTGTTAATTCAAGCATAAAAAGTATAATTTAATCGTTTGTGTGTGAGGTGTGTCGAAGAATTGTCGTATATTTGGCACATCAAACCTAAGCGAAATTGTTTATGCCTATGGATACATATACACCATACGGGTGCAAAAGTAATAAAAGTTCGGAAAAGTTCGAAGTGAACGGGGCTTTTTTGAAGATTTCAGAGCAAATTAAAGCAGAATTTGTAGGGAAAACGCTTGATGAGGTGATTCAGTATCTGGTTGGCCGCATCAGGGGACGCTACTTGTTCTCTCATCGCCTGAAGACGGTGTTTCTGTCTATCGGAATGATGAACCGTGCTATAGATAATGGCGAGTCTGAGAAGATGGTGAAGATGGCTGAGGCACTTCAATCGCGTGGAATACAGCTAATTGGAGACGCTGTGGCACAGCGCCCGAAGGTGAGGGCAATCTTGATTGCAGGTCCTTCTTCGAGCGGCAAGACCACCTTCAGCAAGAAGCTTTGCATGGCGCTGGAGCGGAATGGCTATACGGCTCAGAGCATCTCTTTTGATGACTATTATGTGGACCGTGAGAAGACACCGCGCGATGCCAGAGGAGGCTATGACTATGAGAGTATCTACGCGCTCGATATCCCGCTGTTTCAAAAGCACTTTAACCAGCTGTTGCAAGGCGAGGAGGTGGAACTGCCCCGTTATGACTTCACAACGGGCCGGAACGAGCCCAGCGGGCGTCGTCTGCGTCTGGAGCCCAACACCGTCCTTATCATGGAGGGTATTCATGCCCTCAATCCTATGTTGACGGGAGACATTCCAGACGAGGCCCTCTTGCGTGTCTATATCTCGGGCCTTACCGTGGCGAAGCAGGACAACGGCACCTATCAGGGCACTACCGACAACCGCTTGCTCCGCCGCATGGTTCGCGATGCTCAGTTCCGCAACACTACGGCCTCGGAGACTTTGGCGCGCTGGTCCTCTGTGCGCAGAGGCGAGGACCAATGGATTGTGCCGTTCCAGGAGAACGCGGACATCAACTTCTGCACGGGCTTCCAGTATGAAATAGCGCTTTTGAAAGAAAAAGCACTTCCCTTGCTCAAGGAAGTGCCTCAAACAGATCCGAATTATGGCGAAGCCCAACGGCTCATCTGGGTCTGCAACCGTTTCCACGATATGCCTGTCAGCTTGCTCCCGCCTGACTCTCTTTTGCGCGAGTTCCTTGGTGGCAGCATCTTCGAATATTAAGCATACCCGTTGGCGGCATTAAACACGCACTTGTTTAATGCCGCCAACTGATTATTATATCATAGGAAGGCTTTCGCCGTTAATCTTGCGGTAGAGGTCAAGGGCGAAGACGTCTGTCATGCCAGAGAGATAGTCGAGTACCGCCATGATGCGCACATAGGTGTCGGGGTGGGTGACTTCGTATTGGGAAGACACGCGGTCGAGCAGAAGGCGGCTGTAGGCGTGTTGAGGGTTCATCACCGCATGGATGAAGAGCCCCATGAGGGTGTAGATGATTTTGTAACCGGCCAGTTCGGTGTCGACAACGTCGCGGCTGCGGTAGATGCGGCTCATGGCCACTTTGACGCAAGCTTCGTAGGCGTCGTGGACAAGTGGGCAGGCATGGTCGATGAGGGAACCGCAGAAGGTGCCGTTGAGGATGCTTTCTTCGTTCTCTACAAAGACACGGACACATTCTTTTTCCAGTTCGCCAATGGCGCAGGAGCGGAAGTAGGCTACTTGCTCGTTGAGGTCGGCGGTTTCGGATGCGCGCTTGATGATGTGCTCGCGGCGTTCAGGTGTGACGAAGCCTAGCATGAGGTCGCGGGTTTGCTCAAAGGAGAGTATCTTCAGCTTGTGAGCATCCTCCAGGTCCATAATTTCGTAGCAGATGTCATCAGCGGCTTCTACGAGATAGGCGAGAGGATGGCGCATCCAGCCCACTTTGGTTTGTGAGATGCCGAGTTCATGGGCGATACGGGTATAAAGAGGCTCTTCCTGCGTGAAGTAGCCAAACTTTTGCTTGGTAGCCTCAATGGCAGGATAGGGGTATTTGACGATGGCGGCCAGGGTGGAGTAGGTGAGCACGAATCCGCCTTGGCGACGTCCTTTGAACTGGTGGGTGAGTAGGCGGAAGGCATTGGCATTGCCGTCGAAGTGGGTGATGTCGGCCCATTGCTCGGGGGTGAGCTGCCCTTTGTACTTGATGCCTTCGCCCTCGCTGAAGTAGGAGGCGATGGCGCGCTCGCCTGAGTGGCCAAAGGGCGGATTGCCCATGTCGTGCGCCAAACAGGCGGCAGAGACAATGGAACCAATCTCTGCGAAGAGTGTGTGGGCAAGTTCCGGATGCCGCTGAATGAGTTTGTGCGCCACGTCGTCGCCCAGGCTGCGGCCCACGCTGGCCACCTCCAGAGAGTGGGTGAGGCGGTTGTGCACGAAGATGCTGCCTGGCAGAGGAAATACCTGTGTCTTGTTCTGCATGCGCCGGAATGGGGCAGAGAAGATAAGGCGGTCGTAGTCGCGCTTGAATTCGGTGCGGTCGTCGCCATGCAGACCGTGATAGTCTTCTTGGCCGAGACGCTTATTGGAGATGAGTTGAAGCCAGTTCATTACTGCGATGAGGTTAAGTCGTTTATGAGCGGCCGTTGCAGGAGAAACGAACAGGTGAAAGCGGTTTCTGCTGCGTGGCGGTTGCAAAGTTAGGATATTTTCTTAAATCTTAACTCTTTATTCTTAATTCTTAATCGAAAAAGCACTACCTTTGCACAAAATTTTGATTATGAACAATGTGAAGATGAACGGTTGGCGACAATGGGGCGTCTTTTGCTTTGTGTGCTGGTTGTGGGTTACAGCTGGTGCGCAAGGGGTGAAGTTTGACTATCTCTTCCAGGAGGCAGAACGGCAGAAGTTGGCAAACAACTATGCTGAGGCAATCGACTTGTTTAGCTATTGCAATATGTTGAATCCAACATCGGGCGTGGTGCTGTATGAACTGGCCGGTTTGTATCGCTATGTGGGCAATGACTCGCTGTCTATCGGAGCATTGGAGGAGGCATGCCGTTTATACCCTGACAATTATTGGTATAAGAACCGATTGGTGTCGCTCTATATGGAACACCGCCGCAACGATGAGGCGCTGAAACATGTGGAGGCGATGGCGCAACGCTGGCCGGAGAAGGGGGAAGTGCTGATGATGTTGCTGGATTTGTATGACCAGAAGCATGACTATGAGCAAATGGTGAAAGTGATGGACAAGGTGGAAGTGAAGGAGGGAAAGAGTGAGCAGCTGTCGATGGAGAAGTTCCGCCTGTTCTTGCAGATGAAGGATGAGAAGCGTGCGTTTGAGGAAATGGAGCAGTTGGCTGCCGAATACCCGAATGACCTGCGTTATCAGGTGGTAATAGGCGACTTGTACCTGGACGCAGGAAGAAAGGATGAGGCTTTGGCTCAGTTCAAGGCTGTTGAGGCGAAGGACCGTGAGAATGGGGCGATGCTCCTGTCAATGGCGAACTATTACAGAGGTGAGGGTCAAGATTCGCTCTACCATGACTATATCAAGCGCTTGCTGACGAGTAAGGCGGTGGACGACGCAACCCGCGTGAGAATGATGGGTGTGCTGGTGCACGAGAACTTAACATCGGGCACAGACTCGACCGTCATCATGCAGCTGTTTGATGAAGTGATGCCTAATACTCAGGAGCAAGGAGGACTGCTGGAGCTGAAGGTGCGCTACATGGTCACGAAGAAGATGCCTCACAATAAGGTGAAGCCTGACTTGTGGCGGATGCTGGAGCTTGACCCTGAGAACAATATGGCACGCACGGAGCTTCTCTCTTATGCCATTGACGAAGAAGACACGCTGGAAATCATAAATATCTGTAAACCGGCAGTTGACTACAAGACGGAAGACCCTGTGTTCTACTATTATTTGGGAGTGGCCTACTTCCAGCAGGCTAAATTGGCGCAAGCGGTTGAAGCGTTCAAAGGTGGTTTGGACCATGTGGAGCAGGGTGGCGTGTCAAATCGCGTGCAGTTATATACAAATATGTATTCGCTGCTGGGAGACATCTACCACCAGTTGGGGCAGGACGAAAAGGCGTTCCAATCGTTTGACGCGTGTCTGGGATATGCGCCAGACGATGCTGTGGTGCTGAACAACTATGCCTATTACCTCTCTCAGAAAAAGAAGAATCTGGTTCGTGCAGAGGAGATGAGCCGCAAGTCGAACGAACTGGAGCCGAACAACGCTACCTATATGGACACGTATGCATGGGTGCTCTACCAGCTGAAACGCTATGAGGAAGCAGCCGTGTGGATGGATAAGACGGTGGAGCAGATGCAGAAAGACGGTGAAGAGATTAGTGATGATGTTGTGGAACATATTAAGAAGATTAATAAGAAAAAACCTAAGAAGAAATGAATAAACTGGTATGGTTGCTGGTGCCTGCACTGCTGGTGATGGCATCGTGTCGCTCGGCCAAGAAGGCTGCAGACAATGGAACAGACAAGACAGCGCCTGTGGTGACGGTAAATATACCTTCCGCTACGCCCTCGAAGGAGACTGCGAAAGCGCCGGCGAAGCAAGATGCTCCTTCTGCAGCGAAGCAAATTGCTGCTGGCACAAACTTCACGGCAAAGGTGAAAGTGCGCTTGAGACGAGACGATAAGGACATTTCGACCACGGGCACGCTGCGCATGCGTTATGATGATGTGATTCAGATTACCTTGGTGGACCCTCTTCTGGGCATTGCAGAAGTGGGTCGTTTGGAGCTGTCGCCCAGCAACGTGCTGGTTATTGACCGTCTGAACAAGCGTTATGTGAGCACTACTTATGAGGAATTCTCTTCGCTGAAGAGCCGCAACATCGGCTTCAGCACCATTCAGGACTTCTTCTGGCAAGAGGCACAGAATTCGGACAAGGTTTCCTACACGATTCCCGCCACCCGCCCTATTCAGTTGGACTTGCAGCTCTCCAACAAGGGCAATGCCTCGAACTGGGACGCTCATACGACAGTGTCGGACAAGTATGTGAAGACGGATGCCAACAAACTTTTTAGCAACCTGATGGCCCAGTGAAAAAACTCGTAATCATAGCAATGTCCTTGGTGCTGGCACTTCCTTCGGTAGCTCAGACCCGAGGAAAGAAGACCACAGCAGCTAAGAAGCCTGCCACCACTAAGACCGCTCAGCAGAAGAAGCCTGCTCCCACGAAAGCTCAGCTGAAGAAGGAGCAAGCTGCCACACAAGCAGCCAAGAAGCAGTCACAGGCTCGTCTGGCCAAACTGAACAAGGATGTGAAGGCGAGTTTGGACAGCGTGCTGATTCTTGACCATCAGATAGGCAAACAACAACAGTCTATTGACAGCTTGAATAAGGAGATTCATTCCTTGGATGTGACGATAGACACGCTGAATGCAGAGCTGGACAGATTACAGCGGGAACTGGATGTGAAGAAGAAGCGCTATGCGAAAGCGATGGTGCATTTGCGCAGGAACAAGTCGGTGCAGAACCAGCTGATGTTCATCTTCTCGGCAGAGAATTTCTCGCAGATGATGCGCCGTCTGCGTTATCTGCGTGAGTACTCCACGTTCCAAAAGGCACAGGGAGAACTGTTGAAGGAGAAGCAGCTGGAAGTGAAGGCTAAGCAGAACGAGCTGTTGGCGGCTAAAACTCAAAAGGAACAAAACCTGCAGACGGTAGAGCAGCAAAAACGCTCGTTGCAGGGCATGAAGCAACATGCACAGACACAAGTGGAATTCCTGAACAAAAACATTGCTACGGTTCAGCAGCAAATTAAAGACTACCAAAAGAAGGAAGCGGCTATCAATGCTGAAATAGACCGCATCATTCAGGCTGAGATAGAGGCTGCACGCCGTGCAGAAGCCGAGCGGAAGCGTAAGGCTGAAGAGGCACGCAAGAAGGCTGAGGCAGAGGCTCGTGAGAAGGCACGCAAATTGGCTGAGGCCAAAGCGGCAGCAGAACGGGCACGCAAGGCTGCAGAGGCCGCAGAAGCCGCTCGCAAAGCTGCAAAGACTGATGCGGAAAGAACAGCAGCCAGGGCTGCGGCAGAGAAGGCCAAGGCTGAAGCTAAGGCGGCTGAGGCGAATGTGAAGACGGCTACGAAGGAAGAAAAAGTGGAACGTGAGAAGTATGAGGCCTGGAAGAGCAACGATGCAAGTGGTGATGCCCGATTGTCAAGCAATTTTGTAGCAAACAAGGGACGTTTGCCAATGCCTATCACAGGCAGCTACAATGTGGTGGGTCACTATGGCAACTATGCTGTAGCAGGTCTCCGCAATGTGATGCTGGACAACAAGGGCATAGACATACGAGGACAGCAAGGATGTGCTGCTCGAGCTGTGTTCAACGGAACGGTAAGTTCTGTGTTCCAATATGCGGGCACTTACATCGTCATGCTTCGACACGGTTCTTATATTTCGGTCTATTCTGGCCTTTCGTCTGTATCGGTTCGGAAGGGGCAGAGCGTGAAGACGAAGGACGCGCTGGGCGCTGTTGGCCAAGATTCGGATGGACGCTACATATTGCACTTCCAGCTGCGTAACGAAAGTACGCGCTTGAATCCGGAACAATGGGTGAGATAACCAGATTGACAGCTGACAACACAATCAGCCCTTTCATTCTTTGTCAGGATAGCCCTTACACGGAATAACGTATGGCTCATAAGCACGGCCGGCAATAGCCTTGACACAGTTTAACTTGCACTACCTAATACAAAGGCGTGAACATGTCTTTTGCTACTGCCTTGCTACGAGCTTACCACGAGCTTACCATCACGAGCCATCACCGATTTGTCAAGGAAAAGCAAAGGGACACCAAAGGAGGACTCTTACGAGTACTCTGCTGTCAACGTAATTAAGTTCTATTTTATGAACCTGTCAACCTGGCGACTATTCCAGGTTGACGGGTTCGTGAAATAAAACTAATTTACGTTGAACGTCGTCTGCAGTGCGATTGGTTATTGTTTCGAAAGCCCAACTCCTTTTCCATTCCTTTCTGTTCTCTTCCATTCAACTTGCGAACCATTCGCACGACGAAGTAAAAGTTGAGTCAGTTCACCTTGACGGTGGCTTGCGCTGGAAACATATAGCGGAGGTCGCCACGCTGTGCGAGGGTCGTTTGCAGGTTGGTGAGGGTGCGGGGCAGTTTTCCTTTGAAGAGGGTTTTCCCGTTGTGCTTGATGGTGACGGGTTGATCGAGGTTCACCATCTGGTCGTTGAAATGGAGGGTGAGTTGGGTGTAGTCGCACTGATGGATGTTAACAGTATTGCCTTGGAGAGTGAGGCGTACTGTCTTGCCCCGCTGAAGCTGATCGGAGGGGGCTGTGAGCCAGTAGAAGTGGGAATGGGTAACTTCTTCCTGCTGCCACACGATGTGGGTAGGGTACGGACTGCGCTGATGTCGTTGCAACCAAGGAAGGGCGGCTGCGTCAGCGAGATCCATCCAGTGTGGTTTTCCGGCAACGATGTGGGTTTCGTGGATGTAGCCGTTGGGATCTTGGGTGTGAAGGGAGTCGAGTTCCATGCCTCGCTGAGCACATTCGCGGTTGCGATTGTAGGCGGCATCGAGGGCACCGCACCACACCATGAAGGGGGTGTTGCGGAGATTGAGCAAGGATACATCGCCGGGGTGCCCTGCCATCATGGAGGCTCCTGCCCATGTGTCTGCCATGCGGGGGGCCATGCGCCACACGCCGTCGCCTCCTGCGGAGTAGCCTATGAGGTAGACTTTGTCGGGGTTGACATCGAGGTAGGCTACGCACATTTGGATGAGGGCGGCATAGAAGGCATCGAGGTCGGGCTTGAACCACATGTCCCAATCGTCGTAAGGGGCACGGGGAACAAGGTAGATGCTGTTGACGGGTTGATAGAGCTGCTTTTGGTTCTCCCACTGACTGTCGTTGAGCTGAGCGGGTGCATTTCCTCCTCCGTGCAGGGAGATGAAGAGGCTGTAACCATCAGCGGGTTTGGTGCCGAAGGTGGTGTGCCAGAAAGGCATGATTTTGCTGCCGATGATGAGGTGCTGGTTTTGCCAAGCTTGACGGTAACGTGCCTGGGTATCGGCAATCCATTGGGTGGCAAGGATTTGTGCTTCCTGCTGCGCTTGAGCCTTAGTGAGGTTTTGTGCGGATAGCGGAAGGGAGATGAGGGTGAGGAGAAGGATGAGTCGTGACATGGTTATTCTTCTATGCCCATTGCTTTTCCCTTCACAGTCAGCTCGATACCATCGGGGCGGATGCTGATGAGTTCCTGCTTGTAGAGGTCGCCCACAGCTTGCTTGAACACTTTCTTGCTGACACCAAACATGGAATAGATTTCCTCGGCGGGCGACTTGTCATGATAGGGCGAGAAGCCGTTGGGAGTGAGTTGCAGATGCTCGAAGAGGCGCTTTGAGAAGTCACCGATAATCACCTTGCGGTCTGAAGGTGGCGTGTCGGGGTAAGGTGAGAAGTTGGGGCGTGCAGGACGAGAGGGCTGTGTGCTGCCTCCGTTCTGTTCGCTGATGGCTTTTTGGAACTTCTCTATCTTGCTGGAGCAGACGATGCGGTATGTCTTGTCGTCGATGTAGCAATAGACTTGGTACCGCTTGCCGCGTTGCATGCGCACTTTCTGCTCGCGGAAGGGGCAGAAAAGGTCTTTCATCAAGCCCCAGTTGAGATAAGCACCGTATTCGTTGGTCCAACTGCATTCAAGGTAGGCAAACTGCCCCACCTCAATGAGTGGATGCTCGGTCGTGGCGATGAGGCGCTCCTCCTGGTCGAGGTAGAGGAAAACGTCGAGTACATCGCCCACTTTAGTGCCTTCGGGCACATAGCGCTTGGGCAGAAGGATGTCGCCTATGTCGCCTCCTTCAAGATAAACACCATGTTCTTTTATGCGCAAGACCTTCAGTTGGTTTCTCTTGCCTAATTTTAGCTGTGCCATAAGTTTTCTGTTTTTGAGATGATTGATGTCGGTGTGTTGTGGTGAAGCGTTTGCAGGCGGGGCCTTACCGCTTTGCTGGGGATGAGCGCCGCTTGTTATGCGGATGGCGCGGTTTTTTCATCAACGTTTTCAGCTTCATTCACTACATCCGCTTCGTTTGCGCCAATGACGTTTTCTATCATTCCGTCTTTGATGTGTATCGTTCTGTCTGTGATTTGTGAGAGCGCCTCGTCATGGGTGACGATGACGAAGGTCTGCCCGAACTTGTCGCGCAGGTCGAAGAAAAGTTGGTGAAGTTCCTCCTTGTTCTTGGAGTCGAGCGAGCCAGAGGGTTCGTCGGCTAGAATGATGGCAGGGTTGTTGATGAGTGCCCGTGCCACAGCAATGCGCTGCTTCTCACCACCGGAAAGTTCTGCAGGCTTGTGATTGGCGCGCTCGCTGAGGTTCAGGTAGTCGAGCAATTCCTTGGCATGCTCGGTGGCTTGTTTTGTGCTGGTACCTGCAATGAGGGCAGGGATGCACACGTTCTCCAGGGCCGTGAATTCGGGCAAAAGCTGGTGGAACTGGAACACGAAGCCAAGCCGCTGGTTGCGGAAGCGTGCCAGTTCTTTATCTTTCAGTCGGGTGACATCGATGCCGTCAAGGAATACGGAGCCAGTGTCGGGGGTATCGAGGGTGCCCATGATTTGGAGCAGCGTGGTCTTGCCAGCTCCAGAAGGGCCTACGATGCTGACCACTTCTCCCTTCCCGATTTGAAGGTCAATGCCTTTGAGCACTTGGAGCGTGCCGAAGGATTTCGTGATGTTTTGTAGTTGTATCATTACTTTTCGTTGTGTTGCTTGGTTGCTGTGCGGAAGGCTACTTCCTTTGAGTGCTTGTCGCCAGTTCTTTTGTCTTTGCTCTTTCTCTTCGACTGCCTAAGCGCAGTCTTATGTGGGCACTGGAAATGGGAATGCCCGATACGGTTCCTTATCCCATCTCTCCAATCCACTTGCTGAGCCACTTGCCGAGGAGTGTGGTGTCAGCGTTCGTCGTGTTGCGATGCGGGTCGGTGAAGTCATGGTGCTCGCCCGTCTGCTCTTCCTGGTCGGGATAAATGAGCATGAGGCTTGTGTGGTTGAACTGCTGCTGCAACTGGTGGGGCAGCTTTGAAAAGGCACTCTGATAGGAGATACTGCCACGTCGGGCGGTGACCACAACAAGGAGCTGGTCTGTGTTGACTTCGTGGCGCAAGGCGGGGAAGTCGCTCCAGGATTCCAATATTTCGTAGTCATCGCGCACACTCTTGTGGCGTTCGCGCATATAGCGGAAAATGAGGCTGTTGGTGCTTTCTGGCGCGTAGAACACCATCTGGCAGCTGAGGTCTTCTGCCATGCGAGCCAGACGGTTAATCCAGCGGTAAAAGCCACGTTCGTACTCAGCCTTTTCGGGTACGGCCACTACAATCTTGCGGATGGTGTTGGCCGGAATGTGAAGGTCCACAATGATAATTTGCCGTGACACTCCGTCGATGAGGCCTTGCGCAAAGAGTCCCAGGAATGAGTCGCCCTTATGCCGCTGGCGGTGCAGACCGATGAGAAGCTCGCTGGCATCGTTTTCGCGCAGGGCATGAATGGTCGCTGTGGCGAAGTTGACAGCCAGACGCGTCTGGGTCTGTACGGGTACATCTGCCGCAGAGGCCAGTTGAGTGGCCATTTCCAGACACTCACGGCTGTGTGCTTGTGTCTGGTCGCTCAAGTCGGCGTCGTTGATGATGTTCAGGCAGATGAGGCCTCGGTTGAGCTGGCGGTTGCGCATCATGAAGGCTGTAGACATCAGAGTGCCGATGTTGCCGGGTTCATTGATGGGAATGAGTATCTTTTCGTCATCGAGGGCGGTGCTGTCTCGGCGTGTCTTCTTGTCTGTGCTGCTGCCTTGCACCTTCAGTTTCTTGGCTGCCTGGTCGGTGGCAATGGAAGAGATGATGCATGAAATGAGTATCATGATGACCACACCGTCAAGCACGGCGTTGTTCATGAGGGGAATGCCTGGAGCTATCTGAAGGTTCACGCCTACCATCACCATTGCCAGGGCGCCTGCTGCGTGGGCTTCGGTGAGGCCAAACATCATTACTCCCTCCGCACGGGACATATGGAAGATTTTGCGGCTGGTGTATGCGGCCAGATATTTAGACAACGTGCCTGCCACCACCATGATAACTACCACAACGGCAGCTTGGGACTCGCGGAACAAGGGCGCTACATTCACCAGCATGCCCACACCGATTAGAAAGTAAGGAATGAAAAGGGCGTTGCCGATAAACTCGATGCGGCTCATCAAAGGCGAGGTGTTGGGCACAAAGCGGTTGAGCACCAAACCTGAAAGGAATGCTCCGAAAATGCCTTCAAGTCCGCAAAGTTCAGCGACAGCTGCAGAAAGGAGCACCACGGTCAGCGTGAAGGTGAATTGGATGACGGGCTCGCTATACTTCTTGAAGAACGCGCGGATGAGGCGCGGCAGCAGGAAGAACATAGCAAAGATGTAGACAACGAATTTTAGTCCGAAGAGTCCCCAAAACAGCCAACCGCCTGTCCCCTTGATGACGCCAGCAATGCCTGCTAAGAAGAGCAGGGCAGAGAGGAGAGCCACCATCGTGGCTGCTACCGAGATGGTGACAGAAGGAGTATTGCTGAGTCCGTAGCGCCCTACAATGGGGTAGGCCACCAATGTATGGGATGCGAAGATGCAGGCCAGCAGGAGCGAGGCCAAGAAACTGTAGTGGAGGAAGTAGTACCCTGCCACATAGCCTAAGACGAAGGGAATAAACGTGGTGATGATGCCAAAGACAAGCCCCTTAGTGCGGTTCTGCTTGAGGTTCTGCAAGTTCATCTCCAAACCTGCCAAGAACATGATGAAGTAGATGCCTACCTTTCCGAAGAGTTCGAACGAGGCGTCTCGGGCCAAGATGTTGAAGCCGTGCTCGCCAATCAGCACACCTGCCAGAATCATTCCGATAATGTGCGGAATGTGTAGTTTGCTGAATATCATGGGAGCAAACAGAATCACGCAGAGCACGAGCAGGAAGATCCACGTCGGGTCAGTGATGGGCAGATATGTGGTGATTACGTCCAAGTTGATAGGTTTGGTAGTCCAATAAGTACGTTTATGTGTCGAAACACATGATTTTTGTGCAAAGATACACTTTTTCCATCGTTCCTCTTTCTTTTTTCTATTGGAAAGTTGTAATTTTGCAGCGTTTTTTACGGTGAATCAATAATTTCAATAACAAATAAGGTAAACAAGATGAAAGTAGCTATCGTCGGTGCCAGTGGTGCCGTAGGACAGGAATTCCTTCGTGTTCTTGATGAGAGAAATTTCCCAATTGACGAACT
>AUXO010652751.1_pt1 | contig 14207 bp, 16 predicted proteins | sample 768731 | NCBI WGS metagenome assembly AUXO01 (sample SAMN02715735, study PRJNA202380) | gut metagenome | biome: sheep rumen | host: Ovis aries | place: New Zealand: Palmerston North | reverse complement strand
CCAGTTTGTAGTTGTTTCAGCCTCTTGTTAACATCTTTTGCCTTGGTAGAACCTATTTTATATCTACCTTCCTTACCGATTTCGCCTATTAAATAAACGTATCCCATAATATCCTTTTATATAAAAAATAAAGATATTTTTTGAAAAATCAAATTAATTAATATAAACCCTACAAAACAGACTCAGATTGGGGCTATTTTTTTATATCCTCAACTATTTATTATTAAATTAAAACCAAGTAAATCCATATTTACTTTTATAAATAATACTAAATAGTAACATAAAAAAATGAGTAAAGACAGAAAAAAACTGTTACACATTCACAGCAGTGTGAATGACAAGCAACCAACACCAGCAACCCTTGAGCTTGGTGAATTGGGTGTGAACAACGCAAAAGGTAATGCGTTTATTTCCACAAAGAACAGTAATGGTGAGGTCGTTAGATTCTCTGAAGACGAGACCATTATTGGATGGATGGAACAGAAAGAGGTATTCCCATATGAGGGATACATGAGAGGTGCTGATAACTCTCAAGTTGATGGGGTTACAGAACAAGACCTTTTGGATAATAAGTCAAACCTTATTATTAAGCTTAATCAAGTTGTTCCAGAGAATACTGATTATAGCCCATATGATGAGAAGGTAAACGGAGCAAAGGATATTTACGGAAACTTAATTAACCCAATTTCAAGTGGTGGTTATAAAGATGGTGCTGGTCTTGCTATTGATATGTCAAAGTATGCAATGATTGGTGCAAACCCATCATTCAGTTCTATTACAGCTACTTGTCATGCAACTCTTAACGGTACAACCGAAATTAAGGGTAAGGGTGATGGATGCGGCAGCAAGTTTACTGTAGATGTAGCAAACGCTTGTATTGACGCTACTGACACATTGAATGAGTATGGTGTAAACCATTCTAATTTCGGTACAAGCTGTGATGGCACTAAGATTTCAAATGACACTACTTTAAAGGGTAAGAAAATCTTCATTGATTCTCCAAGCGGTAACTTAACTGTAGATATTCAAGCTTGCAATCATATAAGTGGAAGGACAAACGATTTTGTTATCAGAGAATGCCAAGACAATGGCGGTAAAGTAGAAATTGACACCACTGACATTGATGTTTCAGCAAGTACAACCGATATTAAATCTTGCGATAGAATCAGTGCAATTACAAATGATTTCCAAGTTAAGGAATGTGCTGCTAATGGTAAAGCTGGTATTTCGTCTACTACAATAAGCAATTCTGCAAATACAATTGATGAAAAGGCTTGTACAAGCATTAGTGAAGTTACAAATCAGTTTAATGTAACTGAATGTACTGATGGTCAAGGTACAGCTACTATTAAATCTTGTAAGAAGTTCAACATTAAATCAAATGACATTGTTCTAGAGCAGTGCGGAAATAGTGGTGAGACTAAAATTAATTCTTGTAAAGGTATTAGCGCAGTTACAGATAATTTCATTGTAGAGCAATGTAGTAGTGGTAAAACACATATTCGCTCTTGTGCAGGAATTACACTTGAGTCAAAGAATATTGCATTGACTGATGGAAATTGCGGTAGCGGTCAGACAACAATCGAGGTAAATGACCTTTGTCTTGTTGGTGAAAGAAAAATTAATATATATGGTGACGAGACTAACGTAGGTATTGATTGTGATGACAATACAATAGCAACAAACACTAGGGTATTTGGCAAAGGAACTTTAATAACAACAAAATCGACACCTAGTGCATATTCTGTAGAAAACAATGTGGAAATTGTAGCAGCTCAAGATATTAAGGAAAATGCAGATAGAGATATAAGCGAAAGCACTACAAATGGTAACATTAATGAAAGTGCTAAGAATATAAACAATACTGCTTCAAACGATATTTGCGATACAGCAGCTAACAATGCAACATTCTATGGTGCTATTAAGACAAACGTTGGTATTAACTGTGATGATACTGCAACAGCAGCAACAACAACAGTTAAGGGCGGTAAGGTAATTGTAGATGCTTCTACAACAGACCTTGGCTTGACTGCAAAGCAAGACATTCTTGAATCAGCAGAGAGAGACATCACAATTACTGCAAATGACGATATTTGTGAGACCGCTGGTAATGAGGCAACGTTCTATGGTGTTAACCTAACTAGACTTGGTATAACTTGTGATGGAGCTTCTAAAACAACACAGCTTGAGCTTGGCGGTGATGGTGTTTGTGTAGATGCAACTGACAGAGCAAGTATGTATGGTGCAAACAAATCAGACCTTGGTATCAATTGTGCTGAGAATGACAGAAGCACATTGACAAGAGTTAGTGGTGATACTGTGAATGTAGGTGGAAACGATATTACAGTACATGCTGATGACCTTCTTTGTGAGAGTGGTAAAACTGTTACCATATTTGCTAGTGAAGGTGGCGCACTTACAATCGGTGGTAATTCTTGCGCTGGTAATAATGGTGGAACTTACCCTATTACTTATGTAAGAAGAGCTAAGACTGGAACTTGTGACATTCATGCAACAACAGTTGACGCTGCACTTGATGAGGTATATGATAGAAGCAGAATCTCTTTGACCTCTACAGCACATACAGATAGTTCATCAGGTAGCAATTATAGCTACACTGAGTACACACTTCGCCAAGATACAGGAACTTGTGATGTGGCTATACCATTCACTGTTAAGGAAACAATCGTATCTATGTCAGCAGAAACATATCCAGCATCAAGTGAATTATTGAAGAAATACACATTGTGGCAGTATGTTGGTAGTGAAAGAAAGGAAATCGGTGAAATTAATATTCCAAAAGACCATATTTTGAAAGATGTTTCAGTAGTATGGGGAACACTTAACGGAAGCATATTTACCCAATGTACACAAGCATCGGAAAATTGCCATTGGTACATTAAGTTAGTTTGGAATGTATTTGACCCATCAACTGGTCATCCAGATGATAAAGTTACATATCTTCCTGCTGATGATTTTATAAAAGACATTAATGAAGATAATAGTAACACTGATAGAGGTGCTAATGTAGATGTTTGGTATGATGGAAAACAGAATTGGGTTTCAGCAACAACGAAGGTAACAATTAAAAATGCTGACGGTACTGGAACTAAAGAGTTTTCTAGAGCTAATGGATTCCATAGTTTAAACTCTTACACATTGAATTCTGTAAGTGGTGACGTTAAAACAGCAAATGCCGCTACAAACTGGACATATGACCCATTTGATAAGAAGGTTACAATTACTGCTGCAACTGACGCAAGCCATATTAACAGAAAGACTGTAAGTTGGTCATATGGCGATGTTAAGAGTGCTGCTGGCGCATCTTATGACCCAGGTGATGGAACAGTTAATACATTTGGCAATACTCGTACAATGTCATTTGTTATCCCACAAAGTGTTGATAACATTAACAGAGGTACATTGAAGGTCACTCATAATGGATTTACTAATACGTATGACCCAGCAAGTGCTAGTACTTGGGTATTACCACACAGTTCATTGACAATTAGTTATGGTTCAACATGTGCTTTAACTGCAACAGGCGTTACATATGACACATCAGCAGAAAAGAGCATTGTAGTTCCAAAAACAATTAGTGATGTGACAGGTGGCAAAATTACAACTGATTGCGCTAATGGATGCACAACACTAACTGGTGATTTATGTGTAAATGGAGTTGTTAAGGCAAATGCATTGTATTCAACATCAGATAAGAATTTGAAAGAGAATATTAAAAGCGTTTCTTTCACAGATTATAACAAAGTTTCTAATGTTAATTTCAAGTCATTTAATTTTAAAGATGATGAGACAAAGACAAAGACTTATGGTGTAATTGCACAAGATGTACAAAACGCTGGTCTTGACAATCTAGTTCATAAAGATGAAAACGGAAATCTTAGTGTTGATTATATTTCATTATTAATCTTAAAGATAGCACAAATGGAAGATACCATTAATGGATTACAAATCGAGCTTAATGAGCTTAAAAGTGGTAAGGGTGAAAAAAAATAATTGAATAAAATAATTGGGGTAATGCTTACATCCAAGTGTTACCCCATAATTTAAAAAGACAATATACAAAGATGGCAAATTGCTGTGATTATAGCTTATGTGATGGGTTGGCAACAATTGGCTTCATGAGAAGTTTGATACCTAGCGTAATGAGTTCTTGCGTCAGTGTAAACAACGGAAAAATTGCCACTACTTGCTGCGGTAATATGACTGAAGCTAATTACATACCAAAATACTCAGAGATTACTGGTCATACTTTTGCCCCTCTAAGAGTAACTGCTAGTACTCCTAGCAATGATGTTAATGGTTTTACATATGTGACTCCAACACTTGTTACAACTGATTGTTGTACTGGTGATACATTAGCAAATGAAGCATTAATGAAATCACAACTTGGGTTTGAATATACATCTGCTGTAACTTGTAGTCATATAAATCTAACAGAACCTACCTATTGCAATTTAAATTATGGATTAACAGTAAGAAAAGAGTGGGATAGACACAGATACGAGTGTGACGCAAACTCTAGTGGCAATATAAAGCACACAACTAATAGGGTTACTGATACATCAGGTACACGTAGCGGTAGCCTAAGTAGGACAATAACGTCAAATGGAAATAATTACACATTTAGTTTTGGAAGTTTTACTGTTACATCAGAGACAACTGCACAATGTAGTGAAAGAAAAAGCGCATCAACTACTTTTAATTTAAACCCATATACTGTTGGTTTTTCTCTTATTTGTCCATCACAAGTACCTTGTGAGGGTGGAAAATACACGATAGCTACTATCGACAAATTGGAATGTGATGATGACATATCATTGGAAATTACTTGTGATATAGAAGGAAGTACAGAGACGTATATTTTAAATGGTTCTACTACTAGCACATCAAGTTTAGAAATAAACATTGGAAGAAATGATATAGGTAGAACTAGTGGAACTATCTCTGTTAGCGCAACAATTGGCGGTAATAGGGAAGGAAGTTTTACAGATACGGCTAGTTGCACATTTAGTAGAAGTCTATGTGAATGGTCTCCAGTAGTAATTGAATCTACTGATTGTAGTATATTTACTTACGATTGGAAATGGAATGAACCTGGTGAACATGAGCATTCATGCTAAATAATAATTAAATAACTTAACAAAATAGTATATAATAATATGGCAAGTGAAAAAATAGTTGCATATTGTGGTGGTAAATGGAATGAATGCAATTTTAGTACTCCAAAAAAAGCTAATGTTGATAACATAGTCAATAATTGGAACGCTGCAATAGGAACATCTGTAAACAGACCAAAAAACGAAACTGATGCTGATGCGTTTATTTTTGAAAAAATAACTGATGATGGAACTGGTGATGTCATTAGTGTTGACCTCCATGTGTTCAAAACATGCTGCTCACCAAAAATGACATGTACATATAATGGCGCAGGAAAAATTATTTCTAATAATGAATATGTTTGGAAAAAAAATGTAGACAATGATAATATTGTCGTAATGGCAGACTATAACAAGTTTTCTGATGCTAATATTAGAATAGGTTCATATGGAAATGGCGAAGCTTATGAAGATTTTGCTAGCCCATCAACAGTAGAATATTCATTTATAAATGGTAATGGTGATGGAAATGATATTCCAGAAGCAACAAACGTAGGTATGTTTGAAGATGTAAGTACATTAACCACATGTAGCATCCCATGCCAAATGAGGCTTATATCAGATAGAACATTCTATAATTGCACAAATTTAACATCTTATTCAGACCCTAAATGGATTGGAGAAATAGGACAAAGTGCGTTTGAGAATTGTTATGGCTTAACAACAATATCATTAGGAAAACAAGTGAAACTTGGTGAAAGTGCTTTTACCAATTGTGTTAACGCCACGACAATAGATTGGGTTAATCTTCTTGATTCAGAGAGTGCTTGTACGAGTGCTATTACAAATTATGCTTTTTCTAAATGTTCATCATTAACATCAACAAAATTTAAAAACGGTAGTGTTCAAAGCAAATTGGTCATACCACGTGGTATAAAAGAAATTGGTAATCATAGTTTCGAATATTGTACATCATTAACAAGTCTTAAAATGTATGAGGTTACAAGTATTGGCTCTTATGCATTTTATGGGTGTAATAGTTTGGCATCTGTTGAAGGAATGGATAATGTCACTAGCGTTGGTGAAAATGCGTTTAATGGCTCTACGTATTCATATGATACATCAACATTTGGCGATTGTAGCCAATTAACTGAAATTGGTTCAAATGCATTTAAAGGTTGTAAGTTTGATAGCAGTTTAGTTATTAACGCAGATAGAAATAGTATTGGTAGCTATGCGTTTAGTTATTCAAATGTTGATGGTTCTGTGACTTTAAATAGTTGTGGAAATGGAATATTTGCTCATTCTACAATCAATGGTAGTGTAGATGCATATACTCTTTGTGATGATGCATTTACAAGTGCCACAATAACTAGCACTATTGATTTGCATAATGTCACAGTAATTCCACGTGAATGTTTTGACAGTGCAAGAATGTCTTATGACCCAGATTTATCTAACATAGATGAATTTAAACAATATGCTTTTTATCATAGCAATATATATACTGTTACATTTAAAAATGGTGTTATAGTTGGTACACAATCATTTGAGGGGTGCTCTAGTTTAACTAGCATTACATTTAACGGCACTGCAACTATTGGCTCTAAAACGTTTAAAGAATGTGAACATATAACAGACATAACTTTTAATGATAGTTTTACTGCAACCTCTGATAGTTTTAGTGATGCAGAAATAACTAATTTAACTTTAGGTAGTAGTATAATTTCTTTATCGAATGCTAATAGCTGTTTTACTAGTGCAACAGTTAATAACGTGTATATAGATTATAGCGGTGTTGTTCAAAACTTAGACAGTGCATTTGATACTAGTGCTTCAATAACATTTAAATTAGTTAATTCTAGCTTGATTAGTCAATATGAAACTGCTTATCCAGATTCAAGTTGGAGTTTTGTATCTCAATAATAATAAAATAATGAAATTAAATATACAGATATATTATGGCTTGGATAGTTACAGAAGGTAATGAATATGCTGATGTGCATAGTAATAGTGGAGAATTCACATACGGAGGAAACGATAGCTTGTGTGGTGGAATACCTGAAAATACTTGCGACCCATACACAAATTATACTGTAAAAGCCGACCTAGAAGAATCAAGAAATTTTGACAGTTTTATTTCCGATTGTGGAAAAATATCTAAAACTATTACTGCTAAATCATGTAACCAAGATATGCTAGTAATGTGGTTTAATCAAGGGGATAATCAAGAATATCCTCACGTATTGGATGATAATTCTATATTTGATATTAAAAATGTAGATGATTGCGAACACATCATTATTTCGGAACATAACATAAGAGTCGGAAATCAGAAGTTTGAAGACAGTAGTTATACAGATAGTGGATACCCATGCATTTCAACTGACCCATGTGGTTCAAGTAGTGAGTGTAAATATGTCTCTGGAACAACATATCAAGGGCATAAAATAAAATATCACACAATAAACGATACAATCCCAGCTAATTTTTATGTAAACCATGATGAGTTAGTAGAATTGTATTTCCCTCACATGTATCATTCAACTGATGAAGGAATGAATACTAGAATAATTGGTGATAGGGCGTTTTTTGGCTGTCAAAGGTTGTCTGCCATAACTTTTAGCCAAGTGGAAGAAATTAAGAGTGAGGCGTTTGCTAATTGTTATGACCTTAAGAAAATTGACTGGGGTCATATTGATTGTTGCACATCAAATTTAAGAAAAATAGGTACATCTGGATTTACTAATTGTAGCGGTATGACAGAATTGTGTTTGGATAAGTTAGACAAAATAGAAACTATAGGTGCTTATGGGTTTTATGGGTGCAAGAACGTTACATCATTTTCACTACCTACTGCTAGTACCTATACAGCAGTTACAGAGCACTGTTTTGAAGGATTATGGACATGCCCAAGTTTTACAATTCCAACTAACATCAAAAGGATTGAGTCATGTGCATTTGGAACGTGGGTAGGAGATATAGATATTGCGTCAATAACAATACCTAGTTCAGTCACTTACATTGGTTCTTCAGCATTTTCTCATGTTAATGTTGTATATAATTTAAAATGGACTGAAAGTGAACTTAATAGTGTTAACATACAAACAGATGCATTTTCATACAACGGTGCAGGTTTAGCACCATACAAAATTATGTGTCCTAATGGCACTTTACAAGCATATAAAAACTATTTTAATTCAAGAGGAATGACAGCATATGCTGAAGCGGTTGTTGAAGAATATCTTTCTTAATTTTTAGGAAAATTATAAATAATCTATATTATACATCGGTTATAGTATAGATTATTTTTTTTATAATATTATTTGTTTTTTTAATATATTTTATATATCTTTGCAAAAACATGTAGTATAATGGTTAAAAAACTAGTAGTTAAAGGAGAACCAAAGGAAGTTACAGCTATAAGAAACAAGATATTAACAGAGTTCAAAGACCTAACATTCATAGAAGAAGGACATAAATATTTTTTAAACGGAATACAGCTACCTTCAGTTTCAGAGGTTACACACCAATTCTGTGCATTCCCATTTGATGAGCAAGCACAAGCAATAGCATACGCTGAAAAACATGGCGAAACGCCACAGCATTGGCTTGATGAATGGAAATTTAAAAATCTTAGAGCAACAACAACTGGTACTTTGGTACACGCTTATGGTGAATCACTAGGGTGGCTTAAAAATGGACACCCAGAGTTGATAACAGAGGATAATAAATGTAAATACATAAAAGACAAAAATTGGCTTATACCAACAAGACCAAAAGAAGAGGCAATACTAAAGTTTTACAATGAACTACATCCTAATCTTCATTTTGTACTAGCTGAAACAAAGGTATATACAGGAAAAAATAAAGAACTTACAAATTTAAAACAAGATTATTGTGGTACGTTTGACATACTGTTCTATTATAAAGATGAAGAAGATGATTCCAAAAGTGGCTTGTGTATATTTGATTTTAAAACTAATAAGGAATTGACAAAACAGTTCAGCCATGAAGCTGGAAAGTTCCTTGCGCCTCCGTTTGGAGATTTATATGATGAGCCAAAGTCTTTCTATACATTACAATTAAGTTGTTATCAGATTCCACTAGAGGATATTGGACTCAAGGTTATTGCAAGAAGAATCGTATGGTTGAAAGACGATGGAACTTATGAATTGCTTGCATTACAAGATGTTACGGATAGATTAAGAGAAGTACTATGAATTATAAATTTGATTTAAATAGAATTTTAGCAGCTAAAGCACGTTTGGATAGGTTCGATAAAAGAATCCCTGATGGAAAAAAACCAAAACATATTTGGAAAGATACGGTATCTTTAGTATCAAATAGTGGTTCTAGAAATAGGATTTTTAGTAAGAAGTATAATATTGTCAATCATCAAGGAACTGTTGAAGAGGCTTTCGATTCTCTTATGAAATATGCAAATGAAAACAAAGATAAACCAGTTAGTGAAAGGTTTATGACATTTGATGAAATAGAATATTGGGCTAAATATATGAAAAATGAATACGAAGAGTATTCAAAAGAAGATAACCCATTGCTTTTGTATATTGATTATATAATATCATATTATGTTGCGGCCTCTTTTAGAGGATTCAATGCTGAATATGAATTTTGTGATTGGATAAACTCTAAATTAGAAGCTAGAAAATTAAACAGTAAACAAAATAGATTTTTAAATAGGAAAAAATGGGATGATGGTATATGTTACTCTGACATAAATACTCCTGATTATGTGTACAAGTACGTTTTTAATTGTGCTAGTCATGACGAATTAGATAGGAAAAATATGGTTGATTTGATTATCGAGTATCATCATCCAAATTCTTCAACTAGTGAACTTGCATATGATGTGATACAAATAAAAAATACGAGTTTTTTATTTGGAAGTGGATATGATTTCGATAAAGATTATGCTAAATTAAAAGAGGCTGCAAATGCATCCAATGAAAATGGTGTTGGATATTATTTTGCATTTTACACCGATAATGGGTGGCTTAAAAAATCAGATGGAAAATTCACATTTAATTCAAAAGAGGTTTTTGAATTGTTCGATAACAATACCATAGAAGAAAGAAAAAAAATTGTTAAAGATAAAATTAGTAATAATGAATATATTTTTAGTAAATTGTTATGAAAACTAATATAAAAAGGTTTGCTTTATTAGGCGTTATAGGGGCAGTAGTATTTACAGCAGTGGCATCTTCATTGTTGTATGATACATTTAGGAGAGCAGTAAAAAAATTACCAATGGAATTTGACAATTGGGGGGAAGAATTTATATATGATTGAGAAAAAATGGAATCTAGAGCAAATGAGGAAAAGAATAGAGAATCTAAAAAAAGTGATAAATAGCAGTCTTGTAGATTTTTATTTTCTTCAGTCTTTAGAAAAAACAGATAATGAGTTAGATGCATTATATATAACTTTCTATAAACTAAAAAGTTTAACACTTAAATACAAAAGAGAGTTATATGGTTCTGTAAATGAAGTTCAATACGAGCCTAAGTTTGATTTTAATAAATATCTGAAAGAATTAAGATACTGTAATTATACGAGTACGACATCTTATGGATATTCTTCTAGAACATATTCAAATTATGACTCATATTATATTTATTAAAACATACGTATTAGGCATATATAACCAAATATAACAAAAAAAAATAAATGGCTAAAGGTAAAATAGTTGTACTTTCTCATTATCTATTTGACGAGAAGATGATGGAATGGGGGTTGAACAATCAAAATGTAGATAATTTAAAAGATACTGCTTTCATATCTATTATAGGAACTAAAGAGTGTTTAGAGTATTATCTTGATGAAGGTAAAACAAAACACTTTTTTACTAATAATCATGAAAATGTATTAAACCTAGATTTTGACGACATTTCAACTGATGTAGATTATGACGGACATATTTTCAAAACAATGAGAATGGAACAAGCAGAAAAAGCCGTTGAGTTCATTGAGAGCATGGTTAATCAAGGTAGAACTACTTTCTATATTCATTGTAGAGCTGGTATGTCTCGTTCTCGTGCTTTCGGTGAGTTCATCTACCGAATATTCGGAAAAGATTTCGATATAGAGTATGAAGACAGAAATGACTATACAACCATCTTGAATCAAGGGGTGTTAAGAAGACTCAATCATGCTTATTGGAAAAAACATAAAATAAATTGCTATGCCAATGGTGAGGATTATGAGGATGAACTAGTACATCCAGAAATAAGAAAAATACATCTTTATGGAGAGGAATGACGGAAAAATTTAAAAGCTTTGAAGACTTGGCTAGGGAACAAGGTGGTACAGTTACCCCTTGGAATCCTAGCGAAGAGTTCATGAAGGAATTCGAGGAATATATGGAGAAGTCAGTGAGAGAGTCAAGGAGAAATGCGGCAGAGGCATGGAAATCTGCTGCTGACATATTCATTAACTTATGACTGGTTTCTTATGGATAAAAATTGTTTTAATTGCGCACATTTCCCTAATTGTATGGTGTTAATAGGCGCGTATTCTGAAAACGATGGTGATGCTGAGAGAATGGCATTTATTGAGGATTATGGCAGTTCGTGTGCGTTTTATTATGGGAGATATTGAATAATGAAGAAGTATAATGGAATTATAGACGAAGTTTTATATTATAGTGAAAGAACAGAAGATGGTAGGTGGATTATTCCAATCGAGGTAGATTGGGATTTTACCCTTACTAAATGCTCTAGTTGGGAAACAGGTGAAATGGTTCTTAATGAAGAGGCTTTTGAAATAATGAGGCGTTGGGTAAAGGATTATAACGTGGGTTGGATTCTTAATTCAATGAGACGTGACGAAATTTTAAAAGAACCATTAGAAACTCTTGAAAAAGAGGGTATAAAACTTTATGGTTTAAGAAAGAACCCAAGACAGTTGGATGACGAACATAATAAAGAAGTAACAAAATCGTTTGCTGTGTTCTCAATTGATGACAGAAACGTTGGGGTTCCAGTAAAATGGTTAGATGGTTGTAACAGACCACACGTAGATTGGGCTGAAGTAGATAAAATAATGTCACCAATATTAAAACATATTAGTGACAATCTAGATAAAGTTAAGTTATGAATGAAAAGTATGTATTAATTAAACCGTTTGAATGTAGGTATGGAATTTTACCAGAGGGAACAGAAATTATTGCATTTAGAGGACAAATATGGGTAAATGGTGGTCCTATACCATCTGGATATAATAGTATATTCCTAGACCTAATTCAAGATTCAAATTATGTGAGGAAAGTAAAAATTCAAAAGAATACATTCTAATATGAAATTGGATGACAGAGAATTGTTGTGGAATAACTTTGAAAAATTCAAGGTAAATGAAAATGAATATGATTTCACAAATGCTACAGCAGAAGAAATTGCTGAAATTTATCATTTGCTAAAACATGACGATTAAATAATTTTAAACTGAAATAATAATTCAAATTAAACTATATAGTTATGAGTAGAGTAAAGTATTATCATGCTTGGGCAAAAGCTACAAGCAACAATGGTGACGAGCATTATGTTACAGTTGTGGGTAAGTTTGAACAGTCACGGAAGGAAGAGATTGTTCAAGATGTGGTTCCAGTAGAGACAAAACCAAATACAATCGTAGATGGCATTTTGACATACGGAGTAAAGAATCTTAACAGAAAACTGACATTGGGTGTGTCAATTTGTCACCCATCTGACACATTTAATGAAGAAATTGGAATAAATATTGCAAAAGGAAGAATTAATAGGGGTCAAGACCTTGGACAGATTGAAACCTCTAATGTAACTATGCTTACAGAAGATGCAATTATGGCAGAAATTCTAGTTAAGTTGAATCATATATGCCAAAGTATTGATGAATATATTTCAGAATAATGCAAGATTTGTTAAATAATATTAAAAAGTTGGAGTAACATTTGGTTATTCCAATTTTTTTTGGTATCTTTGCAGTCGAAGAAAAAGTAAAAATATGAAAGATTTGTTTTTAGCGGTTGGTGTAGTTAGTTTATACACCGTTTTATTATATATGGTGTCAAATTATCGCATAAATAAGTTGGCAACATAGAGTTTGGCACAGTATTTGCATAGATATGAGCGTAAGAGAGTTATACGTTTCTGAGGGCAATGTGGTAGGTTCTACATTTGTCCTAATGATATTGGAAGATGGAACTCCTAATCTTACTTGGTATATGGATAACAAGAAAGTTGAAGAAGAAAACCCCATAATATCTAAAAGGTATGATGGCTCTATGAAAATAGAGTATGGAGAACAAAATCTTTTCGGTGTCAGACAAGTACTGTGTTTCATTGATTCAAGGGGTAAACTTGAAGAAAGATGGGATAGAATAAAATAATAAATCAAAATATAAACAAAATTTATGGGAAAAGTTATTGGTATTGACCTTGGTACAAGCACAAGCTGTGTATCAGTTTTTGAAGGTGGTCAGCCTACTGTCATTGTAAACAGTGAGGGTAATCGTACAACCCCATCAGTTGTGGGTTTTGCGAATGGTGAACGTAAAGTGGGTGATGCTGCACGTAGACAAGCAATCACCAATCCTAAGAATACTGTGTACGCAATCAAACGTTTCATGGGTATTCCATTTGATAAGGCGCAGAAGGAAGCAGACCGTGTGACCTACAACGTCATTAATGAGGGTGGTTATCCTCGTGTGGACATTGATGGTCGCAAATACACTCCCCAGGAGATTTCAGCAACAATTCTTCAGAAGATGAAGAAGACCGCAGAGGATTACCTTGGCACAGAGGTAAAGGATGCAGTCATTACGGTGCCAGCTTATTTCGATGACAGTCAGCGTAAGGCTACTATTGAGGCTGGTCAGATTGCTGGTCTGAACGTCCTTCGTATCATCAATGAGCCTACAGCCGCAGCACTCGCTTATGGCGTTGACAAGGCTAATAAGGACATGAATATCGTTGTGTATGACATTGGTGGTGGTACATCTGATGTATCTATCCTTAACTTTGGTGGTGGCGTGTTTGAGGTTATTTCAACCAATGGTGACTCACACCTTGGTGGTGAGGACTTTGACCAAGC
>AUXO010870251.1_pt1 | contig 14208 bp, 20 predicted proteins | sample 768731 | NCBI WGS metagenome assembly AUXO01 (sample SAMN02715735, study PRJNA202380) | gut metagenome | biome: sheep rumen | host: Ovis aries | place: New Zealand: Palmerston North | reverse complement strand
GCTTTTGGCGCGATTTTTCCGAGAACAGACCGGCGGTCTGTTTCGGTCTGTTTTTCAGATTGCCGCCGCGGCCGTCCCGCCGCCATGGCGCCGCCGTGCCCGCCGCGATCCCTCGAGCATGCCGCCCGCCGCCCGCGCGTTACGCGCTACTGACAATACCGTCTTCTGCTTTAGCTGCTTTGAGTAGATGACTGAGTATATGACCTAAGTAACTAGTAGTATAGTAAACAGTGGGCTGGTCACAGGTCTATGACCTGTGAGTCTGAATTTGCAGAGGTTGTGCTGTTCTCTGTCCGTAGGACAGAGGCAATAAATGAAGGGCGCTCCCTCCTCCGGAGGGAGAGGGACGGCTGCCTCTGCCTCTGCCTCTGCCTCTGCCTGGGGTGTACCCCCCATGGGGGTACACCCCCATGCGCGCACCCCTGGGGGGAGATTCGTGAATCGGAGTCCCGTTTCCTCTCCCCCTATATATATATACCTCCCCGCCCTGTACCCCCGAACCTGGGGTGTTTGGTAAAAAATCAAAAATCAAAATTGTATTATACAAAAAAGCGTGACAAACTCCCCGTTTTTCTGTGTTATACTGTTACCGTCGCAGAGATGGACGAAACGTCTGTCTCTGTTTTTCATTCCCCTTGGAAAGGAGGAAAGGCGATGCTGAATACAAATCTTCCGAAATTGCAGTATGACGAGAAGGGAAAGCTGATTCGGCTAAACGCACAGCAGAGAGAGCAGATTGTGATCTACTACTACTCCAACAACGTATCGCAGAAGAATCTGGCGGAACAGGTTGGATGTAGTCCTCAGACGATGAACGCACTGCTGAACAATCCGAAATGGCTAAAGCGTGCGCGGGAGTACCTGAAGAAGGAAATGGACAAGGCCGACATCAGGCGTACGCTGGCGCGGATCAAGGCGATAGAGGCATCACCGGATGCTATCGGGCAGATCATCAAGATTGCGATGCAGGATGTTGACAGTACGCCTCAGCAGTACCAGTACGTCATCCAGAATGCGGCACATGAGATCTTGGACCGTGCCGGAATCAAGCCGGTTGAGGAAGATGAGAAGAAGGAAGTCAGGATCAGCTTTGGCGATTTCGACTTCAAGCCTGAGATGCCTACTCTTGACGAGGGAATCCCGATGGTCGATGTCACGGACAGTGTAGTTGAAGAGGAAGGAGGATCTGTGGAATGAACATAGAGATTCCGTACTGTCCTACGGCAAAGCAGAGGCTGTTCCACACGACAACCGCCCGTGAAGTGCTGTATGGCGGCGCTGCGGGCGGAGGCTAAAGCAAGTCGCATGCAATCGTGATGGATGGCATCATGCGGTGCCTGTCCTACGCACGGACCACGGCGTACATGTTCCGCCGGACCTATCCTGAGCTGGAGCAAACGCTGATTGCGACGGCAAGGCGGCTGATTCCCAAAGAGATTGGTACGTACCGGTCATCGGAGCATATCTACCAGTTCATCAACGGGAGCAGGATATACTTCTGCCACATGAACGATGAATCAGACCGTCTGAAGTACCTTGGCGCAGAAATCCAGTGGCTGTACATGGATGAGCTGACCAGCTTTACGGAAAGCATGTACGACTTCATTAAGAGCCGTCTGAGAGCGCCTGAGTACCTCGGAGTCACGCCGGTTATCCGGTGTGCGTCAAACCCAGGCGGACCCGGCCATGGATGGGTGAAGAACCGGTTTGTCGATGCGACAGACATTGGCCGCAAGATTGTCCGGAATGAGATGAAGTTCTGGAACGAGGTCGAGGGAAAAGAAGAGAAGATGGTCTTCACGACCCAGTACATTCCGGCCACTGTTCTGGACAACCCGCACATCACGCCTGAGTACAAATTCGAGCTGCTGTGCAAACCGGCGAAGATCAGGGATGCCTACCTGTACGGCAAATGGGATGCATTTGAAGGGCAGGCCTTTCCTGAGTTTACAAACGATCCTGAACACTATCAGGACCGGCTGTGGACACATGTTATCGCGCCGTTCGAGATTCCGTACAACTGGCCCAGATACATTTCCTTCGACCACGGCTTCAGCAAGCCGTTCTCCTGTGGCGCATGGGCTGTGGCTCCGGACAAGACCGTCTATCGGTACAAGGAGCTTTACGGATGCAAGCCAGGCGAGGCGAACAAGGGTGTCATGTACACGCCGTCCCAGATCGGCTACAAGATGGCGGAATGGCTGGACCCTGAATTCAGGGATGGGATTCGTTTCCATGGAATCGCGGATCCGGCAATCTTTGACAAGTCAAGAGGCGAGAGCGTCGAGGAAATGATCCGGAAGGTTTTCCGCGGCGTGATCTTCAGCAAGGGTGACAATACCCGCTATGCCGGAAAGATGAACTTCCACGAATACCTGAAGTTCGATAAGGAAGGCCGGAGCAAGCTGTACGTCTTCAACAACTGCAAGGATTTCATTCGGACCATTCCTACGCTTGTCTATGATGACCATGACTGCGAGGATATTGACACAGACGGCGAAGACCACATTTACGATGAGACTCGCTATTTCCTTGAGGACAGGCCGCTGGCACCGAGGATCGGCTATGAAAAGCCGAAGAAGAAATGGGATCCGCTGGAAGAAAGGCAGAAGAGAAAATGACAGTTAACGATTTGATCAATCGCAAGACGTCACTTCCAAAGGCATTCAAGTGGAAGCATGTTCCTTCTGATCAATGGTATGGGATTATCGAAGACGATGCTTCGGGTATGAAATGGCTGAGTGAAAAGCTCGGAGATGCAGAAGTGAGTCTTATTTCGGAGGAAGAAAACTATGATAGAGACCATGTTGTGTTTACTTTCAATATTGAGGGCAAAAAATGAAAGATGATTTTGAAATCGTAGGCGAACAGATACTGGATGAGGAAGACCAGCGGCTGGTTGAACTCGTGTATAAACGGGTTGAAGTATTCGAGGAGGCCTGCAGGGAGTATCACGACAGGGCGAGGGAATCCCGTGAGATTGTCCGGATGAATGACCCGAAACAGGACTATATCGAGTATGACACTGACCGGACAGAATCCGGTGTGGCGAGGGAGAAAACCGTTCAGCTCCATACGCTGAAATCCACGTTTACCAATTCGGTCGCGGATCAGATGCAGAATGTGCCGAATGCCAGAATCCTGCCGGAGCGGCCTGACCTTGAAGATCAGGCAATGGATGTACAGGATGCTGTGCAGTACGTGCTGTACCAGGCGAACAAGTTTGAGAAAGTCCATAGGCGGCGGGCTGAGGATTTCTACTGTACTGGCACCGCAATCACACAGGTCTGCTGGGATCCGGACATGAACATGGGCAAGGGTGACATTGCCGTTTTCCGCTGGCCGATTGAGGCGTTCCTGTGGGATCCCGCAGCAGAAAACATTCAGGACAGCCGCGCATTAATCAAGGTCAGCTGGCATCCGATCAGCTGGTATCGGGCACACTATCCCGAAAACGGGAAGTACGTACGGGGCGAGACCGGCATGTATAACCGTGTCGGAGTTCCGGAAACACAGCAGGACCTTGACGAACGTGATGAAGCCATGGCGGCTCTGTTTGAGTACTGGTACAGAGAATATGATGCACGGACAAAGAAATATACAATCAATGTTGCCTACGTTGCCGGACATACGCTTCTGGCTCACGACAGGGATGTTTACCTTCATGGCATGTATCCGTTCGTACTGGATGTCCATTCCACCGTAGAAGGACAGCCTGTAGGCGATGGTCTGATTCAGGAGCTGGTCAGTCTCCAGCGGTACATTAACCGCTACATGCGGTATCTGGATGTCAATCTCCGGTACAGTTCCAAGGCGCGTCTCCTGATGAAAAAGGACAGCGGCATTGACCGTGAAGCGCTGGCCGACTGGGACACGGATATCATCGAGGCTGAGCGGATTGTACAGGGTGAGGATTATGCATGGCTGGTTCATCCGCCGCTGAACAATACCATCGTTCAGGAACTGCTCCAGATGGAGAACGAACTGAAGAATGACTCCGGTATGAACAACTTCAGCCGTGGTGAATCCACTGGTGGTGTTGTTTCCGGTAAAGCCATTCTTGCTCTTCAGGAAGCCGGCAACAAAATCGCCAATATGCGGATGGTCACGCTGAATGAAGGATTCGTTGACATCGTCCAGATGATCATCTGGCTGATGGCACAGTTCTACACCAAGGACCGGACTATCATGATTACCGGCTCGACCGGCATCCGGCGGGAGATAAATGCGAACGTTCGGAATTTCTTCGGACCGGTTTACAAAAAAGTAAAGGATGGCATGATGCCGCCTCCGTATACCGTACAGGTTGAGGTTGACCGGCGGAATCCCGCACGGGTCGATGCGATGAACGAGATGTATATGCAGATGTACACCATGTCAGCTGAAGCCCAGCGGCCAATGAAACTGTCAGATCTCCTGAGGATTATGAACATTGACGGGAAGGACAGGCTTTTGCCGGTTGTTGAAGAAACTGAGGCGATGTATGACCAGATGGCCCAGATGCAACAGCAGATGGAGCAGATGCAGGGCCAGATGGAAGAACTACAGACTCAGAACAACAATCTGAAAGCATCATCCATTCAGGCAAACAATTCGCTGTCTCAGGTCGGCGCCTCTCAGGGTGGCGGATATATCGAGAACGAGAACGGCGCAATGCTTCCGATTTCCGAAAGCACATCCAGAATGCGCCAGAACATTTTAGCCAGAGAATCATCCATGTGATGATTTGATGATATTTCTTCCGGCTGCGTTTCTCACAGCCCGGATGTATAAAGGAGTAACATATGGAAAACGAAAACAATGCGGTCGAATTGAACCTTGAGAGCTTTCAGGACGACGCTGAACTGGCTCAGGGTGAAAGCCTCAGTACTTTGGTTGAAGAAACAGCCACACAGCAGAATGACCAGAACAACGATACCACCCCTCCGGCGAAAGAGCCAGGATGGATCAAGGGACGGATCAATAAGGCCGTGGAAAAGGCTATTGCTGAGACCGAAGCCAGACTCACCAAGCACTACGAGGAGATGCTCGCTCCCATTCGCGAATCCGTGATGGAGCGTCAGGCACAGGAACTCGTGGACAGCGGCGAGTTCAAGAGTATTGAAATGGCCAAAGAGTATATCGCTCTGAAGAATGGAGTGCCGTATTCTCCGGCCGATTCCCAGCCCGAACAGCAGAAAGCTCCGAACCGTGACAGTCAGGGACGGTTTGCTCCCCGTGAGCAGAACAACAATGAGTCTGTCAATCAGAGAGCGGATTTTCTTGCGAAACAGGCCAATAAGATCAAGTCCAGATATGGAATTGATGTTATGGAAAGTTTCAATACTGACACCGAAGTCAAAAATAAGATTCTCTCCGGCGAATGGGACTTTTACGATGTGCTGGAAGAGATGAACAACGAGCGCAAACCGACAGCTCCTGTCCGCTCTTCCAATGGTGGCGTGTCGCAGGTTGACATCTTTGACATGAGCGACGCGCAGTGGAAAAAGCTGAACGAAAATCTCTCTATGGGCCGGAGGTACGACATGCGAAAATAAAGGAGGCCTATAAATGGCTGTATTTGATCATCTGAATAAGACTACATCGGCTGGCGTAAAGCCCAGTGTAGTACAGTTCTATGAGCGTACTCTGCTCGAAAATATGAAGCCTGAGATGGTTCATTCCAGGGATGCACAGCACAGGACTCTTCCGCTCCACAACGGCAAGCGTGTACAGTTCCGTCGTTTCACTCCCTTTGACGCAATCACCCAGCCCTTGGCAGAAGGTGTCACGCCTGATGGCCAGAGCCTGTTCATGACCGAGCTGACCGCGATGGTCAAGCCCTACGGCGCTTTCGTGGAAGCGACTGATGAGCTTGATTATTACATGCTCGATGACATGCATCGTGAGACTGCTCTTCTGCTTTCTGATCAGGCGGCTCTGTCTCTGGATACCATTTCCCGCAATGCCCTGAATGCCGGCATGAATGTCCAGTATGTGGGGAGCAACACTTCCCGTGGCACGATCACGGCAAGTGATAAGCTGACCTATGCGGAAATCAAGAAGGCTGTCCGGAATCTGAAGCGGAAGAATGTCCGTCCGTTCCCTGACGGCTTTTATCATGCCATTGTGCATCCGGACACTGTCCATGACCTAACTTCCGATTCGATGTGGGTCGATGTCACCAAGTATCAGGACAAGGCGAAGGTTGAGAAGTATGAACTCGGAACCATCTGGAAGGTGAAGTTCTTCGAGTCCACCAATGCGATGGTATTCAATGCCAAGACGTATCTGTATGGCACTGTGAGCTCGATTACCGCCACTGCCTTTGATGCTGCAACCAAGTGCATCACTGCCAGCGGTGTGACTATCTCCGAGGATCAGGCCCGTGAGCTGACCGGCCAGCTGGTCAACATTTCTATCACAAAGAACAGCACGGAGACCGTTGTTCCCGCCTGTATCGAGCGCATTGATGCCGGCGCGAAGAAGTTCTACCTGAAGTGGATTCCGTCCGTCACTACTGACTGGACCACTACGAATTCACTGGCTATCAAGCCTTATGGCGGCGGTGCTGCGGGAGCGCCCGTATATTCCACGCTGATCTATGGCCAGAATGCATTCGGTACCATTGAGCTGGGCGGCAACGGGCAGAATGTCAAGGTCATCATCAATCCTCCGGGATCTTCCGGCGCTCTGGATCCTCTTGAACAGCGCGGAACCATCGGCTGGAAGGTGAAGGGCTTCTGCACTGTCATCCTTCAGGATGATTTCATCACCCGCATCGAACATGGTGCAACGGCGTAATTTCAATAACAATACAATAACGCCAGGCCGGTGCCTGGCGTTTCCTTTTGGGAGGTTATTTTATGGCTAAAACGGCAAATGTGGAAACTGTGGAAAATCCCGTGGATGAACTCGCGGCGGTAACTCCTGTTGTCCAGCCGAAGAAAGAACAGCGTGTGCGGGTATATATTCCGAAACGTGAAGATGAAGAGGGAAGCAATGTCAAGGTCGATCCGTATGAGCATGTGACGATCAACGGCAAGACCACTCTCATTCGCAGAGGCGAATATGTCGATGTGACTGTTCCGGTGTACATCCAGCTGAAGAACAAATTCCCGAATATCTGAGGTGGTTTGCAATGACAGTCGCAGAAATCAAAAATCAGGTCATGTTCCAGACGAACAATGACGTGGATGATATAGATGATTACCTTCCGTACCTGATGGAGTATATCAATGATGGCTACGACCGTCTTGTAAAGGCATATGACAAACAGCATGTTGGCAGTGACAGCATTGAATATACTCCGCTGAAAAACGATGATGAAATTCCGCTAGTGCCGGAATGGACGCACCATTATATTGCTGACTGGGCATCGTGGCTGGTCTACAGGAACGGAAACCCTCAGAAGCAACAGCGCGGATATGCTTTCCGTGAAGCATTCCTTGAGATTTGCAGAACGCTTTCCGGTGAGGGCGGCAAGAGTGCTGAGCTGAACGGCGGACCGGCAAAACGGTTCCGGAACATGCCGAGGTGATGAGCGATGGCGGCACTATACAATACATCCGTGGCCATCGACTCTTTCCGTGGGATTAATCAGGTCGGAGACGGATTCAATGTGGCCATGAGATATGCTGCAGAAATGGAGAATGTCAATGTTGAGGGCGGCACCTTCCGTCAGATGCGGGAAGGGAAACCCATACCACAGGAGCTGGACACTCCCATTGGCACACTGGCATATCTGCACCGGCGGTTCGGTGAGGATACAGGCACACTGCTTGTTGCGATTGCTGATGGCTTTGTGTACACCAAGGAACTTGATAACGATGATGACGAATGGGTCCTTCGTTATCCTCTCAGCGGTGATGAGCCACTTAGCGACAGTGACAATGACTGGGTCACTTATGAGGTGAATACACGAGACGGTCAGGCTCTGGACAATCCGGTAGACGTTCTGCTCTTTTCCAATGCCACAGACGGCATGTTCTGTCTGTATGGCGATAATTATGAAGTCGTGCCTGTGACAACTCCAAAGAAGTTCGGAGTTATTGCCCGTTACAATGAGCGGATCTGGGGAAGCGGAATTGCGAATGAACCGGACATGCTGGTCTACAGTGCACCATATGATCCGTTTGACTGGGATGCAGATCAGGAAATCCCAGAGGATGGTGCCGGTGATATTCTTATCCCGACATGGGATGGAGACAGCTTTCAGGCACTGAAACAGTATGGGTCAACACTACTGGCCATAAAGCGCAACAGCGTCTGGCGGATCTATGGAACGAACCCAGGCGAATTCTCAATCCAGCAACAGTACGGCGGTGGAACCATTGAAGAGAATACACTGGCTGTATATGGTGAATACGCCTACATGCTGGGCGAACATGGCCTGATGCAGTATGACGGCTCCGGTGTATATCCTTTCCGTCAGGACTGGATAAAGAACCTGCTCAATGACAAAGTCAATCACGATGCTCTTTCCCTGTGTTGTGCTGCAATGCGGAATACCACCTATTGTATTGCTCTGCCTGTCAATGGCAGTCCTTTCTGCAATGCCATTCTGGAGTACAACACGCTGGAGCAGAGCTTTTCACTGCGGACAGAAATATCGATAGACAGCTTCCTTCAGATTGATGAACGGCTGTTCTATACATCCGCTGTGTATCCTGGACAGGTCTTTGAAATGAGGGATGATATCGGCAAGCCTCTGTTCTGTGAGTGGGTCAGTAATTATCAGGATCTTGGACAGAAGAACTCCGTGAAAAGCGCATTCCTCGTGTATATGATGGTGGACAGCGAAGCGCCGGTTGAGCTGAGAGTTGGAATCCGGACTGAGAAAAAGATGAAAACCAAGATTGTAAAGACAAAGCCAGGTAAGATGACCAGAATACAGTTGAATCTGACTGGTCGGATATTCAGGCTGGAAATCCGGTCTTACAGTGCTGTTCCATTCACCATTGCCGGTGGAGTCAAAATAGATCTGGAGCTGGATCCGGATTGAGTGAGGTCATCATGCAAGACAGACGAAAGCAGATTACGACAGGGTATCCGTTCCCTCGAATTCCAGCCAGTTGGAATGAGGAAGAGCGGCGCTTCGGGTTTGAACTCAAGAATCTGTTTGACCAGATCTTCGGACGGTTCAATCTTCAGAAGATATATCCTGTCGGTATTATCGTTCTCTCAGGCGATAACAAAGCTCCATTTTCTTTCGGAAAATGGGAAGAAGTGAATATTGGAATATCTGGAGTGTACGCATGGAAACGTACAGTTTGAAGGTGAAACATGGTAAAGATTGAAAATCTTAACTCACTGGCAATTGGTGTTCAGGGTGAGAATCTGGCAACATCAATTGACATTGATATGACGAGCTGGGTGGATGCTTTTCCAGCCGGCAGCCTACATATCCTGTTTAAGCCGTATAACCAGACCATTCCGCTCCCGATGGTAACCTCATACGACAGCGAGACAAAGATACTGAGCTGGACACCGTCATTTGGGGCAACGGCTGTAGTCGGTGTCGGATATTCTGAGGTTAGAATGCTGGACTCGGCAACAGGCATGGTGAAGAAGTCCCGAATTGTTCCGACTGTCGTTGATAACAGCGTTAGTGGAATTGAAGAAAATCCGCCGCCGCTCTATCAGGAATGGGTCAATTCTGTATTACAGGCAGCCGTTGATGCTGAAACCGCACAGGCCGGTGCCGAGGATGCATTGAGTAGAGCCGAGGATACTATCTTGCTATATCCAAGAATCAGCGAGGCTACCAATACATGGCAAGTTTGGGATGCAGAACATGAAGTATGGATTGATACGGGAGTTCTGGCTGTCGGCGCTACCGGTCCGCAAGGTCCGACAGGAGCGCAGGGTATACAAGGTCCTCAGGGAGAAAAAGGTGATCAGGGTATACAGGGCATACAGGGGGTACAAGGCCCTCAGGGAATTCAGGGACCTAAGGGAGACCGAGGCAATGATGGTACCACAGCTGTCATTGAACTGGGCACATATGGTTATGCTTTCCGTATAACTGACGGGCATCTCTGGTGCGATTACGGCGGAGATGAAGCGCCAACTTTCCGTATCGATGCAAGAGGGCATTTCGTCTATGACATTCCGACTGATGAGGAAGAAGAAGGTGAATGAAATGATACTTCTAGAACATGGTATAGTACCTGATGGCCCAAGTCATAACGATCCAGTTGGACCGCCTGGACCTATTGGAGGATTAACAAGTGATGTACTTGAAGAGTGTATCCAGTTAGTCATGACAGCAGCAGACATGCTGAAAAGCTTGAAGGAAAGGAATGATGATGCAGATGCCAGGATCGATTGACTTTGGGCCGGTCGTTGGTCCTCAAGGTCCGACAGGACCACAGGGTATCCAGGGACCACAGGGTATTCAGGGGCCTCAGGGTATTCAGGGGCCTCAGGGTGAACAGGGTGAGACAGGTCCTACTGGGCCTCAGGGTATACAAGGAGAAACAGGACCGGCCGGGCCTGGGGTTGTGACCGGTGGAACTACTGGGCAGGTGCTGCGCAAGGCTTCGGCTGTTGACTATGACACGGAATGGCATAATCTGACTGGCGAAGATATACCGGTTAGTCCGACTAACGCTAGTTCACTTTCTGCTGAGATTGTTAAATTAGGAAATGCACTCGCATACGTTGAAAATGGCGACTCAGCAACTCGGACATATTCGGCGGGGCAATATATCTTATGGAAAGGAACGCTTTACACTGTAAACAGCGACGGCATTCCATCAGGCAATGCTATATCTGGACATGTAACAGCGGTAACAAGTGGAGGCCTAAATGCTTTATCATCTGGCATTAACACGTTAAACAATCTATACGGTCGAACCTTCGCCCAGAGTTTTAACGTCGTGCCTGATTATAATCTGCTTTTGTATGGCGGGCGTTCATATACAGATGGGTTTCCGCCGGATACTATCACCAGTTTTTCCGCTGGAATGTGTATATCAACAGGCACAGCAACATATAAACGACAAATATTTATACCAAACGGATTGATAGGGCAAGCCGCAGAACGTGTAATGAGTGCGGGTGTATGGGGTGAATGGTATCGTACATCATTAGGATATATCCCGGGTGAAAGTATTAATGATAGGTTATTTTTTGGAGTGACTGCATTTATAACTGGACAAGGTACAAATTTATATATAACAATACCTATTAAAACAATGGCGACAAACATTGCAATAACCAAGCTAACTATAGGACTGCGCAAAGCTGAAGGCGGATATGTTGGTGACGGAGATAATTTTGACGTTACATCATATATAAGCTATACAAGGATATATCAAGAACAAGGAATACTTGAAGTGCAACTAATAAAGAACGACGGATGGGGAACTTTAAACAATATACCGGCTATAGGGCGATGCGTAATAACTGGAACATTTAACTAACATAAAGAAAGGAATTAAAATCATGGAAAACGTTTTTTTCTTAACCAGAATCCGGAGAACAAACGGAACATGGGACAAGGGCACGGAAACGCACACCGATATTGACGAGGCAAGAGGCGCATTCCATGCATACATGGGTGCGTATGGTTACGGAAGGAATGCTGATACTGATTTCTGTAAAGCATACATTACAGACATGTTCGGCGATGGATTCATTGAACAGGCCAAGTGGATTAAACCGGAGACGGCGAGCGTTGAACAGGCGTAATTAACAATCTGGCACTAATACTAGGCACGTTCTGTGTTTACATGGGGCGAGAAATCCACTGTCAGTTTACTGGCGGTGAGTGCCAATTTATAAAAAGGAGGGATAACTACGTGGATCGAGTGTAATCCGAATCCGGATAAACGAAGTACTACTGACTGTGCAGTACGTGCTATCGCTCTTGCCCTGAACATTCCATGGGAAGAAGCATTTCTTATGCTTACTTCTAAAGCGTTTGTGCTGCACGACATGCCGGATAAACATCCCGTGGTACATGCAGTCCTCAAGGATCTGGGATACAAGCGTGAAGCCGTTCCCAGTACCTGTCCGGATTGTTACACCATTGATGATTTCTGTAAGGACCATCCGAAAGGCATTTTCTTCGTTGGCTTCGGTGATCATATCGCAGTTATCCGAGATGGCAATCTGCTGGATGCATGGGACAGTTCGAATGAACTGCCCCAGCTCTACTGGCACAAAGAGGAGGATGAGTAATGGCTTATTATCCGCAACAGCCACAGACCAATGTTATTCAGGTGTCGGGTGAACAGGAAGTCCGGTCTTTCCAGTTTGCTCCGAATTCTACATTTGCCTTTTTCGACCGGAATGAGCCGGTCATCTATTATGTCCGGTCGGATGCATCCGGAAGAGTAACCGTTGACATACTGGATTTCACGATCCGTCCGGATCCCAAGGTGGTCCAGCAGGAAACTGAGATGAATGAACTCCGACAGCGTCTGGCCGCTATCGAGAGCATGTTAGGAGGGTTAGTACATGAATCCACTGTTTCAAAATCAACAGCCGCAGGCGCAGTTCCCGCAGCAGAATCTGCTCCAGCAGTTCAACCAGTTCCGTAACTCTTTCCAGGGTGATCCCAGTCAGACCATTCAGCAGATGCTGAATTCCGGTCGTGCCACACAGGAACAGTATAATCAGGCTGTTCAGATGGCACAGCAGTTCAAACAGATGTTTGGACTTAAATAAGGTACTACCTGTCCAAGTGTACATAGGACAGTGAGTATAAATTTATTATGGGAGGTTTTGTTTTATGAACGAAAATGGTAGCAACATGACTATGCCAGTTCAGCCGATGTACGGTGGTGGCAATAACGGATTTTTCGGAGGAGATCTCGGATCTCTTATTATCCTGTTTTTCCTCATGATGATTTGCGGCGGCTGGGGCAACGGATTCGGAAACGGAAACGGTGGAAACGTCGGCGGACTCTATCCGTGGATGAATCAGCAGGCTCAGATGCAGGAGGGCTTCCGTGACCAGATGCTGAATACTCAGATTGAGGGAATCCGCAATGGTCAGGTGTCCGGCTTCGGTGACGTGAATCTCGGCATTGCTGGTCTTGGCCGGCAGATCTGTGAAACCGGCAACGCTGTTACCGGTGCTGTCCGTGATGGATTCTATGGCGTTGAGCTGGGTGCCAATCAGCGGCAGATGGCCAGCATGAATCAGAATTTCCAGATCCAGACCGGCATTGGAGATGTCAAGTACACCATTGCGAATGAAGGCTGTCTGACCAGGAATCAGTCCATGATGAATACCCGTGACATCATGGAAAACCAGAACGCCATTGGCCAGAAGATCATGGATAAGCTGTGCCAGCTCGAACTGGATGGCGTGAAGGGCGAGCGTGATGCAGAGCGCCGTGCGAATGCGGAACTCCGTGAACAGGTGACCCGCCTGACTTTGGGCAATCAGCTGACTGCCGGCTTCGCCAACGAGGTCGATGCATTGTATAACCGTCTCAATTCCTGCCCCGTGCCCAGTACACCTGTATTTGGGCGTACCCCGATTTTTACATGTAACCAGAATCCGCAGTATTCCGGCTGTGGCTGTGGCTGTGGCGGGAATGGGAATCTGATGTAAGGGGGAAATCTCAATGTCAGTATATATCGGCATGAATGGTGTGCAGTCTCTGCTTAACAGGCAGTCTGCCGCCACGTATGCGTCTATCCCGTGCCCGAGGGGAAATGTTCTCCATGATAACGGCAGTGGGGTTTATACACTGCGTGGGAATACCCCGAACTGTTTTGCCCGGTATCGCGTAAAGGGCAAGGCGAACATCGCAATTCCTGCCAATGGAACAGTCGGACCGATTGCGATGGCGATTACGATTGCTGGCGAGGTCTATGAGCCGAGCCGGTTTATCGTGACTCCTGCCGCAGTCGAGGAGTACAACGGCGTGGTATGTCCGGCAGTCATCACTGTTCCTCGTGGGTGTTGTACGCAGATCGGATTTGAACCGGTACCTGCGTCCGACGATCCGACTGTCGCACCGGCACCTGTGGTCGATGCACAGAATATTTACGTTGAGATTGAAAGAATCGCATGAAAGGGGGAACAGAGATGAATAATAAAATGCTCTACGAGCTGTGTGAGGCTCTGAACAAGGAACTGGAAGAAGTCTTCAAGGAGACCTCTCAGAAAGGAATGAATTCCACTTATCTGGATTACATCGATAAGCTGACGCATTCCCTGAAGTCTGTCAAGACCATCATTGCCATGGAGGAATCCAAGGGCGG
>AUXO012120895.1_pt1 | contig 14209 bp, 16 predicted proteins | sample 768731 | NCBI WGS metagenome assembly AUXO01 (sample SAMN02715735, study PRJNA202380) | gut metagenome | biome: sheep rumen | host: Ovis aries | place: New Zealand: Palmerston North | reverse complement strand
TATTCCTTTGGCTCTTTGAGCTCGAATTCGAGGCTGTAGCCGCCATTTTCCTTGTCCTCTCCGATTACTGCTTTGTATTCTCCGGAGATTACGCAGACCATAGCATCAATAAGCTGTTTGACGGGGACTTCTCCCAGGGTGAGGACTACCATTAGCTCGGGGTCTTTTCTGAGCTTGTTAATAGCGCTCTGGCCTTTGATTTTGAGGACCCAGTCCTCATCGTTGTTTCTGAGGGCGTCCTTCTCTTCTTCCGTCAGGAGTTCGTTGATGCTTGCATCGAGATACTCGAGCTGCATCGGGGTCAAGAGGATGCCGTTTCTTCCTGGTGCGGCAAGCAACACGCTTGCGAGGGCATAGTAGTTGATTCTCTCGTCCATAGTTAGATCCTTTCTCTCAATGTGCGGTACGCCAAAAAGAATCTGGCGCGCGGATTTAGATATTATACAATAATCTATTAAATTCGTCAAAGATATAAAAAGGGTCCTCCGGAGAGGACCCAAGAGGATGATTAACTGAGGTTGCGCTGGCAATAGGTGAACCAATCGGCGAGCCAGAATCTGAGGTATCTCTCGATTGCTTTTTCGGTCTCGCGCTTGATAGGCTTTTTGTTATCAGCAACTCCTTCAGTGAGAATTTTGAAGAGTTCTCTATTTGTGAACTTCTTGTTGGCATTATTGTAATAGGCCTTAAGTTCGAGAATATCGATAGATACATCTTCGAGCCAAACCGCTCTTTTCTCGCGTGTTTTCCAGAGTTCGCTATAAGCGGTATCGAGCGGACAGTTATCGTCGTCGACATATCCTCCGCAGTCATGGTCGAATGTTGGCATACGAATGCAGACTTTTGCATCGAGGAAGTCCTCGATAGGCTTAGGGCGCTTGTGGGTTTTGTCTTCGCTTGTAGTGGAAGCTTCCGTATTGGCTTCGTTGTCAGTTGCGGGGATTTCTCTTACATCTTCGATCTCGATTTCTTCGCCGTCTGCAATCTCTCCTGTTAAGAAGTCGATTGTGACACCAAGGAGATCACTATGGTCGAGAGTGCTGAGCGCGAGGATAGAATACAGGACTTTATTATTCTTGAGTTCCTGGATAGCGCGGGTATGCAGTGAGCTTTCCTTTTTGCCGTATTCTGAAAACTTGTCGTCCTCAAGGGCACGTTGCTCGATACCCTGAAGACCAGCAATGCAGCCTTTGAGGTAATCGATTTGCTTTCTGGTCAGCGCGGCATCTTCGACGCCAAGGACATCGCATGCGATTTTTAGATAATCCATTCTAATCATCCTTTCTAAAAATGTGCGGTACGCCAAGACTGTATCTGGCGCGCGGATTGTATAATTATATAATGTTTTTGCTGGTTCGTCAAAGCAAAATATGTTATATTTATCTTATGATAAAGATTCTTGCAGGCGGCAAAAAGAACAAAGATTGGCTAGCTGAGGCTTGTGGCGAATATGAGAAGCGCCTCCGTAAGCCTTTTGACCTTACTTGGCAGTTTGTTGAAGAATCCGAACTTGATTCTAAGGTTTTATCTCTAGATAGAGATAACTTCGTAATCTTGCTTGATGAGCGCGGTAAGATTTTGAGCTCGCCTGAACTTTCCGAGAAGATGGCGGATGCTTTTGGGTCTGCCAAGAATATTGTTTTTGTGGTTGGCGGTGCATTTGGGCATTTTTCGCCAGAAATGCAGGCTCGCGCAGATCTGATTCTAAGTTTTTCTAAGATGGTGTTCCCACATCAGATTTGCCGCTTGATTTTGGCTGAGCAGATTTACCGTGCGCAGGAGATATATCTAGGACATCCTTATCACCACGCGTAGAATGATATAATACATCCATTTAGGAGTCATATGAATCTAATTAACTATATTCAAAAATACGGGCAGATTAGCTTTAAGAAGATGTCTTTTAATGATTTGGATAATTTGGTTTTTTGTTCCCTTGCTTACCTCGATTATTCTGGGACCTGTGTTGATTCTGGACTTCATAGTATCAAAGAGATTGGTCAAGATTATTTAAAGACGCATCGTTTTAAGGATGTGTCGAAGCTTGGCCTTTCTATAAAAGATGCCTATAAAACTCTTGTTGAAGTTATAAATGCGCCACGTTTTGCTAATGTCGGTATGTATGACTATGTTTATTTGCTTGACGAAGAGACGCAGTTTGGCGCTATGACTTTTACGATTACGCCGAAGTTATCTTTCGTGGCTTTTGAGGGCACTGACCAGACGATGAGTGGCTGGAAGGAAGACTGTTTGCTTGCTTGTCGCTTCCCTGTCGAGAGCCATACTTTGGGCGCTGAATATCTGAAGAAACATATTTCTCTTACTGGTCCGAATGTGATTGTTGGTGGCCACTCTAAGGGCGGCAATACTGCCCTTGTGTCGGCTATGTTAGTTACTGGCTTGAAGCAGCGAAAAATTTCTAAGGTTTATAGTAATGATGGTCCGGGTCTCAGAAAGCGCGAAATGGAGTCGAAGGCTTATAGAACGGTTCGTTCAAAACTAAACCATATTGTTCCGCATTGCAGTATTGTTGGTATGCTTCTTCGCCACGATAAACATTACCCGATTAAGAGTAACACTTATGGCGTGTTTGCTCACTCGATGCTAACCTGGGAGATTATTGATGATAAGCTTCGCCGTAGCAAATTGACTGCTAAGAGTCTTGCGCTTGAAAAGAGTTTGACGGAGTGGCTTGATGGTCATTCTGACAAAGATCGAAAGAAGATTATTGATGGTGTGTTTGATTTGTTTGAAAAATCTGGAATTAAAGAAACGGTAGATATCGCAAACGCCAAAAAGCTAGTTGCTCTTGCCAAGAATCTCAAGACCGTAGACGAAGAAAGCAAAAAGCTTGTTGTTGATATGGTAAAGTATGCTGGCAATAATATTAGTCAGGCGGCAAAGAAATCTGTTTAGAAACAAAAAGACGCCCCTTGTAGAGCGTCTTTTTTGATTAAATTATATTTGCCCTTTATTTTGTGTAAACTGGAATCCTAGGCCAAAGACTGCGGATGCGATTGTGATGATATAGAAGAATGGTACCGTTGCTAATCCAAAGAGTGGGATTAGTGTTAAGCCTATGTAGTACGCACCGCCGACCGCTGTTACGAAGATGATCATTGGCTTGATTGCTGCTACTGCAATGCAACCAAGAATGACCGCTACGATAACTGCGATTAGAACGTTCGGCATAAAGGTGTATGCTCCGCCAAGATAGTCGATAGTTAGGAAGAAGCCGATGGCGCCAGCGAGCAAGGCTACGCAGAGGCGTTCGACGCTTAGACCTATCATCGAGAATAAAATACCGATAGCGATTGGAATAACGAATCCCCAAATCTGGTCGTTATTAAAGACGCTTGGCGGTATTAGCTTTCCTACGTGATAGCCAATAATAAACCAAATTATAAAGAACGCTATTTTCTTTAGCTTGTAACCAAAGAGGCAGACTAGAATCGCTAAGATAAGCGTCACGACTGCTTCTGGTATAACTATCGCTGTGTTTATCATAATTTTAGTGTAACACAACAAAAGCAGTAGCTTAAATTTGTGTTAGAATTACGCCTACAACAACAATTACTATTGCAATGAGGTGTGAAAGTACAATATGCCTATTGAGCTTTTCTCTGCCGAAGTTTGGCCATATTACAGTTAGTATGATGCCTAACATGAAGGTCATGATCAATTCTGACGTGTTTGATACTACGGTCGCAAAAGATGTGTTTGTTATGGTAAAGCTGAGCATGATAAGGAAATCCGCTGCGCTACAAATTCCGACTGTGAGTGCGGTCATTACAAATAGCTTGATCGGGAAATCTTTGCGGACTTGTTTGATGCGTTTGCGCCAAGATGGCATTATGGCGGCTGAGATAATATCGAAGGCAGCGCGACCTAAAGCAAACCAAAAGAACATGGTTATTTGATCGGTATTTTGTTGCTCGGTTTTAGCAAAGATAATGTCGCTGACGCTTACTAGTGCTGCGTATGCCAAGAAGAATAGCGAGGCTTGAATTTCGAACTTGCGGGCAGATTTACGCCTGCGCGCCAAGATCATAATGAATGGTGCGGTTAGTATTATGCAAAAGCCGAATACCTGGAGAGTTGTTAGAGTTTTGCCGAGTAAGAAGACGTCGGCGAAGATACAAAATACTGGGATTAGCTGATAATAGATGGCGGCAGTGGTTGATTCTTCTTTTCTTAGGCCAAGATAGTATGGGATTGATGCGATCGAAGCGATTGCGCCAGCTAAAGCCGACAGTAGGATGATTTCTAGTGAGCTCTCTTTTATGCCGATGAAGATAAAGACAATTGCGGCGATTATGAGATAATGAAAACCATTTATTACTTTGATGGCTTGAGGTTTTCTGCTCTTGAAAATAATATCGGTATTGTAGTTATCGATAAAAGCGGCAATCGAGTAGCCAAACGCGGCTATTAGGCATAGAATAATCCAATGCATTAATCTAAATATAGCATAAGCGTGTTATAATTGACTTATGCAAACGAGGGAATTTTAGTGGGAATTCTTAGTAAGCTTTTCAAAAAACCAAAGACTGATGCTGTTTTTGAGACTGCTTCTCCAAACGGTCGTTTGAAGATTGTTTTTGTTATCGAGCATGGCGAAATGTCCTACTATGTTCGCAAGGATGACAAGATTATTATTAAACGATCTAAGCTTGGTCTAGAGCTACGCGGTGAACGCTCCTTTGAGCATGGTATGAGCGTAGTTCGTGCTTTTAATAGGCAGTTTGACGAAACTTGGGAAGCCTATTGGGGCGAAGAGCACTATATTCGTAATAACTATTCCGAAACCGTGATTTATCTCGAAGAAGTTATTAAGCCTGCCAGGCTTTTAACTTTGCGCTTTCGTGCCTATGATGATGGCGTAGCTTTCCGCTATGAAATCCCAGTTCAGCCTCAGATGTCTCGTTTGGTGATTACAGAAGAGTTAACAGAATTCGCCTTTAACTCTAATGATCGTTCTTGGAGTATTCCTGCTTACCAGCCTGATCGCTACGAATATTGCTATACCGAAAAGCCGGTTTTTGATTTGCGTGATTCTGTTCATACGCCAATGACGGTTCTTACAACCGATGGCTTTTATGTCGCTGTGCATGAAGCTGCGCTTTATAACTATGGCGGTATGACTTTGAAGATGAATAAGCGTGCTTTGCAGGCGGATATTACTCCGCTTTCGGATGGCACGAAGGCTCACGTTAGCTTGCCGTTTAGTACGCCTTGGCGCATGATGATTGTTGCCGAGAATCCGCTCGATCTTACGACGAGCCGCTTGATGCTGAACCTTAACCCTGCTCCGCGCGAGGATTTCTCTTGGGTTAAACCTATTAAATTCTTGGGCATTTGGTGGGCGATGTTTGTTGGCGAATGGACTTGGGCGCTTGGGGATAGACATGGCGCGACGACTGAACATGCCAAGGAATATATCGATGCTTGTGTAAGGCTTGGTATTTCTGGACTACTTATTGAAGGCTGGAATGACGGTTGGGAGGGTGATTGGCTCCAGAATGGTGTCAATAACAAATTCCTAGATCCAACACCAGATTTTGATCTGGATGAAGTTTGTAATTATGCCAAAGAAAAAGGTGTCGAGATTGTTGGTCATCACGAGACGGTTGGCTTTGTTGACAATTATGAAGAGCAAATCGAGAACGCCTATAAATACATGCGCGATCATGGCGTGAAGTATATCAAGTCTGGATATGCTGGTTCTCGCATGGTTATCAATGGTCAGCGCGAATACCATCATTCACAGCTTGGCGTTATGCATTACCAGTATGCACTTGAGCTTGCCGCAAAGTACGGCATTATGCTCGATGTTCACGAACCTATCAAGAGCACAGGCATCGAGAGAACTTGGCCAAACCTTATGACGCGCGAAGGTGCTCGTGGTCAAGAATATGAAGGTGGCGGTTTAACTCCGTCTCACACTTGCTTCTTGCCATACACCCGATTGCTTGCTGGTGGCATGGATTACACTTCTGGTATTTTTGATGTCGGTAACCCTACGAAACGTATTGCGACTACCGTTACAAGGCAGATTGCTTATTATGTCACGATTTACTCTGGTATGCAGATGGCTGCAGATAGACCGCGTTTCTATGAAGAAAACTTCCCTGATCTCTTCGAGTTCATTCGTAACTTGCCTACGAGTTGGGAAAGGACTCTTCCGCTAGTTGGCGAGATTGGAAAGAGTTATGTTGTGGCAAGACAGGCTTGGAATTCGCAGGATTGGTATGTTGGTGGTGTAACTAACGAAGATGGCCGCAGAGTAATGCTTAATTTTGATTTCCTTGAAGAAGGCTCGAGCTATAAGGCAAAGCTATATCGTGATTCTGACGATGCGCATTATCGCGATAATCAGCTTGGTCATGTGGTCGAAGAAAAGGTTCTTCGCCGTGGCGATAAGCTCGAAGTCTATATGGCGCCTGGTGGTGGTTTTGCATTAGAAATTCATAAATACTAAAAAGATTATTAAAGTCCGATTTCTCTAGCTTTTCTTCTATGCGGTTCCAGAGACATGGAGTTAATTTCTTGAGATTTCCTAATTAAAGCACCGAACCCGTATCGTTGCAAGGGTGATTTTTTGATTTATTAAACTCATCTTGCTTGTGTTTGCGTTTGAAAAATATTTTTTATATATTGGCATGCAAAACTTAAGTACGGCAAAAAGAAAGGAAATAAAACAATGGTTAGGCTCGATGTAAGGAAAATGAAAAAGTATCGCAGATTTTATTGCGTAGGCTTTGGTTTCGTAGATATTGATCTTATTTCGAGCGGATTATTCTTTCCGCTACTAATCATCGCTGCGGGTTTGGGAATTATTGTTCTGTCTCGCAGGAGACTGCTTAAACGATATCAAATTTAATCGTTACGATATTGTCATAGCCGTACCTGGCGCGGACTTCGTAATCTTTGGCGCGTAGTTCTTCTTGTTCGTCTTTAGTTAGACTGCGGCCGCTATCTCTGACAGAAAAGCGAACTTGCTTGTCGTTGTGCTGTTCGGAAATCGTAATTGTATCGCCTGGTTCGCAGTTGCGGATGGCGCGGGAAAGTTGTTCGCGCAAAAAGTCTCGGACTTGAGATAAATCGTCAAAGCTAAGTGATGGATCTTGAATGTCTAGATTAAGAGAAATATCGTACTTCGCAAAAAGCGCGAGTAGCTTCTGGTAAATCGGACCCACCAATTCCGAGATTGTATTCATAATTTTATTGTAACATATTTGAATTTTTGCTAAACACCAGGGCTAAACATCTTGAGAGCTTTTTCATGGCGTTTATAGTTGGGGTCATGCTCGCCAACTTCATGCCAGAATGCACTAGAATGATCCATGTGGTTAATGTGGGCTAGCTCATGAATAATGACATAATCTCGTAGCGGTTCTGGAAGTTTCATGAGGCCAATATTTAAAGATATTGTGCCTGTACTTGAGCGACTTCCCCATCGAGTGTTGGCATGAGATAATCGAATGCCGGAATAACTATAACCAAACTTTTTTGCCCAAAAATCTAGGCGGTATGGTAGATACTCCTTTGCCTTTTTCTGTAGGATTTTCTTTTGTGCGTCACGAGCGCGTTGTGTAGCTGGATCTTTGACGAGTAGTTTTTCTCGGATTTGTTCACGGCAAGATTCTAGCGCTTTCTTGGCGTAGCGCTCGCTTCTGCTGCTTGGGATAGAAATAGATAGTCTGCCCGATGTAGACACGCTAAATCTGGCGCCTGTCGAGAATGCGTTTTTGCGCACGATGACTTCGCCAAATTCTTTATCAATGAGAATCATGATTAGCGTTTTGCTTTTCTGCGATCAGAGATGCCGGTCAAGATGTTGCGGCATTGCGTCTGGAACATATGTTTGCCAGAGATAACGATAGGGTCTTCGTAGTCTGCTGGAGCTTCGATCTTGCGATAAGATTCTTCAAGGACGGCCTTAGCTTCGGATGCGCGGCTGTATTTGTGGCGCATGCGTTGCTTGATGGCATTAAGGTCGGTCTGAACCCATACGAGTACTGGGATATATCCAGCTTTGGTAAGTAGATCGCGAACTTCGTTGCGCTGGCGTTCGCTATCGATAGCACCCTCGATAATAAGAGTTTGTTTACATTTTGTAATTTGAGTAATCAAAATAAGTGCGACTTTTCTACTGACGCGGTATTGTTCGTGAAGCTCGGATAGATTCAAGTATGGCGCATTAAAACGTTCGCTAAATTTTTCTGCGAAAGTTGTCTTGCCGCTCATCGGAGCACCGAAAACTAGGATTGCGTATGGCTTAGACTTCCCATTCATATATATTTGAGTTTACCTTAATCTTTGGCTTTTTGCAATTTTGTATCTGTTTGAGTTTTGTTCGAACTGTTGGCGATTAAAACTTGTGATGGATAGTAGAAAAACCAGACCAAATACGCGATGAGCGGGAGTGCTGTAGCCGGCAGAGCACCATCTAGAATTAGGTGCCTGGTGCCGACGCAGATGTCGCAAGCTATGAATGCCAAGAAGCCGTACATGCCATATCTTGCATGAATATCTTTTTTGTTTTTGCTATACCGATTGATGGATAGAACTACGTTCGTTACGAGCATGACGGCATAAACTGCGGTAATTGCGTAGATAGCCGGAATGTTTTGAGTTGTGGCGTAAATAAAGAACACGGCAACGAGTAAAGTAAAGATGCCGATGTTCTTTGGCTGAATCAAACCATGACGGATTAGATGCATGAACTGTGCGAAGCAGAAACAAAAGACGCCAAAGACTTCCCATTTTGTCCAGACCAGGATGGTGTCGGCTAGGAAGGTAAAGAATAAGGCTAGGATTAGCGGGGCGTCGTTGCTGGATTTTTGGTAAGCATAGATGATGCAAAGAAAAATGCCGATATATTTTAGAACCGAGCTGCCCCAAAAATTCACGTAAACTGCGTCGATGGTCAGGAAGGTAATATAAATAAGGCTCCAGATCGTGAGCCAATTACGGTCCGCTTTTGGTAGATTTAAGAAATCCGTTTTTAGGGCCTTAAACATGAGTTAATTATATCATTTTGGGCATTATGCTAATGTATAATATTAGTATGCTATACATTATCGTACTTCTTGCGGCTCTTCCTGTGCTTGGCGTCTTGTATTATGTAAACAAAAAGGATTTAGTAAAAGAGCCACGCTCGCTTCTTAGGAAGATTTTTATCTATGGATGTTTGAGCTCTGTATCTGTACTTTTCCTTGAAATGTTTATGGGCTATTTTGTTCCAGTTGATAGCACTACTAATCCTGGCCTGATGTTTACGTATGTATTTCTTGGTATTGCATTGATCGAAGAAGGTATGAAACTTTCTGGCGTGATGCTGCTTGCGATGAAGAATGCTGAGTTTGACTGTCGTTACGATGCTATAGTTTACTGCGTATATAGTTCGCTTGGCTTTGCTTTTGTTGAAAACTTCCTTTACGTCATGAGTAGTACCGCAATTAGCGGTGTTATTACTACTGTGATTGGACGTGCAATATTCTCTATTCCTGGTCATGCCATGTTTGGTGTGATTATGGGTTACTTCATTGGCAAAGCAAAAGAGGCAAAAATTAAGAAGTCTGTAGGATATACTGGCAATGTAGTTCTTGCGCTAGTGATGCCAGTGTTCGTACATACGGTTTATGACTGGGCTTTGATGATGTCTACGGCTTCTGGTTATCTTGGCAATAATGCTAACTCGGTGTTATATATCGCATTGTTTATTCTTAGCTTTATCTTTGCGATTTCGATTGCTCTAGTTCTGATTAATAGGACTTCTCAGATTAAAACAGATTTCTACGGTAAAAATATTCTAGAAGAAGTTAATTTTGTACAGAGTACAGTGGTTACTTATGGTGCGGTTCCGGCCGTGAATGCGCCTGTTGTCAGTCCTGTTCCGGTAGTAGCGAAGCCTGCAGATTTGCCACCAGTGCTTAGTGCAACCCCAATAGAAACGACTCCTGCAAATACGGCAAATGTCGCGCCTGCTACCATTACTCCAGTTAATGCTACGCCGTTAACTGCTGAGCTGCAAAATACCGAAGCGCCAAAAACTGATATAAATCCAACCGTAATATAAAAATAGCCCTCTCCTAAGAGAGGGCTTTAAAGTATAGGGTGAGGTTTAGAACAAGTTCATCAGCGAATCGGGAATTTCCTTTTCGGCCTCAGCGAACTGAGCCTTGATAATTGCGCATGCAACATCATATCCAGGTTTCCCTTTAGTGATGGACAGCGTGTGAGCGGTTGTGACGATAACCGGTTCGTCTGATTCGGTAATCTTCATAAAATCAGCGTCGGTACCCGTGAGGATACCGAAACTTTCCTTTGTCTTCATGCTGCCTTCGGGCCAACCCTGCTTGATTCGCCAGAGCTGAACGAGAGGAAACAGCATTTTGTCGATAACGTAAGCGTAACTGTCTTTCTTCTGGAAGTCCGCGAAGGCTTTAATGGCCTTCTTACGAGCTTTCTTGGGCAAGTCTTTAACGAGGAGCTTCATGGCTTCGAGCTCGCGCTCGTCCTTCAGCTCGTTGTTGCGGTTGCCGTCGTCGGGAATGTCGCCGCCAATCAGGTATTCGGCGCCATCATGTAATGCCCCGATATATTTAACCTTTCCGGGCTTGAATCCAGGGAGTTCGTCTTTGAAGAGCGCTCCCATGAGCCATGCAGCCCATACAAAGCTGATCATGTGCTCACTATCGGACTCGCAGCGTTCCGAAGCGGAAAATTCCTGGATGTCGTCTGAGTTAGAAACGTATCCAAGTGCAAGAAATCCCATGCGGTTTACGGTATTTGACTCAAGCAAAGTGTTGAAAATCTGGCAGAATACCTTTGCTCTCTGGTCGAGAGTTAAAGCTTCGCCGCTAGTTTTCTTGTTTTTGCTCATTCATATCACCCCTTCTGTGTAATGTACTCACCCTTTAGACAGATTTTATATGATAACCAATCAAAACTCTAGAGATTTGAGAAATTTTACAAAAAAATCCCCACGGAGAAGCGTGGGGTAATAATAATAGGATGGTGTTTTCGAAAATGAATTATGTGGGGAGCTTATAAAACTCAAGACTCCTCTTCTTCTGTTTCTGCAGTGTTTTCCTCGCCGCTTTCCTCAGGTACGTTAACATCGATATCGAAATCGTTTTCGCCCTCTTCGGGGTTACTCGGAGTAAAGTCGAAATCAATGTCATCTTCCTTGTCTCCGCCTTTGCATACGCAATAAAGCATAACGCCAGCGGCTGCAGCAAGTACGAGGCTAATGCCAAAAATGACTTTTCCCATGTTTACACCTCCTTTTCGAAGAACTATCGCATAAAACGATAGATGATATTATGCATCAAAAAGGTATATATGTCAATCTATAGAATATGAATTCTATAAAATAGTTTTTTGGCGCGGAAGCAGTCTGTGCTCCAGTTGAAGAATTGGGAGATGCTAGCCTCAGCTGAATCTATCAAATATATATAGCCGTTTTTATACTCGATTAAGGAATCGTACCACCATGGCTGGTCTTGTTCTGGATCGTGAAGGTGGCAGTAGGCATCGCCCGTGAAGATTAATTCTAGCTGATAGCCTGGTAGACCTTCGAATAGAACGCGAATATCTCCGGTTTTGGTATGCTTTTGGCACTCAGAAACAAAGGCGTCCTTGAAGCCGTCAGAAATGATTTTGAGGCGCTCCGCTTCCCTTTCTGACGCAACTGTGAACCATTTTGGAAGTACTGTTGCGTTGTCTGCCAGCTGACATTCTGTAGCGAGTGTGCTTGGTAGCCCTGGCATTTTGCCCGATTTTACTAGGTTTAGTGCTTCGTTTTTGGATAAGAAGCTGAGGCCTCCGTATTTGCGGTTTGAGCCCATTTCGAACTTCCAGCCAATATCACTATCGTCGAAGATAATAATACGGGATGCGAGACTTCTGTCTAGGAGGTTAGTATTGATGCTATGGATTTTGACTAGTTTTGTTTTTGTTTGATCGTAAACAATATAATAATCGCCATTTTCGTCATGGTATTTACCGAAAACTGCTGAGGTATAAAACTTTCCTTGACCTAGACGGATTATTGCGTGCATTGTATTTATGATTATATCAAGAAATACAGGTAAGGCTTGTGCTATTATATTAGTTATATTATTTGGAGGTTATTATGGAGTTAGCAAAGAAGTATTCCTTATATCTTATTCGTTGGCAGTTGAGCACTCCAATCTTGGCGATTGTCTTGAAGTTGCTATCTAATATGTCGACTTTGTGGGCTACGATTATTGCCAATTTTATTGGCGGCCTGATTTTCTTTTGGGTGGACAAGATTATCTTTAAAAAGAAGAGCGATGTGCCGCTTTGGGAAATTAAGGATCACGTAAAATGCTACGATTGCGGCAAGAAAAAGCGTGGATACAGGATTGTTTCTTGGGGGAATTATGATCGCACTGAGGATAAACATCCGCAGTATAGGTGTAAGAAATGTAGCTTGAAGAAGATGGCGAAGATTAAGAAATAGATTATCTTTCTTTCTGATATAGTATAGATTTAATGCTGTTTCGCCTTGTCTTGATAGTCTTCTATTAGCTCAATAGATTTCAATACTTCTCTTTCTTTGTTGGTATTGAATTTTAAAGTATATAGTTTAACTTTTTGCTTATTTTCTTCGAAGAATTTTTTTACTTTTTCTGCCTTGCAGCTATTCTTGTCGTAGCCGCATTCTATTTTTTCTTTATTATTTTTGAGATCTAGCTCATACCATACCTCGGATGTTTCTTCGTTTGTTTTTATGCTGGCTTCAAGGTATTCGACTTCAGCTATATATCCATCATTGTTTTCGGTTACACTTTTTACCTTACTGATTCGTATCGTGCCTGTTTTGTTCGTATTACAATCCTTGCGCCATTCGTCCAATTTTTTTGCCTTTTTGTTTTTAAAAGCGCCCGATTCGTAATGGTAACCCATTTCGTCGCTTAATAATTCGTCTCGATTTTGAAATTCTAAATCATAGCAATTGTCCAAAGAGTAGTTTTGTTTCTTTAGATATTCGCCTGTTAATTCTTCGTAGTTATCATTGGCGTTTAGATAATCAGTGTATTTATTTTGTTTATCTATAGACATATAGATTTTTATCTTGTCGTCTATTTCGCCATTGCTATTAAAAATATTGTAATTATCATCTGCAACTATTTGGTTTTCTGTATTTTCTAAGTACCACGATTGAGGGTGCCTACTAAATGAAATAACATAGGGTTCTATTGTTTGCTTCTTCTCTTCAAGAGTATTGCTTAGGTCTTTAAGAACGTAATCGTCCCCTTTTTTAGTAAAGGTAAAATAATATTTTTTTAATTTGCTATATCTAGAAATGAATTCATTGTCGCAGTTTTCGTAATCGCATTTTATTTCTACGGTTTCATTATTGATTAGTGGTAGCTGAAAGCTTGTATTGTTGCTAACGAAATATGAGCTCTCTTCTAGTTCGCCTTTTCCAAAAGCTACCTCTGCTACAAAGTAGTTGCCGAAGTCTTCTATTTTCGAAATTGAAGAATATCTTGGCGTTGGATCTGTGCCTCCGCATCCCATTGCGATAGGTCGGGCTTTGAAAGTATTATCTTTTTCGTCGTAGTCATAAATAGACATACAATACTTTTTGTTCTCTATGTTTTCTTTTGGCAAATTACCTTCGAATAGTGACTTATATACTTCGTTGATTTCGTCATATGAAAAACTATTGTAGTTCGTAGGCGTAAACTTGGTCCAAGTAATATATAATTTCGCCTCTTCGGTAAGGCCATCTCTAAATATATTTAGTCCAACATTATCCATGTATAAATACTTATCTACGTAAGCCTTGTACCATTCGAAATCTTTTCCAACTATTTCAGATTCCTCGGAATCTTTATGAAGATTAATAAATGCAAAACCGATAGTCGCTATGAGACCAGTGCAAGCTAGGGCCGTAATTATATATCTTTTCATCTTTCTTGCTCCTATATTTGTTATATTCTATAACTATTTCTAAGTTAATGCACTCTTCGTTTATGATTTACTTATTATGAGCGAAGTATGAGAGCGCAATTCTTTTCAAGAATTGCTTGGTTCAGAACAAAAGAAAAACCCGAACCTAAGTTCGGGGTTTTCTTTTGGTGCTGGGAGTAGGAGTCGAACCTACGAAGGCGTGAGCCGGCAGATTTACAGTCTGATGCGTTTGACCACTTCGCTATCCCAGCGA